>Ga0209443_1001878_pt1 | contig 12754 bp, 18 predicted proteins | sample LauGreBMM110DCMD_2_FD_187571 | JGI IMG/M metagenome (GOLD analysis project Ga0209443, IMG submission 187571) | Freshwater lake microbial communities from Lake Michigan, USA - Su13.BD.MM110.DCMD (SPAdes) (version 2) | ecosystem: Environmental > Aquatic > Freshwater > Lake | place: Lake Michigan... | reverse complement strand
ATCTTCCCGTGCAGCTTCTTCAGGAGTTCGGCCCGGGTAGGCCCCTGTGCTGTGGGGGGCTCTGGGGCCGGGGGAAACTCAAGCTCTACTGGAGCCGGGGGAAACTCTAATTCCATTTATTAAAAAATTTAAGAAAAAACAACAAATAAATAAATGGCAGCAAACGTACCACACCATCTTCCGCCCTCCAGGCTTCACCCCATTCAGCGTGCCCCACCCATCAATCGCCTCGAGGTAGCCAAGCTGGCCCGGGCTGCCCCGGCAACTGCCCTGCCCCCAGCCTTTGACTGGCGAAAGTCCTCGGACTATAAGGACCGCTTCCCTAATTTTAAAATACAGGAACCCGTGAACCAAGGCACCTGTGGTAACTGCTGGGCCTGCTCCACTGCCACTTCCTTGACCGATCGGGCCAATCTAAACATCAAGGGATTTTCCACAGAACTTCTATCCATTACTTTTCTGACGGCCTGTAATGACCTGTGCCTGGACTCTAATAACCGACAGCTGTGTACCTCGGGCTGCAACGGCGCAGATCTGGGCACCAGTCTCCGCTTTCTCTCTCAAGGCGGTAGTGGCGGGGCAATCCCGGACTCCTGCATGCCCTGGGTCACGGAGCAGGGGGATATGATTGAGAAAGAGTTTCAACATTACAAAAGCAAAGAAATACAGTGTCAAAACAGCGGGTCCAATACAGTTGATTGTGCGCGAGATATAGCCGAGTGCTCCATGTGCACCAATGGCATCTATAATGGAAAGATATTTGGGGGCAAGCGTGTTTATGTAAGGCCCGATTCAATTTCGCGCCTGAGCACCGCCGAGCAGATCAAACAAGAAATATATCTGAATGGACCCATCCCTGCCGCCTTCCAGGTATTCGCAGACTTCCAGAGCAAGAGTACCCAAAGTAGCTTCCAGGGAATGACGGGCTACACCAATCCCCCCTTTCAAGACACAGGAAGCGTATACATTTTCGATGGCAACAGCGCAAGCGATGGCTTTCATGCGGTCGTTGTCATGGGCTGGGGCGTGCAGTCCAACGTCAATGTACCCGGCAGCAATATGCCCATGAATGTGCCCTATTGGATTGTGCGCAACTCCTGGGGTTCCGAATGGGGCGAAGGGGGCTATTGGAAGCACGCTATGCAAAACAACCAGTTCAACATCAATATGAGATCCGGCATAGAAGGCGTCCTGGGGGAAGATCAGTACAGCGGTGCCGGCGGGGTAGTGGCTTTTATGGCAGAGTTGCGCGAAAGCGAAACAATTCCTGATATTAAAGGAGATTCTTCAAAAAAAATAAAATGGCAAAAAGGCAATGGGGGGACAAGTTCCCCAAGCTCCCCAGGTTCCCAAGGTTCCTCGGGTTCCTCCAAGACCGTGATTATAGTGGTGATTGTGGTTGCGGTGATTGCCATAGTAGTGGCCATTTTATTAGCAAATAGATAAAAAAAATTAGCCACAGGCCAATGAAGGGGCGTCGCCCAGCACCACGACCTGCAGGGTCCCGGACCAGTTGCGGCCATGGAACTGGTAGAGCTGGTGGTCCGGGGTCAACCAGCGAAAGTGCAGCTGGCTAATGATTTCGCTGCCATTGAAGGTGAGCGACATGGGGTAGAGTCTCTGCAACTGGTAGGTAGGGTAGAAAATAAGCTTGGCCAAAATATTGGTAATGTTGTCTCCCAAAAAGTTGTGCTGGATGTAGGCCGAGCTTTTCACGTCGAGCACCTGCAGGAGCAAGTAGGGCGGCGGTTCCAAGGACACCGTAGTGATGGACATGTAAGGTGCCGGAGCCATCAGGTCCGTGTAGTCGAAGCCCAGGATGCCCGGGTAGATGCTGCGGCAGGAACCCCGCGTCGATGCTGCCACGCCAAAATTAAGGCTATTGAAATATACATTAAAGGTAGCAGGGTCATAGGCCAGCTGGGCATCGACGACATCACCATTGTTTAGAATAAAGGGCAGACCAATAGGAGCCGCCAAAACAAAGGTAAAAGCATCGGTAACAGAGAGCACAACGCTAGAGACCCCAAAAAGATTTTGGGCCGGGAAAGCCAGGTCCAAGACGTCGCCCACCTGGAAGCCATGGGCAACCGCAGCCTGGGCCAGGGTTACGGTGGTTGGCGAGACGGCGGAGGCCACGAGCCCCTGGACCACCCGGGGCAGCGAGGGCTCTATGCGGTAGCCCTTGCGGGTGTTATTGGCCAGCATCTGGACCAGGTACGAATGGTAGTACACGGGGTCCTGGCAAGCCCCCAGTTGTGGCACGGTGATGGTGCGGCCACTGAACTCGGGGCCAGGTCTATAAGCCACATTGGAGAAGCCTAAGCGTGCTGGCATCGAGGAGACGCCGACACTGTCCCCAAATTCAAGGCCAAAGACCCCGGAGCAGGCGAATGAGAAGAAGCCAGTGGCACCGCTAGGGATCCAGGTAACGGTGTAAACATTGGCGGAGGGCACAGCGGTATTTGCAAAACTGAGCGGGTCCGCAGTGTTCATGCCGCTCTCCAGAAAGGCCGCCAGTGTCACGGGGGTGTAGCCGCCCGGGGGCACCACAAAGTTCAGACAAGAGCCAATGGCATTACTGAAATAGAGATACTCGATGGACGGGGTAGCCGAGCAGGCGCCGCTGTCAATGTAGAAGCGATTGAACTGGATGGTGATTTCGCTGCCAAGCTGTGTGAGGTCTTGGGGGCCATAGAAGCCCGGGTTGATGGCAATGAAGCCGCGCCACAAGGGTGTAGAGTCCGCGGGGATGTACCACTGGCCCGAGCGGAGCTGGGTGGTGGCGCAGTTGCGGGAGCCCATGAATCCGAGGCAGCGCAGCAGACCGCTGTCGGTCAAGCAGACTCCCGGGGCCACGGGTGTAGGTGCCCCGCCGAGCGGGCAATGCACGTTGAGCGTTGGCTGGGCAATGGGGCCATAGAAGACGGTGCGGAACTGGAAGAGTGATGTGGTGGGGTCGTAGGAAAAGGAGCCCTCCGTGAAGCCTGAAGCCACGAGAGCCGAGTTAATAACCGCGACCAAGGCCACGGGCGAGTCGATGGCGGGGGCGTAGATGTAGCCAGTGTTTGTGAAGACGGTGCCTGGGGCCCCAAAGCTAGCGGTGGAGGCCACCGCGAGAGTAAATGTAACGGAATCGATGATTGTTATATTTAAATTATTTTGGGTGAGATCAATCTCGGCGGGGTCAACCAGACCGGTGCCAATGAGCCTGATGGGGAGACGGGAAGCCACCGGCGCAAGAGGGCCCCAGAGCGCGCGCAGGTTCAGGGCGTGGTTATTGTCGGTCACGATGGTGAGCAGGGTTGCCGAGGTCACCGTGATGGAGGCAATAGTGTTTAGGAAGAGGGGCAGGTAAGCAGTGTAGGGGACCCCGGTGGAGGCCACTGCTACGATAGAGGCAAAGTCTACAAGCCGGATGCCCTCGTCGAACCAAAGGTTCTGCCAGGCCTCCTCGATGGTGAACTGGGGCGTTGGAAGCTCAAATGAGCCCACATAGATCTGGACGGCGCCCCGGCGCAGACGGGCATTGTCTATGTTTAGCACGAGGTCATTAGTATCTGGGTACTGGACTATGTCTCTGTTTATCGTGTCTAGACAAATGGTGTACTCAGAGGTGGTTCCGCCACTTCCGCGAGTCGACATTTATTTATTATTTATAAGGGTGCAAAGAGAAAGAAAATAAAGAAAAAAATTTATTCATCAAAAAGCGCGGGAATAGGAGGCATGTCTGCCATCTCAGGGTCACAGTCGGGCATCACAAAGGAGAGAAAGTACTGGAGAAAGGAAGTCGAGTTAAAATCGTAGCGGATGCAGAGAGGCTGGTCCCGGGCAAACGAGAAGCGCACATAGTGGTCTCGCATGGCCTTGACCACATTGTTGATATTGGCGCAGAGGAAGCTCTGGGAGAGCACGAGTTTCATGTCGCCAATGTCCATGGCCTCCGGAGCTCCGGGTTCATTCTCGGGGCGCCCGGAGAAGCACATCTCCGAATCGGGGGGACCATAGGAGAAGAAGTTGTGCTCGCACTCGTTGCGCAGACTCTTGGCAAAGATGCGCAGCGCCGAATGCTGCCCCGACTCTGAGTTAAAAATGGAAAACTCAATCTCCTGGAACTTCATCTGGGAGAGCTGGTTCAGAATGGCCTTGAGGTCCGAGACGGGAAACTTAACCGTGTGCGTATAGTTGAGCGACTCGACGGCCACCGACACCGGGGACGAGTCAAGCAACATAACCCGGTGGCGGCCCGCATAGGGAGAGCGCTGGTCCGAGAAGCCCGTCATGGAGAGCGAGATCCTCTCATTGGGCCTGATGCGCATCAGAAGCTGGGCGTCCTGGCTGTGCGAGTGGTTCAGCTTCTCGTAGAGCTTGGTGTTGAGTCCGGGCTCGATCAAGGTAAGGTCCACGAAAAACGGTCCCGGGATGGTTTCGGTGGTGGCAAGCCAATCCGGGGTCTCCACGTTGAGCTGCGAGGTGTAGCAGGAGAGCTGCGACGAGTCCATGCCCTTGAGCATGATCTTGCCCGGGGAGACGGAGATCTCGCAGGTGTGCGACACACTGGAGCCAATGTGAACCAGCTGCTGGAAGAGGGGTATGTCTGTGATGCGCACCGCAATGGTGGGTTCCCGGAAGGGTGCGTCGCGCTGGCGCTTGGCCAAGATGGGAGCAGAATTTGACGACCTTTCGCGTTTCATCGTAAAATAAAAATGAAATTTTGTGAATAAAGTGTTTATTTTTAGAAAATTTTTCTTTAATAAAAACAACTAAAAATATGAATCAAACCGAAAGTCTTATTGGGTTGGCAACTATTCCTTTGCCCGAAAAGGAGGACATGCAGAATGCGTCGGGCACCTGCCGGGTCAATGTTGATGGCGAGTGCATTGCCGGGGGGAAACTCATTGCCGGCAAATCGGGCTACGACGTGGCCTCGTTGGGCCCCCCCGGCAGCAGCTGTGCCGCATTTCCCCTCTTTTGCTCGGTGGCCCTGCCCTACACCAGCACCCAGCAGGGCTACCAGTGCTCCACAAACTACAACCAGCTCGACAAGCAGATCCAGATGTGGTAAACATATAGGGTTACTAGCTCTCCAGCAAGTGCTTTGTTATGTAATTATTAAGACAGGAGCCCAGGGCATCGAGCTCTGCCTGCACCGTGCTCTTGTAGATGGAGAACTCCTCCAGGGAACCTGCCCTGCTGCGCTCCACCGTATAGAGCTTGTCCAGGAGCTGACGGGCACTCGAAAGCTTGCTGCAGGTTCGGCTCACAATGAGCCGCACCGAGGGGTCAAATTCCGTGTGGTGGGTGGCTAGGTTTGCGGCCACACTGATCTGCTCGCAAAGGTCCATGATTGTGTCGCAAATTTTGATGCCCTGGGGGCTCGAGAGCTTGCGCATCTTTTCGAGATTATTCTTCAAATCGGAAGACAGGGCTGTTGGGGTTTGAAGCCGGCCCGGGGCCTCTGTGGAACGGGCCTCCGTGGGAAGCCCCTGTCCCTGCAGCAGGTAACCCACAACACCCCCACAGATACCTCCAATGATGCAGCCACCAGCAACTTTCATGTTTATTAATTTTTTTAAAGAGCATTACTAGGGTTTTGGTTGTAATAAACGCGTCTCACAAATACCTTTTTTTGCTTTCTCTCCACAGGCTTATAAAACCCCATGAAATTTGGAGCACAACTTTATAAACCAATTAGGGTAACCCTAATACTGGGCTACCTGGGGGTGGCGCTCTGTCTGCGCATCTGTGGCAACTACTGTGGCCCCGACTGGTGCAACGGCCGGGTCCTCGCAGAGCAGGACTGTGATGTGGACGATGGCAGCAGTGTGGCGGACCCGCTCTACGTTGCAGACCTCTGCTGCCGGGAGCATGACCGCTGCTGTGGCCACGGGAACCGCAGCACCTGCAACGGTGCGCTGATCCAGTGCATCCAGGGCCACCCGGGGCCTCCAAGAGAACCAGGACCACTGGTTTCTCTGTGGCAATGATAAATGGGCAAGCGGCACCATTGCGGAATTTTTTGAAGCAATGGGACTACTAACGGGGGGTAGTATGTGTTGTGGGACTTTGTGCAAATAAAAAAAACAAACCATTAGACTATTTTATTGAGAATAACTACATCGTAGAGATTAATGAGATCGATTTCCTGCTGGGTAAGGGTGTTGGGGCAGTAGCCCACAATACAGGTCAATAGGGAATCGTAGAGCTTTTTGTTTGTGGCAGAGGCCTGCTCCAGAAAACTCAGCACCGGAAGGTTGGTCGTCTGCACAAAAAGGCCCTCCATGGCCGCTAGGAGATCCCGGTTAAAAAGCAGATACTCGAAATAGCTGCGCTCGTCCACCACCTGAAAGGTGTAGGGCGACCCCGACAACGGTGTACCGCTACCCAGACCCTGCACCGTGAAGAGCCTGTTCTGTAGCCCGCTTGCACCGACCACACAGAGGCGCTCTGCATTGGGCAAAATGGCCAGTATAGTGCCTCGGGAAAAGCGCAGCAGCGTGTGGCAGGTCTGGAAAAAGTCGCGGGCCTTCTTTGGCGAGGAGGCAATGTAGTGCAGCGAGTAGAAGGCCAGAATGCAGTCCATGTTGTAGAAATTGGGGCTCAGTGTAGCAAGAATATCTTCTCTAAGAAAGTCGAGGCAATGGACAGTGTAGTTGCGCAAACGGGTATCGGGGTTTTGCAGGGCCCGACGCCCGAGTCTTTCCTGGGCCGAGGCAATGACCGCGGGGTCATTGTCCACGAAAGCAACGTAAGAGGGCCGGGAAGCCTCCAGTTTTAAAATATTGGTTGCGGGGCCACAGCCAAACTCCAGGACCCGGGCTTCGCGCGGCAGATGCAGCCTAATGAGCAGGGCCTTGGCCAGGTTGCCAAAGCAGAGGGCCCGGTTCGCCGGTCTCCGGGACCTCGCCTGGCGCATCTCCTTGGACAGATTGGACCTTGGCACTGTTGAGGGAAACATAGGCTTTGCGGAAGTCGAGGCACTCTTTAAGAAAGGCAAAGATACGAATTTCTTGCTGCTTCTCCTGGTCCATGCACAAGAAAAAATAAAAAAAAAAATTCTTTATTTAGAAATAATAGAAACACAAGGGGAAAATGAGTCGGGGCCTGTGCGGTGGGCCAGCAAAAAGTAGCGCCCCGTCAGCATGAGACCGCTGGAGGTGAGCTCCACCACCTGCTTGGATGCCCAGATGCCCTCTTCGTTCTCCTCGAAGGGGTAGGACACCTTGAGAAGTGTTCCCGCCGGAAGCACCTCCACCGGGGCATCGGTGCTTGCGGTGCGCTCCTCGTAGACATTGGCGTCCTCGGAGATCTGAATCTTCAGCGTCCCAATGCTCGAGATTTCCAGCTCGTCACGCAACCGGCCAAGCTCGCGCACCTGCTCGCCAATAAGCCCTTCCATGATGCCCATCTTTTCCTCCAACAGGACCAGTGCCCGGGAGGGCACCGGCGGGGCCACAGCCACCGGCACCACCGGCACCTTGAACTGTGTTGCCGAGCCATTGGTGCTGCGCCGGACACCGCCCAATGGCCGCTGGCCCTGCTTCTCGGCCTGGGGTTCCGAACGGTTTCCCTGTCGAGACCGCAGCATCGTGATATTGGTGCGCAGGTCGCTGTACAGCGAGTTGATGTACCCCGGAGCACCTTGTCTATTTTGTAGGGGGTTCATTTTTTTGATTGCCAACGAGAAATAAATATCCCACAAACAAACTATATCCATTATACACATGTAAATATTATTTTAAAATTTTTATTTTAATTTAAAAAATGTCATACCCTTTGAGTGTATACCCGCTAGCAAATTATGGCCCGCAAGTCATGACCCCGCGCGATGTCGATGCAATCACAACCTCGGCCCAGTGCCGCTCCCTGGTCAATGGTGCCCGGGACGCTGCGATGGTGCGTGCCGCAGCCTTCAATGATCCGCGCTACTACCAGTTTGCCGAGTCCTTTAATATCTTTGCCAACGCGGACCAGGCAAATATTAACCACTACAGCAACAACCGCACAACCCTCAACTACCACGGGGGCTGTGACCTGCTCAACAGCGAGGAGACTCGCCAGGGCCTCTGGAACTCGGCCAAGCAAAAGCTCCGTGAGGAGGTGATTGCCTGGCACAACGACGAGGGCTCCATCATGGATTCGCCCAAGCAGCCCACTATTTCCTGTTTCTCGTCCAACATCGATGGTGTTCTGGGTTGGCAATGCAATTAAAAAAAATTTATATAAAATGGCAAAGAATGGTGGGCGTTGCCCGACTGAGGAGTATCCTTTTTATTGCACCAGCAGACAAAAAAACAGGGGTCGTTGTGTCCGGGAGCCCGAGGACTGTAACACGAACCTAGAGGGTCTCCGGAGCAAGTACTACGAAAAACCTTTACCGTACCGCAAAAACTCGCGCCTCGTCCTGCCCGAAAACAACAGAAACATCGGTCTCAAACTGCCCAGAGGAAAAACCACCGAGAATATCATTTTCCCCGAGTCGTGCATTGATCCCTGGCTGTTTGACCGCAAGCTGCTCTCGCGCCCTAAATTTGGAAAAACCGCCTCGGCCTACCGGGTATACCGGGAGGACGACGACGGCGAGAGAGACGAGGGTGTGTTGAGGTTGCGGCGGCTGGAGCGGGACGACAAAATCACCGAGCACTGGGAAAACTACCAAAATATACAGGAAGACTTTAAATCGGTGGTCATGCGCCTCTTGTTTACGGGCAGGTGCCGCAACATGGCCGTTGAAATCTATGAGGTGGGCGAGGAGACCTTTGAGAAGTGGTGCCTTTCGTCGAAAATAACGGTAGAGGAAATCAAACAGGCTGTTGCCACCATTGTCCACAAATTAAATAAGCTAAACGATGGCGGGATTTTGCACCAGGACGCCCATGGAAACAATGTCTTGTCTTTGGGAAGCGATAAGAGCAGCCCCGTCAGTTGGCGCGTCATTGATTTCGATGAGGTTAAATTCATCGACTTGAAAAAAAATAATTTCGATTCAAAAATTTTCCTTAGCTTTGCCATTCTTATTTTACAGGATAAAATGAGAAAATCAAAGAGTCTAACCGATTTCATGGCAAATCTTTGGTACAATTGTAGATTCGATGTTAATTTTTTTAAAAAGGTCCACGAAGTCCCCAACTATTACCTGAAATACATGCAAGACGCCGAACGAATCATCGCTAGAAAATAATTTTTTATTCTATTTTTGTTTTAGTAAATTAATAGGAAAGAAAGCAGCCGGTGACTAAAGCCTTGCACACAGGTGCCATTGATTTCCTGCAAAATCTCTAAAAAGAGGTTGTATTGGTCTTCCTTGCTTTCCTGGCTATTCTCCAGGATTATCCAGCAATCTCGAAACAAATTCCCCACATAAATCTTGAGGTCCGGGTCATAGAGCTGGGGGTCCTGTTCTATTTTTCCTAGCGCCTGTAGTGATTCGGCATTCAGTTTATTTGCATAATGGGCCCTTATTTTTTTTAGAATAGCAAGCACCTCGGGAGTCGATGGAGCCTCCGAGTAGCCCAGCGTCGACTCCCCGAGTCGCTTCTTCAAATGGGGCGTATAGCTATGCACATCAGTGCCACAATAAAACACGTTTCCCGCCATATATTCGTGTCTGTTATTTTCCTCTTTTTTTAGTTTAATAAAAACATGATGCTTCTTTTTTTAAAATCCATCCACGGTACTGTTTTGACAGTAGAGGTGCCTTTGGAGTGTACCACTAAACAGCAATACCTGAAACTGTTTATTGACAAGGTAATGGCGACCCACAAGCCTCTGGAAATAAAGCGAGAAGACATTTCCATTATCATCCAGGGGAAGAGTCTCGCTAATATGACAGAAAGCGACCACAAGGACGTTGATTTCAGGCGCTTTTTAAATAATCTTGGCAGCATATACTATATAGTCAAAAATAAAAACTAGTTAATTTATTGCGTAGAAAAGTAGTTGTTGAGCGTAGCGCTTGGGGTCCTCTGAGACATTGGGGGCGCTCCAGTGCCCCTCATCTGATCCAGGCGTTTTTGAATCAAGGGCCTGATCCACACGTCATGCTCCTCGTGGTAGGTATTGACCTCGCGATCTGCTCCATTGACATCCTTGACGATCTTGAGTGGCGCTTGGCCGCTGGTTTTAGTTAAATGTTTTTACAATGTACACTATAAATGATTAAAAACAAGTCAAATTATTTGAAGTGCGTTTGTAAATCATTTATTAAAATCATTAAAATAATTATAATTAAATTTATTTTATCATAATATAATAAATAATGAAAAATCTTATTATTCATATTTCTGGTGCATCGGGTTCCGGCAAAACAACATTAGGCAACAACCTAAAAGAGAATTTCAAAAGTAAAATTGTAGTGAAAGATTTAGATATTCTAAGAGATGAATTTATAAAAGAATTTTATGGCAATAAAAAATGGACTTATATTGATGAAAATAAATATCAATTATATATTAATGATTATGTTAATAAACAAAAGAAACCAATTATTTTTGTTGGTCTAAATGATAATACTATTTATGGAAAAAACAAAAATTTATATTATAATGTTCATTCACAACATAATTATTATATAGAAATTGATGTTATGATAATAGTTAAACAAAAATGCATAAGACTATTAAATGATATACAAACTGATAAAATGGCAATGGAAGACTTAGTTAAAAATAATGAAAATTTTGTGAAAAGATTTACTGAGGCAATTAAAAGAGAATGTAGTGCAAAACAAACTATAAAACAAAATAATAAATGGAAAAAAGATTATGAGAAACAAGGTTATAAATTTATGTCAAGAGAAAATATTTATAAATCTGTTGTAAAAATATTAAATAATAAATTTTCAAAATAAATTAATAATATTTTATTTATTTTAATTTTTGTTTTTTAACTAAAATCTTAATACATTCTTCTATAAAATTATATACATCTTGTTGTTTAATATCATACTGTTCTTTTATACTATAACTACCATATCCAACTTCTATAAATATATTATTATTTAATACAATACTATTATATAATATTTTTCTCATTCTTATTTTTGTAACATGTAATGATTTACCATATGATATATAATTTTCTATTTTTTCATTAAAATTAATATTGTTTAAATTATTCAAAATATTAATTTTATATTCATTCCAGTCTATAATATTTCTTTCTGTAATAGACAGTCTTCCTGGAGGAAATTACTTGTATGAATACGGTGCTTTATCAACCCTTCTCGGAAGAAACGCCAAGCCCATTTATACAAATACATCGATAAAAAAAGAGGAAATTGTTTACGCAAGAGTATCCTCTGCAAAGCAAGCAGGTGATCGAGGACGGTTAATAGACATTTGAATGAAATCGCACTATTTGCGGCGGATAGTGTGTATTTGTTTATTTGTTTAAGTTAATAAAGCGTTTTGGATTCCAACATTTTTATAAAAGATTTTGTTGTATTAAGGCGAATAAAATCATTAATTTTTTTTGAAGGTACAGCTTTACACATCTGGGTAGCATTCACCATAAGCGTCTGGGGATCAACCTCGATAGTAATGCCATTGAGCACCAGGGGTTTTCGTGCAATAGGGCCATTTGCAGCCGGAGCAACATCAGGAACCTCTGTTTCCATTGGTACAGGGCCCCTGGCGTCGCTTGGCAAGTTTTGGCAAACATTTTTAACTTTTGGGGAAGGCCAGTGGCCTGAGCGTCTCCAGACAACATATACGCCGAGGAGCCTTCGAGAACATGGGGTTTCAATAAACGCATGCACTCATGGTTCTCATATTTTTTGATAAATTTTTTAACAGTGCCCAGCTGGGTTTTACTGATGCTGGCAACCAAATGGACAATCGAAACATGGTTGCCAGAAGCATCGAAAGGCATTTTGGTCGTATCCAGGTGGGGAGAGGCAATACGGAGCGCCTGTAGAAGCTCGTCCATCAGTGTTTTTGAAACAAGAACTAATAATAGCGAGACATAAGCACCAAAAAAACACAAAACAAAACCTAAATTAAAATAAAAATGCTTTCAAAAAGTGAATGGGGACCTAAACTGTGGGAGTTTTTGCATGCCTGTAGTTTTGCATTTCCGGATGAGCCAAGCCCCGAGCAGAGCCAGGCCTTTGAAAAGCTTTTAGAGGCGCTCAAAGTGTTACTTCCCTGCCCCATGTGTCGGGAGCATTACAATGACTTTTTGTCCAATAACCCCCCGCCGGCCTCCTGTGGCACCGATCTACAGGCCTGGCTTGTGGACTTCCACAACCAGGTAAACGAGAGGCTCGGCAAGCCTAAGCTAGGGCTTACCGAGGCCAAGTTGAAGCATGCCACGGCTACCCAGAACAGCAAAGGTATTTCTGCCTGGGTAATAGTTTTAATTATTTTGGGGTCTTTATTAGTGCTGGGTCTAGTCTTTTACTTTATGAGAAGGCGTTATTTGGCAGGTAAAATAGGTTCTGCTCTCCCTGGGTAATTTTTCCGACAAAAAATGTTTTCTTTTCTTCGGTGGCTACTGCGCGAAGCAAAGACTCACCGGGAAACAAAAGATTAGCAGGTCCGGCTTGAAACATTTCTCCCGGACGAAAAGCACCAATGGTGTACCACACGTTATCGTTTCCCGGGTACTGGATCTCGAGGCTCACGGGGTCCGGGGAGAGGTTTGCAAAGAGACCCAGGGTCCCGCAACGTTCTCCGCCGTCAGCCATGCAGTCGAGAAGGGACATGTATTTATATAAAATATATAAATATATATATATATATATTAGTCCAAG
>Ga0209443_1001875_pt1 | contig 12767 bp, 7 predicted proteins | sample LauGreBMM110DCMD_2_FD_187571 | JGI IMG/M metagenome (GOLD analysis project Ga0209443, IMG submission 187571) | Freshwater lake microbial communities from Lake Michigan, USA - Su13.BD.MM110.DCMD (SPAdes) (version 2) | ecosystem: Environmental > Aquatic > Freshwater > Lake | place: Lake Michigan... | reverse complement strand
GCGAAATCGGAGCAGCACAGGGTGCAATAACACTTATACTATCAAAAGATAAATCATAATCGCCGGTAGTCCAAGTAGCATTGAACCTAATTTTCACGTACTGCCCCGAATAGGCGGCTAAACTTAAATTTACATTTGAATAAGTACCCGATGCAGCAGTATATGCCGAACCTAAATTAGTCCAATTACTACCATAATCTGTTGAAACTTGCACTTGAAAATTACCCCAACCAGCGGCAGGAGTGCCATAAGGCGAATTATAATTAGTAGTTTTATATTGAAACGTTAGATTAGCATTGGCATCTAATGGTCCAATATTACTTGTATTAAATGTGCCGGTTGTAAAACCAGGTGAATATAAATTCATATAAATGGCATTAGCACCATTTCCTATTGCACCCCTTGTTGACCCAATGCCAAAGCCGGTATTTGCCCAACCCGTTGGCAACGTACCTAAATTTGTTGTTGGAAAAGATTCTTGAATTGCCTTACCTGCCAAATGTGGCGTAGTAACAGTAATGGTGCTGCTATATCCACTTGGGCAGCCGGTAGTAGCTTTTACTCTGTAGTAATAAATAGAATTATGGGTTATTCCCGTAACCGCATTTGTAAGTACATTGCCAGTTGCCAAGGCATTGTAACCAGTTACAAACGTATTAAACGTATTAGAAGTAGATACATCCAAAATATAATCGGTTGCGCCTGCTGTAGCACCCCAATTTGCTGTAAAACTAATTGGGGTTAAACTTGTTGCTGCAGTGGCAACAGGCGCTGTACATAATGTAGTAGTACTCCCTGTTAATGGAGCTGTGGTATAAAAAACTGGCCCACCAGCACAGGCACCATCATTAAAGGTATATACATAAAAATCATAATTTGTGCTTGCAGAGAGTCCGGTAGCAGTAAAAGAAACTGAAGAGGTACTTCCAACAACAAGGGTATTAACACCCAATGCAGCAGACCCAACAGTATAGCTTGTGCCATCTACGGGAGTTGAAGGGGTATTACCTGATACTGCAGCAACAATCAGATAGCCGGTAACGGCTGGGGAGGCAGCAGTATAACTCACAGCAACTGTTGTAGAAGCAGCCGTTAACAACAAACTACTTGCTTGCGCGCTTGGACCTACACAAACAACTGCTGGTGTTCCATCAAATTCATATGCTCCAATATCTGGGGCAGTTCCACCGCCATTAGCTTGGCCTGCTTTTGGATAACTTGCCGAAACCCTAGATGCAGTTCCACTATAATCATCTTCAAAGGTATTGATGCCAACTGCTCCACCTTCTGCAGGCGTGGGAGTTGTTAGGTCAAAATTTAAAAATGCGCTATTACTTCCGGTTAAACTCGCAAAGCTTGGGTTGTCTGTTTTTGATAATTGATCTCTATTTACCATAAAAGATTTCATACTGGTAAAAGAGTTCATACTATTGGTAATTGAAGAGGTACCCTCTAAATAAGTGGCATGGTTATTTGTTCCCGACGTTGGGTCACACCAAAATAAATTATTGTTACTGGTAGCAGCATAATTGGCAGGAACTGTTGCTGCCGCTCCTGTACTTCTTCTTAAGCAAGCCGAAACACCATTGCTTGCTAAATTAGAGCTATTACTTCCTGCTACCGATAAATTTACAAGTACATTGTTTCTCAAATTTAAACTTGTTGTTGTGCTGCCAAAACTCAAACAACTTGAACCAAAAGTACTTCCAGAAGAACTTGCATTTATATAGATGGTATTGTAATACAAATTTGCGATTGCAGTTGCAGTAATGTTAATTCCCCTTATAGCATCTAAACCTGTTGCAGCAGTGGCTTTTAAATCGCCAATAACATTATTGGAGATATTATACAAAGTACCAGCAGTAATGTTTATACCATTTACAGTTGTTAAAGTTTGGTTACCAGATAAATTATAAATTTTGTTTCTAAAAATATTGGTAGTGGTTCCACCTCCCCCTATACTTATTCCACTGATGATAGCAGTAGTAGAAGTTGATGATAAAGTATGAATGGTATTGGAATGAATATTAATTAAAGGTGAAGTATTGCTTGATGAAATTCCAATTACATTCCCTCCTGTTCCAGTTGAACTTAGATTGTTAATTGTATTACCAGAAACAGCTATGGAAGTGGCATTATTTGCTGTTGCTCCAATGGTAAATCCAGTAATGGTTGATTGTCCAGTTATATTTGTAATGGTATTGTTTGATAAACTTGAAACACCATTCCAATAAGTAAAATTCATACAATTAATTGCGGATGTAGTTCCTGTCCAATTATTGAAAGTATTCCCTGTAATGGTTTTGGTTGATCCTGTACCTCCATCGGTATTATTAAATCCGGTAATTATACTTGACCCTGTAAGCGTAATATTGCTAAAATTATTATTGGTATAATTATTAATTGATCCTGTTCCAGAGGATGAATTACTTGTTGTTATTGTAGTTGAACCAGCACTGGTTCTTGTGAACCCTGTTACTATGCTATTATTATCCAACACTAAACTCCCTGTTGATGGAATTGAATAGGTATGCCCAATAAAAACAACTGTACCTGTAGTATTCATAGAAATATCCGTAAAAGTATTACTAGAAATAGTGGTGGTTAAATTAGGCATTGAATTGCTAATAAATGTAATTGTGCCTGTTGCTGCTAGGGTATGACCAAAAGTTGAAAAATTATTTGAATTGATGGCCAAACTTGTAGTCAAATTACCAGTTGTAGCTTCAACTGTTATCCCCTGCAAAATTCCATTTGCAACTCCGCTCCTTACGGAAATATTGTTACTATTAATTGTATTTACTATGGTTCCTGTTGGCGCATTTGAAAAGGCAGGAACAAAAATACCTCTTAAGGTACCTGATGTTGTTCCACCATTTGAGCTAGCAATAGAATTAAAACTGATGGTAAAGTTTTTTGTATTTCTAACCAAAATGCTATTTACTGTTCCCGATACATTTGCATAGGCAGAAAAGGTTGCAGTAGTTCCATAATTAGTAATGGTATTTGCATTGGCCAATGAGCCACCAATAGTCAATCCATCATTGTTATCGGCAGCAGCTGTTGGTCCAATTATGGATATTGCTTGATTTACATCTGTAATCGTATTCCCAATAATGGTTAATCCAGAATTAGCTCCAGCGGCTGTTGTTGCTGTTGCCGAGGTTGTAACAGAAGAAGCCGAATGCGTTGAGTTACTATAAATTCCAAATGAATTTTGGTAGTTTCGGTTTAAGTCAATAGTACAACCTTGTATGGTACAATTTTGCGCACCATTGGTAGTTGAGGCATATAACACGGCAACTCCCCACTCGGTCATATTGTTTGAAGCAGCAGTAGTTGTGCTGTTAGCATTTTCATTTAAAGTAAAACTTTTAATGGTAACATTATCCGAACCAATAATTTTAAAAATGGCATCATTTAAATTTCCGGCCGTTGGCGATGCATTAGCCGTAATGGTGCTAGATGAACCTTCAATAACTACCTTATTTGTTGCAGTGGTTGCTCCAGTAAAGCTAATTGAATACCCCCCAGCAGGCGCGGTTTCTGTGCCGCTTGATGCACAGGTTAAGGTTACTGCCCCAGAAAAGCTAGTAACCGTATTTAATGCAGTGATGGCACTTGCTAAGGATACATAACTTGCAGCCAAACTTGGTGTGGTATTTGTATTACCCGTAACTGATACAGCTACCTGCCCAAACCCTCTTAAACCAACACTAAAAAACAATGCTATAAGTAGCACATAATTTAATAATCTTTTCTTAATATATACTTTATTCATTTGATATAACTTAATATTTAAAAAGAATGAATTTTAAATACAATTCCAAGCAATTGAACTAATCGAGGTATAACATATTATTAATCAATGAATTAATTTTATTTGCTTAAAACACAATTTATCTCATTTTATTCCAAAATAAAAACAACACAAATTCATATTTTACGCAAATATGATTTTATCAGCAATTCAACTCAAAATCTATCATATTCAATAAAAATTGTTTGCTTCTTTTGATACCCATATACCCAAAGATTTTTAAACAAAAAATGCGGTTAAAAAACCGCATTTTTATAAAACTATTTTTACTAATTTACATTTTCAATTAGAATTAATATTGGGGGTAGGATATTAATATTTTACCTATCGTCAATATTTTACATTATAATAGATTAATTGAAAAGGAGACGCGATGAATCGGCGTCTCTACGGGTTATGCACCCGGTTGGTAATTTCTATAAGCGCCGCACCAATTTCCTCCACCATTTCTCTCGTCATCTCGGTGTGCATTGGTAAAGATAATACGGTTTGAACCAAAACTTGGCACCTAAGAATTCATTAACTTAAAAAATAAAAAACTACAGAAGCTTGCATTAATAAAAAAAATTGCTAGGTTTGTATCATATTCTTACATATAGATGGTTGCAGGTCTATCTGCAAAAGCTTAGATAAAACTTAAAAACTTATACAAAGAGCCATCCTGATAAAGTTGATGGCTCTTATTTTTACTACCCTAATCATTTTAAAATGGCCAAGAAACAATTTACCTCAGAATTATTCAAATTTTCCCTTTTCCCAAATTATGATAATGCAATTTCTTTTTTAGCAGATTCTTTAGCTGACAGGGAAGCATGGGACTTTTCAGATAGTGCCTCAAAAAACAATAGCATACTAAAAAACTATCTTGAATTTACATTTCGTAAATTACTACAAGAAAAAAAAGTCGCCTTCACATCTGATAATAAAAACGCTTGTTTCAACACTGGACTAGTTACAGAAAACCTAGAAGATATTTTTGCGTTTTTTGAGGAATACAAAAATCCAAGACCTGGCTATACAACGCCTTTTTGCTTCAAAGCTTTTTTAAAAAAGAGTGATAATAATATACTTAGACATTTTTCTCAATCAATTCCAGATGTAGCCAATTTTTTCGACAAACCAGAACTTTTAATTTTCAACCCAAAATGTGATCTAATTCCAGATTTAGACCATATAATTGGTGATAATTTATCTCGCTTTCCAGCCCATCTCCAAGGAGCAGATGATGCTGAACTCAGGAGGCAATTAGTTGGCGCCATAGATGAAGTGAAGAAAAAAGTTCGTTCCAATTATAAAATTGCGGTTCCTCAATATTACGACAACAAAATTCAATTACTTCTGCCACTTTGCTTAACCTCTGGCTCACCAAACCCCGATTTAGCACTGGTTATTCATAAATTAAATGATACTACCTACACTGCAAGAACTTGTTTAACATTAAAAATGGCATATAATAATGCAAGGCTAATAGTCAAGCCACAAAGTAATTGGCTAAAGCCATAAATTACAACGCCAAAATCTAAGGCCTGGTATCAAATAAAAAGGGAACTATCAGATGGTATTTTTCATTACCACAGTGTGAGGGAAATCGTGAAAATTGTTAACAAATAAATTTTCAGCTTGAACCAAAAGCGCGTAAAAAAAATAGGAGGTATGAGGGAAAGGAGACGCGATGAATCGACGTCTCTACGGGTTATGCACCCGGTTGGTAATTTCTATAAGCGCCGCACAAATTTCCTCCACCATTTCTCTCGTCATCTCGGTGTGCATTGGTAAAGATAATACGGTTTGAACCAATTGCTCGGAAACAGGAAAACGTTCCACCCCATCCCAATACTGCGCAAATGCTTTCTGCTTGTGTAACTCAATTGGGTAATATACCATCGTTGGAATTCCCTTTTCGGAGAGCGCTTTCCTTACCGCATCTCTTTTTGAGTGAAGAAGTGAAGAGTTATGAGCCACGTTACTCTTAATTCTTACCTCTTCACTCTTAACTCTAATAGTATACTGATGAAACACATGTGTGCTCTTAGGATTCCTCTTCGGAATAACAATATTCGGATGATTGCCCAACAACTCATCATACCAATCCGCTGCCCGATTCCGCGCCGCTTCATATTCTCTTAAATGCGGCAACTTTGCATTCAACACCGCCGCCTGTATACTATCCAACCTACTATTCACCCCAATCACATCATGCACATACTGCACACTCTGACCATGGTTACAAATCATCCTAATCTTCTTCGCCAACTCATCATCATTGGTCACCATCCCTCCACCATCACCAAAGCAGCCTAAATTCTTGCTAGGGAAAAATGAGGTTGTTCCAATATGCCCAATAGCACCCGCCGAAGCCTTAGCGTAGGTGGGTAAACCAGCACTTTGGCTACTGGCATCTAGCTTCTGGCCGCTAGCTTCTGGCAATTGTACCTCAGCGTCATCCTGAGCTTGTCGAACGGACGCTCCAATAGCCTGCGCAGTATCTTCAACGACAAACAAATTATGCCTATCTGCAATCTCCATAATCGCATCCATGTTTGCACATTGTCCAAACAAATGCACTGGCACGATTGCCTTGGTTCGAACCGAAATTTTTGCTTCAATTAAATTAACATCTATACAAAATGTATCAGCATCCACATCAACCATTACGGGCGTTAAACCTAGCAATGCAATTACCTCAGCTGTGGCCACATAAGTAAACACCGGCAATATAACCTCATCACCAGGTTTTAATCCCAATGCCATCATGGCTATTTGCAAAGCATCTGTTCCATTGGCACAAGCAATAACATGCTTTACGCCTAATTCAAGTGCTAAAGCATCTTCAAATTGCTTTATTTGGGGTCCTTTGATGAATTGCGTGTTAGCTATAACATCTTGGATGCCCGCATTAATCTCATCAGCAATTTTATCATATTGACCCTTAAGGTCGACCATTTGTATTTTCATAGCATATTTTTTTTAACACAAAGAGCACAAAGAATTTCACAAAGGCCACAAAGTAATAAAAATTGAAATAAAATATTTTGGACTTTGTGGTTCCTTTGTTGGCTTTGTGTTAATGAGCATATAAAATTAAACACAAAGAGCACAAAGAATTTCACAAAGGCCACAAAGATTATAATTGACCCAAAATTATTCTTTTGATGCCATCTTTTAGTAACAAAACATTAAAATTAATTAATAACGCGAGCTTACAATTGGATAATTTCAAATAAGTTAAAGTTTGAGCATAATGAATTGGCCCAATGGCTTCAATCGATTTTAATTCAAGTATTAATTTATTTTCTATCATTATATCTGATCTATAACCACATTCCAATTTAATATCTTCGTATAATAAAGGAAGTGGTTTTTCTTTTTCAATGAATAAATTTAACTTACTTAACTCATAAAACAAACATTCTTTATAGGCAGATTCTAGCAATCCTGGTCCCAAATTTCTGTGTACTTTAATAGCACAATCAATTGCTAGCTTCGATAATTCATTCTCGTTTAAAATTTCCTTTGTGTTCATTGTGGTTCCTTTGTGTGCTTTGTGTTAAAAACAAAAGTCACAATAAAAAACACAAATCACAGAATCCTAAATACAACATTATCCAGTATCCTGTATTTATCTTTTGTTTCCGGACAAATTGCTATCCCTTCTTCATTAAACGCTAACCTATGTCCATATTCACTTACCCAGCCAATTTGCCTACTAGGATTACCTACTACTAATGCAAAAGCAGGACATGATTTTGTAACAACAGCACCTGCACCTATAAATGCATATTCCCCTATCTCATTGCCACAAACGATTGTTGCATTGGCTCCAATGCTTGCGCCTTTTCTCACTATCGTTTGCTTGTATTCTTCCTTCCTCGATAACGCACTCCTGGGATTAATTACATTCGTAAACACCATACTCGGACCAAGAAACACATCATCCTCACAAATCACCCCGGTATAAATACTTACATTGTTCTGCACCTTCACATTCCTTCCCAAAACCACACCTGGCGATACCACAACATTCTGCCCAATATTACATTGCTCCCCAATTTTGCAACCAGGCATCACATGACTAAAATGCCAAATTTTCGTTCCAGCACCAATGTTACATCCCTCATCAATAACCGCCGTTTCGTGCGCATAATATTCTTTCATAGTTTATTTTTTTCAACACAAAAATTCTAATTACCACTAAGTTCACAAAGAAAAACACAAAGACCACTAAGCATATTAAAAAAAACTTTGTGCACTTTGTGGTTCCTTAGTGCACTTTGTGTTAAAAATAAAAATTCTAATTACCACTAAGTTCACAAAGAAAAACACAAAGACCACTAAGCATATTAAAAAAAACTTTGTGTACTTTGTGGTTCCTTAGTGTACTTTGTGTTAAAAATTTTTCCTCCATCTATAAACCTCCTCAATCACCTCCACTACTCTCAAACCCTCCTCCGGCGTACAATCTATCTTAGCATTCCCATTCAATACATCCAAAACATTAGCATATACAAATGCATGATTGCTGGCGCTCCCTTTGTATGTGCCGTAATCATTTGGAGGCAGGGTTGGACTTAAGGTTGGCATGGCATAATCTTTTACATTACAAGCCAATACTTCATCCATGTATTGCCCACCCACTTTTACACTGCCATGCTCCGCCAAAATGGTAATGCTGCTTTCCAAGTTTTGCTCATGTGCTGAAGTGCTATAAGTAAACGTTCCCACTCCACCACTTATTATCTCAAAATCAAAATGCCCACTGTCTTCAAATTCAATTTCGGGATGGTTAAAATTATGGAACCGTGCATAGGTAGGTTTAATGTTGCCAAATAACCAAAGCACGGTATCTACAAAATGACTAAACTGCGTATACAAAGTGCCGCCATCCTGTGCCAATTTACCCTTCCATTTGCTCTGCTGATAGTACGCCTTATTCCTGTTCCACAAGCAATTTACCTGCACACTGAATATCTTTCCCAATTGGCCTGAACCAATCAATTCTTTCAACCATTTACTTGGTGGCGAGTACCTATTCTGCATTACACAAAATACCTTTCTATTTAATTTTCTGGCCACCTCAATCACTTCCCTGCACTCCTCAGCATTCAATCCCATCGGCTTTTCAATGATTACATCGTAGCCTTTTTGCATCCATTCAATGGCTTGTGCGCAGTGGAGATTGTTTGGAGTGCAGATAGCAGCAATTAGCCTCTGGCTGCTAGCTTCTGGCTCCTGGCCCTCAGCGTCATCCTGAGCCTGTCCTTCGACAGCCTCAGGAATAGTACTTATTATAGCGGCATGACGCTTGCCTATGTGCCCGAGGCCTATAACGGTGAATTTTAATTTAGTCATTGTTTCAAGGTCAAATTTAGGGGAAAATTATGAGTTACAAATCCTCCAATCCATACCCAACATAAATGGCTTTATAATCTTTAAATCCATCTAGCAATTTCGCAGATTTTTCTACCAATTTTCCCATGCTTATATTGCTTTTATTTCGCTTAACCTCTGCAAACAAAATAACTTTTTCAATGTCGTTCACCGCAACAATATCAATTTCATTTTCATTACCCCGCTCCCAATATGTACCTATGGTGTTATACTTTTTCTCCATTTTTAATTTTTCAATAAAATACTTTTCTAAAATTTTTCCGCTATAAGTATTGTAATCTCTAGCTATTATCTCATTTAAATAGTCAAGGTTTCCAGCCTCCAGGGCACTCCGGTGTTTATAGATAAATCGAAACCAAAAACTTAAAAAATTATCTGAAATTGTATACTTTAGTTTGCGACTATTTAATTTCGCAAAAATGGGACGAATTTTTATAATTAAACCATACTCCTTTTCCAAACGGTCTAAAAATCCACCCGTTTCAATTTCCATAATCGACTCAATTTCTACCCGTGATGTTTTACCCGAGGCAATAAGCGACAGAATAGAAAAATAATTCAGGTAATCTTTTCCAAACTCATCAATCAAAACATTTTTCCCTTCCTCCAAAAAAATGGAGTGCTCTCCCAACATTTCAGCTAAAATTGCCTGCTTGGTAAATGCTCTATTTTGAACCAAAAGCTCAACATATTTGGCCACACCACCTGTAAATAAGTAAAATGCCAGTATATCCTCAGGTGTAAAATCTGAGTAATTATCTTTAACAATTTGCTTCATTGTTACAATATCAAATGCTTTTAAATATATCCTTTGTGTTGCCCTCCCAAAGAGCGGCTCCTTCGCATTTTCAAATATTCGCATCATCATCGAATACACAGAACCACATAAAATCAAGTTAATTTTACTCTCTTGCTTGTGACTATCCCAAGCATGCTGCATATCAGAAAAAACCGTAGCATTAACAGTATTAAAATCCTGAAATTCATCTATGATCAGAATAAAATGCCGACTCTTTGATAATTCCATCAAAAATCCAAAAAGTGCTTTAAAAGTTTTTATTTCACCAAAAATAGGCACCTGCAATTTCTGCTTTACTTCCTCCACAAACTCCATGCAAAGCAATGCTTCGTTTTTCTTAGCTACAAAAAAATACAAGCAATTGTGCTTCTTATAAGCCTCTAGCAGTAGACTCGTTTTCCCAATTCTCCTGCGCCCTACCACAAATGTCATTTGAGCAAACTCCACAGAAATTTCCTCAATCTTACTCAATAAGGCCAACTCTTGGTTTCTATTATAAAACTTCATAAATTATCGTAATTTAAATTACCGTAATTCATATTACAATAACAAATATAGAAGATATTTTCAAATTAGCAAGGGATGTGCTATGAAATGGGTCATTTTAAATATTTCTCCAGATGCATCGGGATTAGTTTTTCACTTTTAGTTTTGCTATGCATCAGCCTTATCTCAATGTATTGATATGAAAAATGGGATATGATTAAATTTCATAACATATTTATAAAAAAAAGCCCGGCGCCTGTGGGCCCGGGCTAATGGCCAGAACAATAATTTTTCAGCCTTTAGGTGTTTTTAAGTTTTTTGATGAAGTGTTAATCGGATACATGATAAGCTTCAAAAAATATTTATCAATCTAAAAAATTGATAATGCTTGATTAAACAAATCAGGAATTTTGAAACATTGGGATACTATTTTTGGTCAATCAAAAAACCATAATACTAACCTTATTTAATAGTCAGCTTATTAACTAAGGTATCACTAAATAATTCTGCTCCATTTCCGTTTAAATGAACAAAATCGGCAAATAATCTGGTATCATTTTTAAACAAATCACCATAATCAAAAACCTCATAATCACCTTTTACGTTTTGTAAGTTCTCTAATTTAGTGCCATTAAATAATGGGGTATTTAACAAAATCAATTTTACACTATTTTCATTACATAGTTGAACAATTTTATTGAGGTAAAATAATTGCAATTCTGAGATAGCTGCACCTTCAAGAGTTAATTTCTTGTTTATTGAATCGGACACTTCGGGTACTAATTTGATTTTATTGTTATTTTCACTTTCTGTGTAACCGCCAATAAATGGTGATTTACCTAGAAGAACAAATCGTTCAATTGTATAAAAATTTTGGTATAATAATTCAGGTATCAATTCAAAATAAACACTTCTTGAAAAATGAGCATTAGTTATATACTCACCAATTGATGAAAAGTTTATCAAAGGCCAATAACTCCTCATTTTTTCTATAAAATTCAATTCATCAAATAACCATTTTGAATCCAATGATTTTGAAAGACTATGAGGACCAACTGCCAAAATTACACTTTCCACTTTAACTTTCTTGGCAATAAAATATTGTAGCTTTTGATGACAAAAATAAAATGATTCGGCTGAGGCAGCTAGGTTCAAAGAATTATTAACTTTACTATCAATATTTATACCACTTTGAGCGTGTGAATCGCCTAAAACCAAAACAGAAATTTCGGAATTTTTTGGCAGACTTAATTGATAAATTTGATTTGAAATAATTGTTGCTAGCCAGAGAAATAGGCATAAGACTAAAGAGAAGGTAAATAAATATTTAAAAAAAGATCTCATTAAAATGCAAAATAAATAAACTCAACTGGAGTACCTTTAAAATAAATCACAAATACAATTAATAATAAATAAATTAACCACCTAAGCCATTTTAATTTTATCAAGTTAAAAAAGGCTACACTAGAATTTGTTTTACGAGACATCCATTCAAAAAATATTAAAAACACTGCAGAAATAACTAAATGGAAAAGCTGCAATACCTCCGTATTATCAAATTTTAAATTAGGCAACTGAAACAAACTTGAACTGAAAATTCTACTTAGAATATCTATGGATATAACCAAATCTGGGGCTCTAAAAAACACCCAACAAAACATCACAAAAAGAAAAGTTGAAATCAATCCAAATAATTCTCTCAATGAAGGAAAAATTGAATTTTGTGCAATTGAATCTGTAGTATTTTGTTTACTTCTATTTAAGAGCAAAAGGGGTAAAAACCCACAAGCATGAGCGAACCCCCAAACAATAAAATTCCAACTAGCTCCGTGCCAAAATCCACTTACTAAAAAAATGATAAATGTATTCCTAATCGCCTTATATTTTCCTTCTTTAGAACCCCCCAAAGGAATGTATAAATAATCCCTGAACCAAGAGGACAATGAAATGTGCCAGCGCTTCCAAAATTCACCTAAATCTCTTGAGAAATATGGAAATCGAAAGTTAATTAACAAATCAAATCCAAACAATTTTGCGGCACCAAGCGCAATATCTGAATAGCCTGAGAAATCACCATAAATTTGAATTGTAAAAAACAAAACACCCAAAAACATGGCACTTCCGTTGTAGATTTCATAATTATTAAAAATCTCATTTGCAAAGTAGGCACAGTTGTCTGCAATAACTATTTTCTTAAATATACCCCATAATATAAGTCTACAACCAATTACAGCTTGAGCTAAATTAAATATCCTTCTTTTTTGAACTTGAGGC
>Ga0209443_1001870_pt1 | contig 12782 bp, 11 predicted proteins | sample LauGreBMM110DCMD_2_FD_187571 | JGI IMG/M metagenome (GOLD analysis project Ga0209443, IMG submission 187571) | Freshwater lake microbial communities from Lake Michigan, USA - Su13.BD.MM110.DCMD (SPAdes) (version 2) | ecosystem: Environmental > Aquatic > Freshwater > Lake | place: Lake Michigan... | reverse complement strand
GTGGCACTTCGTGCCGATATGGATGCCCTTCCCATTATTGAAGAAAATAAAGTCGATTATATTTCTACTAAAGAAGGGGTGATGCATGCCTGCGGACATGATGTGCACACTACCATTTTATTAGGCGCTGCAAAAATTTTATGGAGCTTGCGTGAAGAATTTGAAGGCACTATAAAATTATTATTTCAACCGGGAGAAGAAAAAAATCCCGGCGGAGCAAGTTATATGATTCGTGATGGAGCGCTTAAAAACCCAGTACCAGCAGGCATTATAGGCTTGCATGTGCATCCAGGTTTGAATCACGGAAAATTAAGTTTTAGAAAAGGAAGGGTTATGGCCAGTGCCGATGAATTATATGTTTCTATTAAAGGTCCAGGAGGACATGCGGCCACACCGCATCAAACAGTAGACACTGTTTTAGTAGCTGCACAATTAATTACTAGTTTACAAACTATTATAGCGCGCAATCGCGATCCACAAAATCCATCTGTACTTTCTATTTGTTCTGTGCATGGTGGTAATACAACCAATGTCATTCCAACTGAAGTAAAATTAATGGGCACTTTCAGGGCCATGGATGAAGTATGGCGTTTCAAAGCACATGAATTAATGATGCAACAAGCAAAAGGTTTATCATTAGCTACTGGTGCTGAAATAGATTTTAGAGTAGATGTAGGTTATCCTACTGTCGATAATGAACCTATTATTACAGAAGCTGCTTGGAAATTAGCCGACGCTTATATGGGTGCTAGCAATGTCGAAGAAACAGAAAAAAGAATGGGCGCCGAAGATTTTGGCTATTATTCTCAAGTCATTCCTGGTTGCTTTTTTAGATTAGGTGTTCGCAATGAATCTAAAGGAATTATACATAATGTACATACCCCACATTTTAATATAGAGGAAGAATCCATTGAAAATGGAGTGGGTATGATGGCCTGGTTGGGCACCCAATTATTTGCATAAAGCACTATATTTCAACAATATATAGTACAAAAACCTCGTTTTGTATATATTCAGTAGCTTTGTAAAAGTCGAAAACTAACATTCGTTATAAATTTATTACATGTCGAATAAAGAAAACTCAAGAAAGGAACAAGCTTTAGAATACCATGCTAATGGCAGACCAGGTAAAATTGAAGTGGTTCCTACCAAGGAAGCTAAAACCCAAAAAGACTTATCTCTTGCCTATAGCCCTGGGGTAGCCATTCCATGTACAGAGATAAAAAACAATCCATCCGATGTATTTAAGTATACAGCGAAAGGAAATTTAGTAGGCGTAATTACCAACGGAACCGCTGTTTTAGGTTTAGGTAATATTGGGCCCTTGGCCAGTAAGCCGGTGATGGAAGGGAAGGCCGTACTTTTTAAAATTTTTGCAGACATTGATGTATTTGATATTGAGATTAACGAAACCGATCCTGATAAATTTGTAGAAATAGTAAAATCTTTAGAGCCCACATTCGGCGGTATAAATTTAGAAGATATAAAAGCGCCTGAATGTTTTTATATTGAACAGAAATTAAAAGAATCCATGTCCATTCCTGTAATGCATGACGACCAACATGGAACAGCTATTATTAGTAGTGCTGCTTTATTAAATGCATTAGAATTACAAAAGAAAAAAATTGAGAAAGCAAAGTTTGTAGTCAGTGGCGCAGGTGCTGCTGCCATGGCTTGTATAAAATTATATGTATCCTTAGGGGCCAGGTATGAAAACTTTATTTTGTTTGATAAAGATGGTATACTTCATACAGGCAGAACCGATTTAGGAGAAGATAGAAAACCATTTGCGATTAAAGCAGAGAATATGACCTTGGTGCAAGCCTTTAAAACTGCCGATGTGTTTTTAGGCTTAAGCGTGGGTAATATTGTAACTGTGGAAATGGTAGCCTCTATGCCAAAAAATCCGATTGTATTTGCTTTAGCGAATCCCGATCCTGAAATTGATTATGCCGCTGCTACTTCAGCAAGAAAAGATATTATCATGGCTACCGGTAGGTCCGATTTTCCTAATCAAGTGAACAATGTTTTAGGTTTCCCTTATATATTTAGAGGCGCTTTAGATGTGCGTGCAAAATCTATCAACGAAGCCATGAAACTAGCAGCTGTGAATGCCCTTGCAGATTTAGCAAAATCGGCTGTGCCTGATTCAGTGAATATGGCGTATAATCAACAAAGTTTATGTTTTGGTCCAGAATATATTATTCCAAAACCATTAGATCCAAGATTATTAAGCACGCTGGCTCCAGCTGTGGCAAAAGCAGCAGTAGCATCGGGTGTTGCGCAACAACCTATTTCAAATTGGGAGGAGTATGTATTACAATTAAATAAGCGTTTAGGTTTAGACAATCAATTAATGCGCTTAATTAGTAATAAAGCACGCCGCGATCCAAAACGTTTAGTATTTGCCGATGCAGAAAATATTAAAATATTAAAAGCGGCGAGTATTGTATATGACGATGGTATTGCTTATCCTATTTTATTAGGTAATGAAACTAGAATAAAGAATATGGCAGAAGCCAATAATATTGATATTAGTGATTTACCTATTATTGATGTGAGAAGTGATGAGATGGAAGAGAAAAGAGAATTTTTCGGATCTATCTTATTTCAAAAAAGACAACGTAAGGGTGTTAATAAACACGAAAGCTTAAAATTAATGCTTACCCAAAATTATTTTGGTGCCATGATGGTGGAAACGGGTGAAGCAGACGCTATGTTGTCAGGCTTGACTCGAAATTATAGCGATGGCATTAAACCTGCTCTTCATATTATAGGTACTGAAGAGGGTGTGAAGAAAATTGCAGGCATGTATTTATTATTGACTAAAAAAGGCCCATTGTTTTTAGCCGATACTACTGTGAATATTAACCCTAATGCAGAGGAGCTTGCAGATATTGCTTTATTAGTTGCTAAAGAAGTGCGCAATTTTAATATGGAGCCAAGAATTGCTATGTTAAGTTATTCCAACTTTGGAAGTAGCGATACGCCAGAAGCAAAAATGGTAGCAGAAGCCACTAGAATTATCAAACAACGCAATCCTTCTTTAATTGTAGATGGTGAAATGCAGGGTATGCTGGCATTTAATAAAGAAATCTTAAAAGAAAATTATCCATTCAGTGAATTAGTAGACGCGCAAGTGAATGTGTTAATTTTCCCTAATTTAACTTCTGGTAATATAGCGTATCATTTATTAAAAGAACTAGGTGGGGTAGATATTATTGGTCCTATCTTACTTGGTTTAAAGAAACCCGTAAATATATTACAATTGGGTTCTGGGGTGAGAAATATCATTAATATGGCTACTGTGGCGGTGGTGGATGCCCAGTTGAAAACCAGGATAGATACCAACACAGAAGTACAAAGAGTAAGTTGGTGGAAGCGTATGAAAAAGAGAAAGAAATAGGCTATTTTTGTGGTATGAATATTTTTACTCATTTTGGTTATTATCTTTTGATGTTGAAAGGGATGTTTACATCTGCCGAAAACAAAAAAATGTTTTGGAATGAGTATATCAAACAATGTTACGATATTGGATTCGGCTCTTTACCCATTGTTATTATTATTTCCTTTTTTTTAGGCGCAGTTATTACAGTTCAAACGGCTGCTCAGTTTGTCAATCCTTTAATTCCTATAACTACCATTGGTATTGTAGTACGTGATGGAATGTTGCTTGAATTTGCGCCTTCCTTTTTAAGTATTGTTTTAGCAGGGGTGGTAGGCTCTAAGATTGCAAGCGAATTAGGTAATATGCGCATTAGCGAACAAATAGACGCCCTTGAAATTATGGGCATCAATACCAAGAACTATTTAATACTTCCTAAAATACTAGCTTGCTTCACCATTGTACCTTTATTAGTAGGAGTATCGGCAGTTATAGGTATTTGGGGTGGTTATTTTGTTGGTGGATTAACCGGAGCCATTGCTCCAGAAATTTTTATCATGGGTATAAGAAAAGGTTTTGACGCTAATTATGTAGCAATTGCCTTTTACAAATCGTTTATTTTCTCATTTATCATAAGCACAGTGCCTTGTTATTTTGGTTATTATGTAAAAGGAGGCGCACTAGAAATTGGGAAAGCGGGTACGCAGTCGGTGGTGGTAAGTTGTATACTTATTTTAATTGCCGATTATTTAGTAGCAGCCATTGCTATTTAAAATAACTTAATAGCACCAATATATTTTCTACAATAATGAACAAAACCTAGTTAGTTTTGTTAAATTAGAAAAGATATATATGCATTCTCAGGTAGCTTTATTGAATAAAAAAATTGCCCCAGTCAGGGCTCAACTTTTAGCACATCCGGTGTATTCAAAAATTACTAATTTAGAAGGGCTGAAAAATTTTGTACAATTTCATGTTTTTGCAGTCTGGGACTTTATGAGTTTATTAAAATCACTGCAAATTGGTTTGACAAGCGTGCAACTTCCTTGGGTGCCCGTAGGAACGGCTAATACCAGGTATTTAATTAATGAAATTGTACTCGGAGAAGAGTCTGATGTAGATGAGCATGACCAAAGAATAAGTCATTTTGAATTATATATAAAGGCAATGGGTCAAATGGGGGCATCCACCACTTTAATAGATGCTTTAATGCATGAAATAGCTAGTGGTCAGCCAATAGAACAAGCCATTGAAAAATCGGCATTGCCTCAAAAAGTCAAAATGTTTTTAGCCTATACGTTTGAAGTAGCGCTACATGCGCCATTACATATTAAAGCAGCTGTGTTTACATTTGGTAGAGAGGATTTAATTCCAGATATGTTTACCGAAATTTTAAATAAAATTTACGCAGATCATCCCCATCAAGTTTCCACCTTCAAATACTATATCGAAAGGCATATTGAAGTAGATGGCGGACACCATAGCCATCTGTCCTTAGCAATGGTTGCCGAATTATGTGGTGAGGATGCTACCAAATGGGAGGAGGCTACCATGGCATCTTTAAAAGCATTAGAAATGAGATCGCTTCTATGGGATGCTATAAGTGAGTAAACTTTTCTTAGGAGGACTCAGTATTTTATACTGTCAATTTAGTATAAAACTTTATACTTTACGAATATATCGTTATCAAAAGTTTGTGTTTCTATCAATGAAAGTTGAATACTATTTTCAATAACTTGTTGTTCATTTGAGTTAAAAATATTTATTCCGTTGTTGTCTATCATTACACTTGGGCAAATAAATAAATTTAATTCATCTACTAATTTTTCTTTGATGAATGAAGTGTTTAGTTTCCCGCCTGCTTCTACTAATATTTCACAAATATTTTTTTGTAACAAAGTCGCTCCTAGTTTATTTAAATCGCATTGTTCTTTATGCATATTGACATTTATTATTTCAATATTTTCAGGTAATTTATGGTCAACTATTTTATCTGTAACCAAATAAATTTTTGTTTCTTTTCTTTTGTAAAAAATACCTAATTCCTTGTTTTCTTCTTTTAAAATATCTAATTGTTTATCAATGATAATAAGGTTCAATTCCTTTGCCTTGGCTTGGTCTATCCTAATATTCATAGTGGCATTATCTTTAATAATCGTTTTTGCGGTTGTTAAAATAGCATCTGCATTGGTTCTTAATACTTGGTGCACAAAGGCTCTACTTTTTGAATTGGAGATCCATTTACTATTTCCAAACCTGTCCGCTATTTTGCCATTGGTAGTAGTTGCAGCTTTGAGAATAAATTTAGGTCTTCTGTTTATTTGATTAATATTAAATGTGCTATTTAATTCAACAATTTCAGGAACTATACAAATTTCAACAGCTACGCCTGCATCTGCTAATACCTGAGCGCCAGAAACTAATGGATTTGGGTCCATGGATCCTATTACAACTTTTGGTATTCTTTTTTCAAGTATTAGATTTGTACAAGGGGGTGTTTTGCCTGTATGTGAGCAGGGTTCTAATGTAACATACAGTGTAGTATTCGATAAATCGCTGTTTTTTTGTAAGGCATCATTAATGGCCAACACTTCAGCATGGGCTTCACCCGCCTTTTGGTGGTAACCTTCTCCAATAATTATTCCATGATGATTTACTATAATTGCGCCTACAAATGGGTTGGGCCTAATATCTTTAGAATTTGCTCTTTTCGCTAATAAAAATGCGGTATGTAAGTAGTCGGCTGAAGTCATTTAGATTATCTTTGCGTCTCAAAATTACCTAGAAATTAGCATATGTTTACAGGAATTGTCTCTGAAGGATATATAGTATCAATCTTGCCTAATGAAGAAGGCTGTGCGCTTGAAGTGGAAGCTTCTAAGTTTGCATCCATTGTACAAATAGGAGACAGCGTGGCAATTGATGGTGCTTGTTTATCGGTCACTAAAATTGATGGCAATAATTTATCTTTTTTTGTTTCAACGGAGAGTATCGATAAAACAATAATCAGTAATTATAAACTGGGGGCTAAAGTTAATATTGAATTACCCATGCAGCCAAACGGTTATTTAGGGGGTCATTATGTTTTAGGCCATGTAGATACTACTGCAAATGTGGCAAAAGTTATTGCAGGTGAACAAGCTTGGTTTTTTACAATTGCTATTCCAAAACAATTTGTGAAATATGTTGTTTATAAAGGTTCTATTGCCATTAATGGAATAAGCTTAACAATTAATAAGGTCATTGAGAATGAAATAGAATTATGTATTATTCCAGTCACCATTTCTAAAACAAATATGTCTTTATTGAAACAAGGAGATATTGTAAATATTGAATTTGATATTTTGGCAAAATATACCGAACAATTATTAAATAAAAGAGAAATAAAAGAGTAATTAAATATGTTCAATACTATAGAAGAAGCGTTATTGGATTTTAAAAACGGCAACCCTATTTTAGTAGTCGATGACGAGTCAAGAGAAAACGAAGGAGATATTATTTTTCCGGCAGATGCTGCAACACAAGAGAAATTAAATTTTTGTGCAAGTCAGGCAAGAGGATTAGTTTGTATTGCTATAGAATCTAAAATAGCTAAAAGATTAAATTTAGCACCCGTTTCTTCCAATCATTTAGATCCTTTTCATACTGCTTTTTACGATTCCATTGACGCCAGCCAAGCATTAGGCATTACTACAGGTATCTCTGCTAAAGAAAGGGCCATTACAGCTGCACATATTGCGCATCCAAATAGTAAGCCCTCCGACTTTATAAAACCTGGTCATTTATTCCCGTTGGTTGCAAAAACAAATGGTGTATTAGTTAGGCAAGGTCATACGGAAGCAGGGGTTGATTTATGTAAATTAACAGCACATGAACCTGCTGCTGTTATTTGTGAAGTAATGGACAATGAAGGTAATATGATGCGTAGAGAAGGTCTATTCGAATTTGCAAAAAAACATGCACTTAAGGTAATCACCATTCAACAAATTGTTGATTACCGTAATCTTACTGAAAATCACATGCTTTTTGTTTCTAAGTCGGCATTGCCCAGTTCTTTTGGAAACTTTGAAATTGAAGTGTATGAAAATAGTTTAACAGGTATTGAAGAGGTTTTAATTTCAATGAAAAAAACTGAAAATAAACCAATTGTAAGAATTCATAGTGAATGTCTTTCAGGAGATATTTTTGGTAGTTTAAGATGTGATTGTCAACAACAATTACATAGTGCATTATCTCTTATAGCAGAAAATGGGCATGGTTATATTGTTTATTTAAAAGGACAAGAAGGAAGGGGCATAGGTATTGGAAATAAAATTGCTGCCTATGCCTTACAAGAGCAAGGGTTGAATACTTATGAAGCCAATGAAAAATTAGGCCTACCCAAAGATGCTAGAACTTATATAAATGCCATTTGGATTTTGAAAGCATTACACATTAACGACTTTTATTTAATGAGTAATAATCCTGATAAAATAGCAGCATTAACTAAGTCTGGGCTAATTTTTAATATATTGCAAGTTCCTGTTTCCTCTACCGTGCATAATCAAAAATATCTTTCAGATAAAATAGAAATTGGAAAACACAGTATAAAATTTAATTAATAAAATACCATGATTGCCATTATAAAAGCACAATTCAATTCTGAAATTACAAACTTGTTGGAATTAGGTTGTACTAATTATTTAAGAGAACAAGAATTGCCCTTTACCCAATTTGAATGCCCTGGTGCAGTGGAAACAGTAGTGTATGCTAATAAACTAATAGGCACCGGAAAGTATAGGTCAATAATTGTTATTGGCGCCATTATTAAAGGAGATACCGACCATTACGAATATGTTTGTCAATATGTAACCAATGGAATTAGTCAACTTTCTGCAATACATACAACGCCCATTATATTTGGTATTTTGACAGTGCAGACCGAGGAGCTAGCTTATGAGAGAGCTGCATTGGATAGAATGAATAAAGGAAAAGAATTTGGCGAAACTGCTAAGTTTATGATTGACTCTTTTGAAAAATTATAATTTTTTGGGATGGCCGGCTCATTTCATTCGCCGTCATCCCAAGATGGGCTCCTTAACCAAAGCCTTTCAAACAAACGCGAAGCGTTTGTTTGGCTTTTCTCATTCTCGCCAGCTTACACAAGCGAGCTTGTGACGCTGCTTTAAATGAGAAAAGCCTCTCATTTGCATGAGAGGCTTTGTAGAGCGTACGGGATTCGAACCCGTATTACCTCCGTGAAAGGGAGGTGACCTAACCCTTAGTCGAACGCTCCATGTTCACTATGTTATTAGGGTCGCAAAAATAGGTCGCAAACGCTTTACTGCCAAAAGTTTTTGGCTTTTTTTAGTGAATATCAATGCCCTAGCGGGTTTTAATTCTGCCCAACCTAATACCTGAAATCGCAGCAGGCTTGCCCAAATACGATCAATTGTTTGTATAAATCCTTGATTTTGTTCATTTCTTCTTAGTTATTTGCCCCATATTTTTTAAAAAGATGGTACCTTTGCATCTCCTATTGAAAATAAAAATTAATACAATGAGTTCAGTTAAAGTTGCAATCAATGGTTTTGGCCGTATCGGTCGTTTGGTTTTTCGCCAAATTTATAACATGGATGGTATCGAGGTAGTGGCTATCAATGACCTTACTTCTCCAGCAGTTTTGGCACATTTATTAAAGTATGATAGTGCGCAAGGTCGTTTTAACGCCGATGTAAAATCAACTGAAGATGCTATAGTCGTAAACGGACATGCCGTAAAAATATATGCACAACGCGATCCTTCTCAAATTCCTTGGGGAGCGCACAATGTAGATGTCGTAATTGAATCAACAGGTTTTTTCACCGATAAAGAAAAAGCAGAATTACATATTAAAGCAGGTGCGAAGAGAGTAGTTATTTCTGCTCCAGCCACTGGCGATATGAAAACAGTGGTATTTAATACCAACCACGAAATTTTAGATGGTACTGAAACAGTTATCTCTGGTGCATCTTGTACTACAAACTGTTTAGCGCCGATGGCTAAAGTATTAGAAGATAAATTCGGTATTCTTACAGGATTAATGTTAACAGTACACGCTTATACCAACGATCAAAACACTTTAGACGGACCACATCCAAAAGGTGATTTACGTCGTGCGCGTGCTGCTGCCGGAAACATTGTACCTAACAGTACAGGTGCTGCAAAAGCAATTGGTTTAGTATTACCTTCTTTAAAAGGAAAATTAGACGGATCTGCGCAACGCGTTCCAACTATAACAGGTTCTTTAACAGAATTAACCACTATTTTATCTAAGAAAGTAACAGTAGAAGAAATAAACGCAGCCATGAAAGCAGCAGCGAATGAGTCTTTTGGTTATACTGAAGATGAAATTGTAAGTTCTGATATTATTGGAATTACTTATGGTTCTTTATTTGATGCAACGCAAACTAAAGTAATGACACAGGGCGATGTGCAAATGGTTAAAACCGTGAGCTGGTACGATAATGAAATGAGCTATGTAAGCCAGTTGGTGCGCACAGTGAAGTATTTCGCAAGTAAAATAAAATAAGTAGGATGGGTTCATTTAATAATTTTTCTTTTGCAGGAAAGAAGGCCTTAATTAGAGTTGATTTTAATGTGCCTTTAAACGACGCCTTTGAAATTACCGACGACAATCGTATGCGCGCCACCATTCCTACCATTACAAAAATTTTAAAAGAGGGTGGCAGTGTTATATTAATGAGTCATTTAGGTCGTCCTAAGGAGGGCCCTACTGAAAAATATTCTTTACAACATATTGTAAAACATTTATCTGAATTATTAGGTGGAACAAATCTGCAGTTTGCCAATGATTGCATTGGTGCAGAAGCAACAGATAAAGCAGCGGCTTTAAAAGCAGGCGAAGTATTATTATTAGAGAACTTACGTTTTTATAAAGAAGAAGAAAAAGGAGATATAGCCTTTGCAGAAAAATTATCGAAACTAGGAGATGTATATGTGAATGATGCATTTGGAACCGCACACCGTGCGCACGCATCAACGGCTATTATTGCACAATTCTTTTCAAAAGAAAATAGAACCTTTGGACTAGTGATGGAAGGAGAAGTAATGAGCGCGGAAAAAGTAATGCATGCTGCACAAAAACCATTTACAGCTATTATTGGTGGAGCGAAAGTTTCTGATAAAATTTTAATTATTGAAAATTTATTAGAGCGCGCTACCGATATTATTATTGGTGGTGGAATGGCTTATACTTTCTTTAAAGCAAAGGGCGGGAAAATTGGAAAGTCAATTCATGAAGACGATCGTATGCCACTGGCTTTAGAAATTTTAGCCAAAGCAAAAGCGAAGGGAGTACATATTCATTTACCTGTAGATAATGTAGTGGCCGATGATTTTAGCAATACCGCTAATACACAAACTTCTGCGAGTGGTGAAATCCCAGATGGTTGGGAAGGGTTGGATGTAGGAGAAAAATCGAGAGAAATATTTGCAAAAGTAATTTTAGCAAGTAAAACAATATTATGGAATGGTCCGATGGGCGTTTTTGAAATGGAAAATTTTCAAGCAGGTACCAAGGCTATTGCAGTGGCTGTGGCAGAAGCTACTCAGAAAGGGGCATTCAGTTTGGTAGGGGGTGGCGACAGTGTGTCAGCCGTTAACCAGTTTGGCTTTAATGATAAAGTAAGTTACGTAAGCACCGGTGGTGGCGCCATGCTAGAATATTTTGAAGGCAAAACACTTCCAGGAATAGCAGCTATTCAAGGTTAAATGGTCGGTAAACATAGAATTAAGCCTAAGAACATGTTAAATTAATCCCTTCAGCCTTGCTGGGGGTATTTTTTTGTCATGTAATTCCGTCATACACAAAGTTTGGCATCTGCTTTGCATTATCTTTATAAACAAATACAAAACTATGTTACGCAAAAATTTAGGTTTATTTATTTTCTTAGGAGTCATTGTTATCTTATTTGGAATGGGATGCAGTGGTTATAACGGATTAGTAAACCAAGACGAAAATGTAAACCAAACTTGGAACAATGTTCAAAGTGACTATCAACGTAGAGCCGACTTAATACCTAATTTAGTGGCCTCTGTTAAAGGAGAAGCTAACTTTGAACAAACTACTTTACAAAATGTAATTGCTGCTCGTGCAAGCGCAACACAAATGAAAGTAGATGCCAAGGATTTAACACCAGAAAAATTACAACAATTCCAAGCCAATCAAGGACAGTTATCTCAAGCCTTAGGTCGTTTAATGGTAGTTTCTGAAAACTATCCTAACCTAAGAGCCAATGATGCTTTCCGTGGATTACAAGCTCAATTAGAAGGAACTGAGAATAGAATTAAAGTTTCTAGAAACGATTTTAATGGTGCTGTTGCAGACTACAATAAAAAAGCAAGATCATTCCCTATTAACTTATTAGCAAACACTTTTGGATTTAAAACTAAAGATGGGTTTAAAGCAGATGAAGGTGCTTCTAAAGCGCCAGAAGTTAAATTTTAACTTTATGTGGAATCCCTTTTCGTTTTTTAAATCTAATACAGACAAATTATTGAGTACCTCGGACAAGCAAATGCTTGTCGAGGCTATTCAAGCTGCTGAAAAAACAACCAGTGGAGAAATTCGTCTGCATGTTGAAAGTAGAACAAAAAAAGGCGACGCACTTACCAGGGCCACAGAAATATTTCACAAAGAAAAGATGCATGATACTCAAGAGCGCAATGGCGTTTTAGTATATGTAGCAGTAGAAGATAGAAAGCTAGCTATCTATGCCGATCAAGGCATTTACGATAAAGTAGGTGTTGAATTTTGGTATAGTCAAGTGCAAGAAATGACAGCGCAGTTTAAAAATGAAAATTATGTGCAAGGCATGTCTGTTGTCATTGCAGCTATAGGTAAAGCGCTTACCCAACATTTCCCTTATGATCGCGTTTCAGATTCAAATGAATTATCAGACGAAATCATGATGGGTAAATAATCTTAAGCAAGTAGATACTATGAAATTAACCAAGCTGTTTATTGTTTTTATAATTACATTTTTCTCTTTTACAAATGTAAATGGGCAAAATGTTATTGAAAGGCCTAATCCCCCTGTTCTAGTAACAGACTTAGCGGGTGTATTAAGCCTTGAGCAAAAACAAGCCTTGGAAAATAAATTAGTAGCTATTGACGATGCAAGTTCTAATCAAATTGCTGTTGTTATTCTTCCAACATTAGAGGGTAATCCTATTGAAGAATATGCTAATAAACTTTTTAGAACTTGGGGAATTGGTAATAAAAAATCAAGAAATGGTGTTTTATTATTAATAGCTATTCAAGATAAAAAAATTAAAATTGAAACAGGCTACGGATTAGAAGGTGCCCTTCCTGATATTACTTGTAATAGTATTATTGACAATGATATCAAGCCTG
>Ga0209443_1001869_pt1 | contig 12789 bp, 12 predicted proteins | sample LauGreBMM110DCMD_2_FD_187571 | JGI IMG/M metagenome (GOLD analysis project Ga0209443, IMG submission 187571) | Freshwater lake microbial communities from Lake Michigan, USA - Su13.BD.MM110.DCMD (SPAdes) (version 2) | ecosystem: Environmental > Aquatic > Freshwater > Lake | place: Lake Michigan... | reverse complement strand
ATTATATTTAATTTTTTTTGTAAAAAAAATAAATATATTATATACTTTCTAAACTTTAATAAAACATTTTTTACACAAGTAGTTTTCGTTATCATCTTTTTGATATTTATCTTTTTTTAAATCTATCTCTTTCCAGCACTCGTCGCATTCAATTATTGTTTTGTTATTTAATAAATTTTCATTCGCTAATAAATAATCACTTAATATAAATTTACAATCATCTTTTGATAGTTTATACTCTTTAGTCAAAATTTGTTTAAACATTTTAATTCGTTCTTTTTCTGTTTTAACACTTGAAAACTTAGAATATTTAATCTCAAGTTGTTCTATTAAATAAATTGTCGTTAAAAATCTTAAAGGGCATAATCTGAAATCGTTATACCTACCATTTTCATCTTTGTATAAATTTTTATAATCTATTTTTGGAAGACAAAATTTGTTATTTTTTAAACTACAAATACAATTGTTACTCATTTAGTTCATATATGTTATACTTATTATACTATTAATATCAATTCAATTTTAAAATAAGCAGTAAAAATATATATTATTTTTTAACTTAAAGAAACTAGTAATCAAATAAGTATTTAAATCTAATTTAATAATAATAAATAATGCCTTTTTTTGTATATTTATTACTTTGTAGTGACAATTCAACATATGTAGGAGCTACAATTGACTTAGATCGTCGTTTAAGACAACATAATAAAGAAATAAAAGGCGGGGCTATATCTACTAGAGCAAAGGTATCAAATGGTCAAATTTGGGTTAGAGTTGCTCATGTAGAAAATTTTCCAGATTGGCAAGCAGCACTTCAATTTGAATGGAGATTGAAACACCTATCAAGAAAAATAAGTCTATCAATCAATCCTCTTCATAGACGTATGCTTGCATTAAAACAACTTTTAAAATTGGAAAGACCAACAAGCAAAGCAAAAGCATATACAGAATGGTCTCAACCACCAAAAGTTGTCTTGGAAGATGATGAAGCAAGAAAATATTATGAATTGTTATAAATGTTATAAAAAATATGTAAAAAAGATGTAAAAAATTGAATTAAAAATAATCCAATAAAATAAATAGATACATAAAGATGGAACACGTATTTAAAATATTTGAGTTTAATGTTTATAATGGAAAGAATCTTGATAGTAACAGTGATTCTGAAAATGAGGAAGTAAAATCTAAAAATACTTCCAAATTTATTATACAAATGTTTGGTATTAATGAAGAAGGAAAAAGAGCATCAATTATAGTAGAAGATTATGAGCCATTCTTTTACTTAAAAGTTGATAGTAATTGGGGTCAAAAAAAGAAAAATGACTTTTATTCTCATTTAATATCAAAAATAGGTAAATATTATGAAAATTCAATAGTAAAATGTAAATTAATTGAAAGAAAAAAATTGTATGGGTATGACGCTGGTAAAAAACATAGATTTATTGAGATAAAATTTGCGAATATAAATACATATAATAAAGTAAAAAATTTATGGTATGAAGATGTAATAAATGATGATGGAGAAAAGGAACGTAAATTATTAACAAATGGGTATAAGTTTATTTCACAAAATGGAGGTAATCCAACTTTTATTGAATTATATGAAGCAAATATTCCTCCTTTATTGCGTTTCTTTCATATTCGAGATGTAAGTCCATCAGGTTGGATTGCGATGCCAATAAAAAAAACTATATGTATATCTTCAAAAACAACATCTTGTGATTTTGAGTTTGTGATAAGTTATAAAAATATAATTCCATTAAATAATAAGGAAGAATGTGTGCCTTATAAAATAATGAGTTTTGATATAGAAGCATCAAGTAGTCATGGAGATTTTCCAGTTCCAATTAAATCATATAAAAAGTTGGCAACAAATATAGTAGACTATTTTGTAAAATTAGATGATATAAATAGTAAAGAAAAATGTAAAGAAATATTGCGTAAAATATTAAGTGCGGCGTTTAATTTTACATCAATGGATAATATTGATGTAGTATATCCAAAGGAACAATTAAAAGATGAAAATGATTTGTTAGTTAGAACCGAAAATTGGTTTAAAACAAAAGTAAGAGATTGTAAAAAAGATGGTACAAACGAGCATTTAATAGAAATGTTATTTGAAAATGCGAATAAAGCAATGCAAATAAAAGAAAAAGATAAAGAAAAAGAAGATGCCGAAGACACAGATGATTCAGATTCAGATAATGGAGATGCTGTTGAAGAAGAAAAAACATGGAAAATAGGATATAAAAAAAATACCCAAGGTTATAAAGATGTAGAATCAACAATAGTAGATATAATGTGTGATAAAAAGTTTGAAAGAGAAGGAAAAATCAATGAATTAATAAGAACTTTAAGAAATCATTTTCCAGCGCTAGAAGGTGATAAAGTAACATTTATAGGTTCAACATTTATGAATTATGGTGATAAGGATCCATATTTAAATCATTGTATAGTATTAAATTCGTGTGATAATTTACATGGTCAAGTAGCAAATTCTCAAATAGATACATATAATACAGAAAAAGAAGTATTACAAGCATGGACAAGATTAGTTCAAAGTGAAAATCCGGATATAATAATAGGATATAACATATTTAGTTTTGATTATGAGTTTATGTTTAGACGTTCACAAGAGTTATATTGTGTAGAAGATTTCTTAAAACTATCTCGTAATAATGATGAATTATGTGTAACAGCAGATTATAAAAATCCTGAAAAACTAGATATTGATAGAAGTTCAACAACCTTAGCGTCAGGAACATATGAATTATCAATAATAAAAATGAATGGTCGTCTACAAGTGGATATGTTAAATTGGTTTCGTAGAACGGAAAATTTGACATCGTATAAGTTGGACTATGTAGGCGGTCATTTTATAGGAGACGAAGTGAAAACTCTCTTACATATATGTAGAGAAGGCGAGCAACTAACCCGAATAACAACAAATAATATGACTGGGTTACAGGTAGAAAGTTATATTCATTTTGAAGAAATAAATCATAGTAGCGATTATTATAAAGATGGACAAAAATTTAAAGTTTCTAAAATATGTAGAGAGGAAGGATGGTTTGAAATTTTGGGAACAGAAAACCCATATGCTAAAAAAGTAAAATGGGGGTTAGCTAAAGATGATGTAACTCCTAAAGATATTTTTAGAATGACAAATGAAGGTCCTGCTTCAAGAGCAGTTATCGCAAAATATTGTATTCAGGATTGTAATTTAGTTCATTATTTATTTAATAAAGTAGATGTGTTAACAGATCTTATTGAAATGTCTAAATTATGTAGTGTTCCAATGAGTTTCTTAATTTTTAGAGGTCAAGGAATTAAATTAACAAGTTATGTTGCAAAAAAATGTAGAGAAAAGGGTGTATTAATGCCTGTAATTAATAAAGGGTCTAAAGATGATGGGTTTGAAGGTGCTATTGTTCTTAATCCCAAATGTGGTCTGTATTTAGATGATCCGGTTTGTGTTGGTGACTTTGCTTCACTTTATCCTAGTTCTATGTTGTCAGAAAATTTATGTCCAAGTAGCAAAGTTTGGACAAAAATTTATGACTTGGCGGGTAATTTAGTTTTAGAAACAGGAGAAAAAGATTATAATAACAATTATATTTATGATAATTTACCAGAAATTGAATATGTTAATATTCAATTTGATACATATCGTTGGGTAAGAAAAACTCCAAAAGGAAGAGTAGAAAAAATTAAATCAGGATATAAAGAATGTAGATTTGCCCAACCAACAATACAAAATGGAGTTGAAGAAAAAGCAATTATGCCTTCAATTTTACAAGAATTATTAAAAGCAAGAAAAGATACAAGAAAATTAATTCCACAAACTTCAGATGAATTTATGAAAAATGTGTTAGATAAAAGACAAACTGCTTATAAAGTTACGGCAAACTCTTTATATGGTCAGTTAGGTGCCAAAACAAGTCCATTTTATGAACCTGATATTGCAGCATCAACAACTGCTACTGGAAGATTATTATTAACTTTTGCTAAAAAAGTTGTCGAAGAATGTTATGCTGATACAAATGTTGACACCAAATATGGTATTGTAAACACAAAAGCGGAATATGTATATGGAGATAGTGTTGCTAATTATACTCCTGTTTATATAAAAGTGAATAATGCAATTGAAATTGTAACAATTGAAGAATTAGCAAGTAAATATGGAAATAATAATTGGGTAAATTGTGTAGAAAATGGAAAACAAGATAAAGAATTTTGTGAATTAGAAAATGTTGAATCTTGGACAGAAAAAGGTTGGACAAGATTATATAGAATAATTCGTCATGAACTAGCATTACATAAAAAAATGGTAAGAGTATTAACGCATACAGGTTGTGTAGATGTAACAGATGACCATTCTCTTATTAAAGCAGATGGAACTGAAATTTCTCCAAAAGATGTTTGTCTTGGAATTGAATTGCTACATAATCCTCTCTTAGAAAAAATAGAAAATAATGAAATAATAAAATATTCAAACTATAAAAATAAATTTTATGGAAAAGAAAAACAATTAAATGCGTCAATTTATACAAATTATTTAAATTCATTAAATATAAATTATCATATTACAAGTAATAAATGGAATATTACTATTATACCTAATTCATCAATAACAAAAAATAAAAATGTGATTAAAAAATTTTATGAAATAAATTATAGTGGTTATGTATATGATCTTACAACAGAAAATCATCACTTTGCGGCAGGTGTTGGAAATATGATAGTTCATAATACGGATTCAGTATTCTTTAAATTCAATCTAACAGATAAAGAAACTGGTGAAAAAATTTTAGGAGATAAAGCATTAGAATTATCAATTGAAATAGCTCAACATGCGTGTCATAGCGTATCAAATGTATTAAAACAACCACACGATTTTGAATATGAAAAAACATTTATGCCATTTTGTTTGTTATCAAAAAAAAGATATGTTTCAATTAAATATGAATTTGATATAACAAAAGGAAAAAGAAATGAAATGGGTATAGTATTAAAAAGACGCGATAATGCTCCAATTGTAAAAGATATATATGGAGGCGTTATTGATATCTTGATGAAAGAAAAAAATATTCAAAAAGCAATAGAATATGTACACAAATGGTTGCAAGAGCTTGTAGATGGTAATGTAGCAATTGAAAAATTAATAATTACAAAATCATTACGTTCATTTTATAAAAATCCGCAAGGTATAGCACACAAAGTTTTAGCAGATAGAATTGGTCAAAGAGAACCAGGAAATAAACCAACATCAGGTGATAGAGTTCCGTTTGTATATATAATAAACCCTCAATCAAAAAATAAAAAGTTATTACAAGGTGATAAAATAGAAACCCCAACATTTATTAAAGAAAATAATTTACAAATAGATTATTCATTTTATATTACAAATCAAATTATGAAACCATTATTACAATTATTTGGTTTAGTGTTAAAAGATATTTGGTTAAGTCAAAAACCACCAAGACGAGCAAAAATAACAAAATTACAAGAATCAATTGATATAATTAAAAAATCTGAAACCGATGAAAAAAAATGTGAAAAAAAGATAAATAAATTAAAAGATAAAGAAGTTGAAGAATTAATATTTTCTAAGTATTTAAGAGATACAAATAATTCTAAGAGTGGTAATCAAAGTATTTCAAAGTTCTTTAATTTAAAATCAAAATAATATTTTATAAAATTTTTTTTATTAGTTAGATAATAAGTATTTATAAAATATTATTTGAAGGATCAATAATTCTATTATCCCTTAAGGGATTGCTATTATTATTAGTATGTGTATTTGAATTTAAGTTTGATTGAAATATACTTCTAATAAGAGTATTAAAAAAAATATCAGTAAATTGTTCATTTGATATATCAAAAGTAACATGCTCTTGGTCTATTTGATTTAATGTATTAGAATTTATTTCTGTATTATTTGAAATATCTTCATTTGCTAAAGATGTATTTTGACTTGATAATGAAGTGTAATTTCTAATATCATATCTACAAACAGGACATCTAACATTATTTTGAAACCATTCATCAAATTGTGTTTGATGAAATAAATGACCACAATGTAATAATTGTCTAATCATATTATTTTCTTGAAAATCCTCTAATGAAATTGGACAAGATTGAGATAATGGATTTTCAATATTCCCATATCTAATAATTCTAGAAGCATTTTGTATTTGTTCATTTGTAGGACAAACCGATTGAGATGTATTTAAAAAATTTTGAAAAAGAGTTGTTATATTTTCATTATAAATATTGGGATTAATAGGATTATTATAATCATATAAAATGGAATTATTTTGTCTATTGCTATTGCTATTGTTGTTATGTCTATTGTTATCCCTTAAGGGATTATGATGTCTATTATTATTATTATTATTATTATTATCCCTTAAGGGATTGTAATGTCTATTATTATTATTATTATTATTATTATTATTATTATTATTATTATTATTATTATTATTATTATTATTATTATTATTATTATTATTGTAACGTCTATTGTTATTATTATTTCGTCTATGTCTATTGTTATCCCTTAAGGGATTATGACTATTAATTCCGGTTCTTCTAGGGTGAATAATATTAATTATATTTCTTTTAATTTCATCTAACATATTTACTAATGTATCAATGTGTGTATTTATTTGATTATATTGATTTATGTACATAGTAAGTAATTGTTGTTCGTCTGAAGGACTTGATATATATATACCTTCGGCAGACATATTATAAAATAATATATAAAATATGTTTAAATGTATAAATATATAATAAATAATATTAATAATGTTTTTTGATAGTTACAAAGAAAAGGGTTTATCTGGTTTAACAAACTTAGGAAACACATGTTTTTTAAATTCAGCAATGCAAGTATTATCTCATACTTATGAGTTAAATAATTTTTTAAAAATGAAAACATATAAAAATAAATTAAATAATAAATATGATTCTGCATTATTAGTTGAATGGGATGCTTTAAGAGAACTATTATGGAAAGAAAATTGTATAGTTTCTCCATTTAAATTTGTCAAAACATTTCAAAAGATAGCTGAATTAAAAGGTCAAGACCTATTTACAGGCTTTAATCAAAATGATTTGCCAGAATTTTTAATTTTTATAATAGATTGTTTTCATAACGCATTATCTCGTGAAGTTAATATGACTATAGAAGGAGTAGTACAAGATGAAAAAGATAAAATAGCAGTAAAATGTTTTGAAAGAATAAAACAAATGTATGAAAATGATTATTCTGAAATTTGGAAGTTATTTTATGGTGTACATGTATCACAATTAGAATGTATTGAAACTGGTGAAAAATTTAGTATGGTTCCAGAGCCATTTTTTATAATTAATTTATCAATTCCAACAAATAATAAATTTCCAACTTTAGTAGATTGTTTTGATTTGTATGTAAAAGTAGAAATAATGGATGGTGATAATTGCGTAGAAAAAAGAGGTAAAAAAGTAGCGGTAAACAAAAATATAATGTTTTGGAATTTTCCAGATATTTTAGTAATTGATATAAAACGATTTAATTCAATGAATAGAAAAAATCAAGTAATGGTTGATTTTCCTTTAGAAAATTTAAATTTATCAAAGTATGTAATAGGTTATGAAAAGAACAAATATGTATATGATTTATATGGAGTATGTAATCATAGCGGTTCAGTGATGGGAGGTCATTATACATCATTTGTAAAAAACGCTAATGGTAAATGGTATCATTATAATGATACAAGTGTTTCGGAAGTAGGACGGATTCAACAAATAGTAACTCCAAAAGCATATTGTTTTTTTTATAGAAAACAAACACCTATAAAATAATTTGATTTATATAATATATATGGAAGATTCAACTAATACATTAAGTAGTGGTTTAGGAACAGTAGCAAATAATACATATGATTATATAAATAATTTGTTATTAAATCCAAGTGTAATAATAATTTTATCAATTGTATTAATATTATATGCTGTATTATTTATGTCTTTAGGAAATAATATGGCGAGTTCTTCAAATTCTTCAAATTCTTCAAATTCATCAAGTGACAATGTGTCAAATTCAAGTTCAGCAATAATAACCATAATACTAGTTGCTTTTTTTATTGTATTAATAATAATTAATGGATTACAATACTTTTTTGGTTTAGATATTATTGCAAAATTAAAAAATCTATTTACAGAAAATCCAGAGGTGGATATAATAGTTGATACATCTAGATTTGACGCAATTAATGCTCCGGTTCCTGAAATTTTACTTAGAAAACAAGTATTTAATATACCAGAAAATGATTATATTTATCCAGATGCTAAAGCATTATGTAGTGCTTATGGTGCTCGTTTAGCAACATATAAGGAAGTAGAAGAAACATATAAAGATGGCGGCGAATGGTGTAATTATGGATGGTCAGATGATCAACTGGCATTGTTTCCGACACAAGAAAAAACATATAATGAGCTTCAAAAAATAAAAGGTCATGAAAACGATTGTGGAAGATCGGGTGTAAATGGAGGTTATATAGCAAATCCAAAGGTAAAATTTGGAGTAAATTGTTATGGTTATAAACCAAGAATGAATTCAACTGAAGAAGAATTAATGGCAACACAACCATTATATCCAAAAACTTTAAAAGATATAGCAATGGAAAATCGTGTAAATTATTGGAAAGATAAATTATCATCAATATTAGTGTCTCCGTTTAATCATAATACATGGTCAAGATTATAAATTAATTAATAAATATATTTGGTATAATACATGAATAAATAACTGAATACATAAAAATAAATGAATGTTATAAATTAATATTATAAATACATAAATATTTATAATACATACAATATAATATTTTTGTAAATGGTGTTTTTGTAAATGGTGTTTTTGTAAATCAGTGTCTTGTATAGTGATAAATGGTGTTCTACAAATAGGACATGCTTGTGTTTGTTTTATCCAAATATTAAGACATAATAAATGAATTTTAGCATTGCATTTACATTTTTGTATAATATGTGAAAATTTAGATAACTTGTTAATTTGATTATTTTTTTCAGAAGGCATAAAACATATAAAACAATCAACTTCATATACATTATCTGTCAGTTGTTGTTGTACCTTTTTTATAAAGTTGGAGATGTATTTATTTTCAATAAAATTATATTTTTTAAACATTTTGTAATATTGTATTCTTAAATACTTAAATACTTAAAAAATAAATCAATTTTTTAATTATTTATAAAAAGTTATAAACCTTAGTTAGTATATTTGCGAGTTTTTCTTTTATTTGTTTTGGTATTATGTTTTCGCGTTTTTCTTTTATGTATTTTCTTTTTTTCAACTAGTGCAAATAATTTATCCATTAAATCATCAGGCGCCATTTCGTGTGGTTGATAATATGGTTCTTGCGTTTCAATATTTTTGTTAGAAGGAACTCTCAATAAAAATAATCCAGCAGGAACAGCGAAATTATCAAATTGACAAGAAACATTATCACCATTTTGATTAGAGTTATTGTATGTAGTAATAGGTGATTTTCCTTCTTTTAAAAAAAAAGAATTAATTTTATAGCCTCCACCTACTATTTCTTTATCTGCGTTTTGCATAAGTACAAATTCGCCTTCATCAAAATGATTATTTTCAGTATCAGCATCAGTATCAGTATCTGATGTATGTATATTTTTGGTATTTATCATATAAAATATTATAATATAAATTAATTATTATATAATCGCTTTATTTCTGAAATATATTTAATTTCTCGTTTATTTTTAATATAGTCAACAATTTTCTTAACTTGTTCTTCATTCTTAATAATTTCTGAAAGGCATGTTTCTAAATACTTAAATGTTAGTTGCTGTGTTTCTTTAACCTTTATAAATTTTAACTGTCCGTCATTTATTTTAATAGATGTATTTGATAATTGTACATTTTCAATATGGTTATTAATTTGTTGAGAAATATTATCTTTTTTATTACGTAGTTCTTTTATATTATTATGTAGAATTTTCATTTGGTTATCAATAGCAACCCATTGTTGAATTTGTTGTTCAAAACTCATATTTATATTATAATTATAAAATATAAATCTAAATATAAATATAAAATTATTAATAAAGTACATAGTTAATTAATAATTTTCGGGGGTGTTTAATACAATATTTTTTAAAGTTTCATCAAGAAAAGTGGCAGGTTCATTATGTGCGTTAAACAATTCTCTTGTCCATTTATGTTTAATCTGTGTTGCATCACCTCTAATAGATTTAACTTTTTTAAAAAATTCCTCTGATTGACAAACATAATGATTAAGTCTAATTAATTGATTTGCAACTCTTATTTTATTTCCTTTTTCAAGTTTAGTATTTGTTTTTGGATATAAAATCCAATGAATCCATAATTGTGATGGGTCTAAAATTGATAAAGGTTTAACAATATATTTTGTATTAATACTATCAATTTCAGGTTGTCTATGAATATTACTTAATCGTAAATCAGTTGGGTGTTTAATACACCCGCTTGTTCCATACAAAAACCAATTACAATATATTAAATTGTAATTTTGTAAAGTTTTTAATTTAGAAACTAGGGTGTGATCAACGCCATATAAAAATTCATCTAAATCAATTACAGCAAGCCAATATGATTGTGTCCAAATATATTTAGCAAAAATATTTCTATAATTTTCTACTTGAGATGCTAATTTTGGTCTGTAAAAATAAGATACTATTCCTTTATCAATATATTCCTTAAGTATAAGCAAAGGATTATCTGTGCTTCCATTGTCAATTAAAAAAAAATGTTGTACTCCTTGCCATAAATGATGGTCTAACCATAATTTTAAATTCATAGTTTCATTTTTGAATTGTGCTAATATAGATAAATAATACATTAATTATATTAATAAATTATCTAAATAAAAATAATATAATGCCAAAACGAGTTGCTATTATATTTTTTGGATTAACAAGAAGTTTAAAAAACATTTACAACAATTTAACAGAAAATTTATTTAATGAACTAACAAATAATGGTTATAATTATGATATATTTATACACACTTATAGTCTTGAAAATCCTTATATAAATCCTTGGAGTGGTGAAAGTATTAGTAATTATGATAATACAGCATATAAAATTTTAAATCCGAAATATTATATAATTGAAAATCAAAATGTAGTTGAAAAAAGATTAAATATAAATTCATATTGTTCAAATTTGAGCAATTGGAAAGGTTGCGCCAACACACCAGAAATGAAAAGATATTTAGTAAGAAATATGATTTTAGCATTACACTCAAAAAAAATGGTTACACAATTATTTAAAGAACATAAAAATGAATATAATTATGTTATAATAACAAGGCCGGATCAAATGTTAAATACAAAACTGAATACTAATGCGTTTTCACTTTTAAATGATAGGAATATTATTATTCCTTACGAACATTCATATCATGGATATAATGATAGATTTTGCATTGCTAAACCAAATGTTGCTATAAAATACGGAACTGCTTTTTATGTGTTAAAATTGTATTCACAAATAGGCACAGTTGTATCGGAAATATTTATGAAAGATTACTTAAAAAGTTTAGGTCTAAAAATAATATTTAGTCCAATAAAAACACAATTAATTCGTTGTTAAATAAAGGTCTTTACACCTTTTTACATTTCCTCGTTAGTGCCTTTGGCAAACGCCGATTATTTGTTATTTCCAATTATCTAAAACTGTATCCAAATCATCTTCATCTCCTAAATTTTCAATTAAATACTTGGGATTATATATTTTTTTTGCGTTTGGTTCTCTTACTTTTTCCCATAACAATTCCTTTAATTGTTTTTTGAATTTTAAACAATAATATAAATGACGAAAATTATTTAATAATTGTATATTTTTTTTTATTTTAATCAAACTATCACCATTTACTATACTATCACCATTTACTATTTCGTAAATAGGATTATTAGAACAATATAAATATTCTAGATTTTGCGGTAAAGTTCGTAAAGAAGTTAATTGATTATTATCACAATCAAAATATTCGAGATTTTGCGGTAAAGTCGGCAAAGAAGTTAATTGATTATTAGAACAACATAATTCTTTTAGATTTTGCGGTAAAGTTGGTAAAGAAGTTAATTGATTATTAGAACAATATAAATATTCTAGATTTTGCGGTAAAGTCGGCAAAGAAGTTAATTGATTATTAGAACAATATAAATATTCTAGATTTTGCGGTAAAGTCGGCAAAGAAGTTAATTGATTATTAGAACAAGATAATGTTTCTAATTTTTGCGGTAAAGTCGGCAAAGAAGTTAATTGATTATTAGAACATTTTAATGTTTTTAGATTTTTGAATCTTGTTAAAGTCGGCAAAGAAGTTAATTGATTATTAGAACATTTTAATGTTTTTAGATTTTTGAATCTTGTTAAATCCGGTAAATATTCAATATTCTTAGAACTAATATCAAGGGTTGATATATCTTTAGATAAAGAATTCAAATATCTTTCAATAGCGGTTGTCATTTTGGTATATATTTGTTAGTGTTTATTATTTACTATACTTTAAAAAATGTTTCAATTTTTTAATAATCGGCGTTTGCCAAAGGCACTAACGAGGACATGTAAAAAGGTGTAAAAGGTCTTTAAGTTAAATAATAATTAATATATTATTTAACTTAAAGAAAATTAGCGACGTTTTTGAGATTTACCAAGAGCATTGTTCATAAGAATTAATGAAGCAGGAACAAGTGCTTGTGCTAATATATTTC
>Ga0209443_1001866_pt1 | contig 12796 bp, 4 predicted proteins | sample LauGreBMM110DCMD_2_FD_187571 | JGI IMG/M metagenome (GOLD analysis project Ga0209443, IMG submission 187571) | Freshwater lake microbial communities from Lake Michigan, USA - Su13.BD.MM110.DCMD (SPAdes) (version 2) | ecosystem: Environmental > Aquatic > Freshwater > Lake | place: Lake Michigan... | reverse complement strand
AGCGCAGTGGGAATTGGTTGAAATGACGGGTGGTAAGAAACCAACTCGCGAATACAACCACGAGCGTAGCAATCCAGAAATGGCTGCCGAAATTAGCGCTTTTGCTTACGATAAAATATATGCCATCGCTAAATCTAAAGCTGGTAAGGGCGAACGTTCAGCTGGTTTTAAAGCAATACGTGAAGAATACAAAGCTTCTTTACCTGAAGGCACTGTTACTGATAAGTTTTTAATGAACAAATATTTCCACGATGTGGAGTATGATGCTGTTCGTGCAATGATTATCAACGACCGTACTCGTTTAGATGGTCGTAACTTAGATCAAGTTCGTCCTATCTGGAGCGAGGTTGGCTACTTACCTGGTGCGCATGGTTCAGCCATTTTTACCCGTGGTGAAACCCAATCGTTAACCACTGTTACTTTAGGTACCAGCGACGATGAGCAAATGTTGGATAGCCCAATGAATGATGGTTATGCAAAGTTTTTATTACACTATAATTTCCCTGCATTCTCTACTGGTGAGGTAAAACCTAATCGTGGTCCAGGACGTAGAGAAATTGGTCATGGTAACTTGGCATTGCGTGGTTTAAAACGCGTATTACCTGGTGCGCCAATTAATCCTTATACCGTGCGTATTGTTTCTGATATTTTAGAATCGAATGGTTCTTCATCTATGGCAACTGTTTGTGCTGGTTCTTTGGCATTGATGGATGCAGGTATTAAAGTTACTGGTGCCGTAAGTGGTATTGCCATGGGTTTAATTCATGATGAAAAGACAGATAAATTTGCAATCCTTTCTGATATCTTAGGTGATGAAGATCATTTGGGCGATATGGATTTTAAAGTAGTTGGTACCAGCAAAGGTATTGTTGCTTGCCAAATGGATATCAAAATTAATGGCTTGAAATGGGAAATGGTAGAAGAAGCTTTGAACCAAGCTAAGGCTGGTCGCTTACATATCATGGATGAAATGAACAAGACCATTGCTGAACCTAATGCAGATTACAAACCAAATGCTCCTCGCATTGTAACTTTACATATCGATAAAGAATTTATTGGTGCGGTAATTGGACCAGGAGGAAAAATTATTCAAGGTATGCAACGCGATACAGGTGCTACTATTTCTATTACCGAAGAAAACAACATGGGTATTGTAGAAGTTGCTTCTAATAACCAAGAAAGTTTAGAAAGAGCATTGGCTATGATTCGCGCTATTGTTTCGGTTCCAGAGGTTGGTACTGAATATGTAGGTAAGGTAAAATCTATAGTTGACTTTGGTGCATTTGTTGAAATTATGCCAGGCAAAGATGGTTTGTTACATATCTCAGAAATTGGTTGGACTCGTTTGGCAACTATGGATGGTGTAATGAAAGTTGGCGATGAAATAAAAGTGAAATTGATTGAAGTGGATCAAAAAACTGGTAAGCTTAAATTGAGCCGCAAGGTTTTATTGCCTAAGCCAGAAGGTTATGTTGAACCAGCTCCAAGAGAGAATCGCCCGCCAAGTGATGATAACCGTGGACCAAGAGATGGCAGAAGAGATGACCGCGGTCCTCGTCCACCACGTGAGCCACGTCCAGAAGGCAATAACTAGTTTTCTGTCTGAACCTAACATTGGTTCAAACCGAATTATACTGAAAAGGGACCCGAATAACTCGGGTCCCTTTTTTATTAATATTGAAAATGTAAATTGCAGCCAAAATATATGGACCAATGGTGAATTTGAAAAGTATAGCAGTAATTGGCGGAGGAAGCTGGGCAACGGCTTTGGTGAAGATATTGAGCGAAAACAAGGCTAGCGGCAAAAGTGGCATTGAGAGCTTAAGTTGGTGGGTAAGGAGCGAGGAGAAAGCTGAATATATTCGCATGCATCGTCACAACCCAGACTATATAAGTTCCATAGAAATTCACCCAGAACATGTTAAGATTAGCTCTCATTTAGAAGAATTGGTGCGCGACGCAGAAGTGCTTTTAATAGCCATACCGGCTGCATTTTTAGAAGCATCATTGGCATCGGTTTCAAAAGAGTTATTTAAAGATAAAATCATTGTGAGTGCCATTAAGGGCTTGGTACCTTCAACCAAACAAATAGTTGGCGATTATTTTATGGAACATTATGGCATTGATGAAAAAAGAATTTTGGTAATATCTGGGCCATGCCATGCAGAGGAGGTAGCCAATGAAAAGCTTTCTTATTTAACCATTGCAGGCTTGGGTCAAGACCTTTCTAGATCATTTGCTGCTGCCTTAAATAATGCCTATATCAGAACAGTGGCTTCATCGGATGTGCGTGGAACGGAATATGGCGCAGTGCTCAAAAATATTTATGCAGTGGCAGCAGGTATTTGTCATGGATTAGGCTATGGCGATAATTTTCAGGCGGTATTGATGAGCAATAGCATCCGCGAAATGAAAAGATTTTTAAGAAACATAACAGATACAGATAGAAAGATCAACCATTCGGCATACTTGGGCGACTTGCTGGTAACGGGCTATTCGGTGCATAGTAGGAACAGAACTTTCGGCAATATGATTGGCAAAGGTTATACGGTTCAAGCTGCGCAATTGGAAATGAAAATGATTGCCGAAGGATATTATGCTGCCAAAAATTTGCATGAGTTAAATGAAAAAATGCAAGTAAAGATGCCCATCATGGATACGGTTTTTGAAATCATCTACGAAGGTAAATCGGCCAAAATCGCCATTGAAAAATTGAGCGAGAAGTTGGTTTAATCCCGCTTCAGAAAAGGCCTAAAGGCCTAATGATAGGTTGAGGTTTTCATTGATCCAGGGCCTAAAGACCCTGGCTATTATTTGTTTTAAATTTTTGTTTTTGCTTAAGGCCTAATGAGAGGTTTTGGTTTTCATTAATCCAGGGCTTAAAGACCTTGGCAATTATTTGTAGCATCAATCAAAAAATAATTGCAAGGGTCTTCAGGCCCTTGATAAAATATTAATGGCACCAATCAAAAAATAATTGCAAGGGTCTTTAGGCCCTTGATAAAATGCGCCCCATGATTCCTATAGGCCTTCAGGCCTTTTCCTCATCAAATGCATATGCCGCAATGAACTCATTATATTCTTGTTCAAAGGATTTTTTTGCATGATGTTTTTCTTGATTATTTATATAATCATTAAGTGATTCAAATTGTGATTTGCCAATTGAAACAGCAAAATATTCATTTTGCCATCCAAATTTCTCTGAACATATTTGATTTTTATTCAGCCAAAAGGATGATTCTCCTTTTAGTAAACCAACAACAGTTGCAATGTTATGATCTGGGTTAAGTGAAATTAAACAATGAACATGATTTAGCCATCCATTTACATTCAGCAAATGAATGTCTTTGGAATGTGCATATTCTTTCATGTGTTTTTTTAATACATCCATTTGAGCTTTAGGAAGCAATGGTTTTCTGTTTTTGGTGGCCCATACTATGTGGACCAATAGTTGTGTGTGTGGCATAATTGGGGTAAAGGCCTAAAGGCCTGTTTTTAGGTTGTGGCTATTTATTATTCCAGGGCCTAAAGACCCTGGCTATTATTTGTGTTTTAATCTTTTTTATTTAGGTCTAAAGACCTAGGCTATTATTTATTTTTAATCTTTTTTTTAGGCCTAAAGACCCTGGCTATTATTTGTGTTTTAATCTTTTTTATTTAGGTCTAAAGACCTGATCTATAATTTATTTTTTATTCATTTCTACCAAATTTTACCATGGCCTAAGGACCATGGCTATTATTTATAAAACAAATCAAAAAACAATTGCAAGGGTCTTTAGGCCCTTGATTCAATATGCTATAAGATTCATTTAGGCCTTTAGGTCTTTACAGCAGCAAAGGAAAAATATTCAATTGAGATTAGCACCATTCCAAAGGCAGTTAAATCCAGTATATAGGATTTAATTTTATTTCCTCAGCACCTCAAAATTTTGTTCCAAGCGTTCGCCATTTTCATCTACCAAAACCAATTGGTGCTTGCCGGGCGCAGGGCTCAATCCCATTTGATGAAACTCTTGTGTGGTGCCAATATATTTTTCATCGAGGTGCCAAAATATTTTGCTTTGCTTGTTTCTATGTGCCACCTCAAATATACATTTACCAGTGCTTCCATCTAGCTCAATTGGGATATAAATACTACTCGATTTCTTTGGGTAAATCATCTCCATGGTTTGCTGTATTTGGTTGCCAGCACAATCACTTCTCCAAGGTGGCAAGCTCTTATAATTTGGTTCATGGTTTTTATAATACCACTCCATTGCAGGTGGCAACACAAACCAACTTGTATGCTTCATTTTTGAGGGCGATTCACAATCACTGCTTACTCTGTAACGCAGGGTATTATCGGTGTGAATCATTTGATGGTAATTGCAAATTGGCGCAGTACTCAATATTTTCACCGTCCAAATGGTGTCAATGTTATTGCAAAATCTTGAAGGCAAATTTCCACTTTCATGGCAGGTGGCTGTCCATTGCATATCATCATATGGCTGGCTGAACCAAGCTGAATAAGGCAGCAATTTAAAAATATCGAAAAGAATGGGAGCTGCAGTATGTATGCCTGTTAAGCCGGGTCTACCTTCGCTATCTGCATTGCCCACCCAAACACAAACTACATTTTTAGGTGTAATACCTATAGCCCAACCATCTCTGAATCCAAAGCTAGTGCCTGTTTTCCATGCAATGCGTTTTGACGAGATAAACTGGTTCCATAATTGTTCTTCTCCTGGCCTCACCAATTCTTGCATGGCCTCAAATGTATTGTATATAGCTCCTGCTTGTAAGTAAAAATTATCTTGTAGTGCTTGTAGGTTTGGTGTATTTTTATTGACATTTGGTTCAAACAGAACCCTTGGTGCATGCAGGTCTTGCGTATTATATTTGCCACTATAACTACCATAATGATTGAGCATCCTTGCCAAGCTTGCATACACACCGCTTATTTCCCACATGCTATTTTCGCCTCCACCTAAAATGAGTGATAAGCCATAATGATCGGCCCCTTGGTTCAAACCTTTAATACCTAATTGTTTCAATAAGAAATAAAATCGCTCGTACCTATACTGCTGCAATTGCCGCACTGCGGGTATGTTCAACGACCGCGAAAGTGCTTTGTCTGCTGGTACTGCGCCATCGTAACGCAAATCAAAATTTTGAGGTGAATAACCTGCAACCTGTGTAGGAATATCTGCAATCATTGATTTGGGAAGTAACAAACCATCTTGCAACATGGCTGCATACAAAAGAGGTTTGAGTGTGCTACCCGGACTCCTATTTGCGGGAATCATGTCTACATAACTTTCTATTTCTGGATTCTCTGGATGAATAACATTGCCTGCATATACTTTTACATTGCCTGTTTCCACATCCATAACCAAGGCTGCACAATTATTAATTCCATTCGATTTAAGCACTTGATGGTGTTGCTCCAATATGTCATTTACCCTTTCTTGTAAGTTAATATCGATGGTGGTTTTTAATAAAGCAATATTGGAATTGTTGTTGCCCAACAAACCTTGTTGCAAAGTTGCCAACAGGTTAGGGGCTAAGTTAGGTAAGGCTTTGGCTTGGTAGGGTATAGGTTCTTGTTTTGAAAGCATACAAGTTTGAGCATCAATAATTCCACTTGCTTTCATTTGATCCAATAACTTATCTCGTTTTGCCTTAAGGGCATTTCTATTTTTATCGGGTCGAACCAAAGAAGGACTATTTGGCAACACTGCTAAGCCTGCAGCTTCACCCCAAGATAGTTGCTCTGCGCTGCGTCCAAAATAGCGCCAAGCTGCGGTTTGTAAACCAACAACATTGCCTCCAAATGGTGCGTGGTTTGCGTAAAGCGATAGAATTTCTTTCTTGCTATAGCCAATTTCTAACCTAAAACTTAATATCATTTCATACAGCTTTTGAAAAATATTGCGGGGTTTATTTCTACTAATTCTTATCACTTGCATGCTAATGGTAGAGCCACCACTCACAATACTTCGGTGCTTCATATTTAAATAAACAGCTCTTGCAAATGCAATAGGATCAACCCCGGGATGGTAATAAAATCGCTTGTCTTCAAAGCATACTATGGCTTTGGCAAACTTATCTGGCACTGCTTCTTCTTCTTTAAAACGCCATTGTCCATCACTGGCAATTTTGGCTTGCAGTAGTTTTCCTTTTTGATCCAATAAAACTGTTGAATAGGGCTTATTGAAAAGAGGTTTAGTCAGGCTAAACCAAAATGCAAGGAGCAATATAAAACCTATCACCCATATGATGATTTTTCGGTTTTTAAAAAGGTTTATTGCTTCCATGAAGATACTTGGAAAAGGGTTTAGTTTTTAGGAACTACTTCCACCCATTTACCTGCATTTCTAGCTTGAACTTTTCCAAAATACATAGCCTCGCAATTAAAGCCTGGCAAATAAAATTTACCTAAATAAGATGCATTCAACAAAAGCACATAGGTAACTTTTTGCCTGGCTGCCAAATCAAAATGCGTATACACCCTATCGTCTTTTATATCCTGGTATCTTGGTACACCGTACTTTGTATTTGTTGGATTATTATCCATCCTATTATTATGAATTTCCCAACCCGATGGTAGCATTTGCGATAAAGCTAAATAGTTGTAATTGCCCATCAATCCTGGGTTGGTGATGGTTACTTCAACTTTAAAATCCGTTCCTTGTGCTATTTTGCTTGGGTCAAAAACTTGGTCTTGCATGGTCTTGTAAACTATGTCCATTTTTAAACCATTTTCCATGGCCGTTTGCTTGCCAATTTCTGGCTGACCACGAGTAATAATGGTAGTAAAAATGAGCTGACTACTTTTGCTTTTTAAGTTTAATTTTCCTCCTTCATCATTGGTAATAGGAAGCTTAATTTGCGCGTAGGCAGATTTGGTTTTGTAACTAACTGTTTTGCCATTTAAGGTGTACTCAAATTCCAGAGATTTACCTTCACCGTATTTACCTGTTAAGTTTGCAATTGCCAGTAAAGAATAGGCTGTAGCTTGTGTGCTCAACCATCTTTCGCTGCTTAGGTTCATACAAACTTTTTGAAGCAATGGAAATGCCTTTTCTTTTTCGTCTAGTAATGTTAAGGTTTCTAACATCATGGCCTCATCTCTTTCTGGTGAGCCATAGGAGTATTCCATTTCAAAGGTATGTACATTGGCTACCGTTATTTTTTCATTCTTTATTATTTCCAAGGCCACATTTTTATTACCCGCCAAAACATAAGCTGCAGCCAATCTCCAGCGTGTTGCAGAAGTTAAATTTGGTTCCTCTTTGAGCCTATTCATTGCACCCATTTCTGGTGCTTTAGCAAGCGCTAAGGTATACAAGCGGTAAGCTTGTGTAGATTCTCCCAAATGCTTGTTATTTGGTACCCAATTGTTGGCTTTGTTTTGTTGGAATTTTTTCCAAGCTGGTAAGAAATTAATTGGTAATGTATATCCTGCATTTTGCGCCTCAATCATAAAATGTCCGGCATAGTTTGTACCCCATTCATCGTTAGATTGTTCACCTTGCCAATAACCTAAACCCCCATCAGTATTTTGAAAACTTTTTATCCTATAAATACCATCTTTGATATTTTTTTCAATTTCATTTTTGCTATTATCACTTAACTCCATTAATCGGTTCAAACCTAATTGAGGAAACACTGCTGATGTGGTTTGTTCAACACAACCATACGGATACTGAATGAGGTACTTCAATCGTTTTTCTAAATTAATAGGAGGCAAGGTGCTCACCTCAAGCGAGGCTGTGTTGGTACCAGCTATTCCTGGCAACTCATAACTAATATTCCATTCTTTGTTGGTCTCGAGGGTACTTTGATAAATATTGTTTTCATAAGGATTAGGATTTTCAACTTGCAATTCAACTTCGGTAACTGCTCTTTCTGAGCCTGAGCCTGCCACAATTTTAACCTTGGCAATACCCATTCCTTTTTTCACATGTAAATCAAAATTTACTATTTCGTCGCCTATGTTTGTGAATTTAATTACCTTAATGTTTGAACCAACAAATTCTACCAATTCATTTCCAGTAACCTGCACATTTACCTGTTTGATGGTAGCATCCATTGCAAAAACAGTTACTGGTAATTTTACCTCTTCACCTGGACGTAATACTCTAGGCAGAGTGGCCAAAACCATCAGTGGTTTTTTAACGGGCACTGCCTTTTCAGCAAATCCGTAAGCACCTTCATAGCCAGCTACAACCATTACTCTTACTGAACCAACATAATCATTGATGTTTATTTGATGCGTGTTTGTTTTTCCTTCCGTAAGGTGAAATGGCCCTATAAATTTAACTGTAGGCTTAAATCTTTTGGCTTTGTTGGCACCCGATTTTCTATTGATTCCTTCATCTCCACCAATACTCAAGATTTTATTGAATTCAGTTCCAAAGGCACCCATCACATAATCGTATAGGTCCCAAGTTTTAACCCCTAAAGCTTCTCTTGCATAGAAATGACTATGTGGATCAGGTGTTTTAAACCTCGTTAAATCAAGTAAGCCTTCATCAACCACTGCCAATGTGTAGGTCATGGCTTTTCCATTGGCTTCAGAAATATTGATGGTGTTGTTTACATCCGGACTAATTTGCGATGCCATTATAATAACAGGAGCAAGTTTTGTAACGGGGTCTTCTACCTTTATAGCCATCATACCATACATGCGGATGGGTAAGTCGTTTAGCACCTGCGCATGTGGTTGAACTAATGTAACATGCGCATAAACATTTGGCAACATGTTTTTGTTGATGGTAAAACTATAGGTGGTCTGACCTTTTTGGGCTTCTATCCAATGTGTTTCTAAAACTTCGGTGCCCGATTCAATACTTAATAAGGCCCTACCAGCTTGAGGAGTTGGAATGGTTAAAGTTGCTTTTTCACCAACAAGGAAACTGGTTTTATTGAGTGTAAAAGTTAGCATGGCAGCTTCCATAGAATTGTCTCTATCGCCTCTACCTGCCCATCCTGGCCAATCTGCATAAAATACTTTACCCGTGCTATGCCCTTGTTCATCGGTAACTAACATGAGATACCTTCCCCAATCTGGGTAGCTAAGTTTAAAGTTAAATCTCCCAATACCATTGTTGAGTGTAATTTCCTTTTCCATGATATTGCTGTACTCTTCGCTGTTGGCATAAGAGCTAATATCATTGTCGTTTTTATCCCACCACCAACGCCAATTTATTTTATACAAGCGTGCAGTTGCTTTTCTTGAACCAATCACATTTGTGCCATCTGGATTCACACAAACAACTTGAACGGAATGCGTGGTATCAGTTAGCAACATGCCTCTTGCGGCATCTCCCTTTGGCATTCTTAATCCTATATAAGCAGTATAAGGGTGGTAAGGAATGCTAAACCTATCAACACTAAAATTTCCTCCGGGTTCAAATACCTTAGTAACAAAATGGGCATTGAGCATGCCAGCAGCAGCATTTTCTAATTTGAAATCAACCTTAAAATTAACCTCCCCAATTTCGTTGAGTTTGCCTTCAAAAATTGTTTGAGAAACAGGTTCAATTTTCCTCGAAGGATTATCGAATACAAAATCAGGATAGCGTTTAAATTGAGTAGGAGCAGCTGCCAAAGTTGCTTCTACTTTTGTGTTCAAGCCGCCAGCAATGGCACCATGCAGCCACTTTGATTTGAGTGTTGCAATAACTGATTCATTTTTTTCAATGGCTGGTTTTGGGAAATTGAGTTCAATTTTTAAGCGATTGGGCATCACCGTTTCAATCTTTAACTGCCTTTGAAAAGTAACACCGCCTACTTTTACTTTGGCCACATAGTTTCCTGTAATGGCATCTGGATCTGTGCTTGTTCTAAAATCATAGAATCCATTCAGCGAATTAGATTGTACTTGCCTTTTGTATAATGCCCCAAGTGGCGTGTATATTTCTAAAGTAACTGGGTGAAATTTAGGTAAGGTTTTATTTTTATCTTCCAACATAAAGGTGAGGTACAAAGAATCGCCCGGGCGCCAAACACCGCGTTCTCCATAGAGTAGGCCTTTTAGGCCTTTTTGAACCACATCACCATATACTTCAAATTGGCTAAGCGATAAGGATGAACCATCATCTAATTTAAGGTAGCCACGTTGTTCTTTGAATTTTGCCACCACCATAAAAGGTTTATTTTTGATGTCTATTTTAGCCATTCCATCTGGGTTGGTGGTGCCTGTTGCAATAACTTGTTGTTGGTAATCTAATACCTCCAAAGTAACGCCAGCAATAGGCTTGGTGGTGAGCAAATGTGTAATGGCAAAAATAATTTGATTGGTACTACCACGTTTTGCAATAATACCTAAATCAGAAGCCATGATATTGCGTGTGGCCCATCTTTGGTTATTGTAATAAGAATTTTTGCAAGGGTTGTTTCTATCTTCCCATCTGTAGTTTTCATCGTAATATTCCTCAGAATAATCCCAGAAGCTCGCTTCTGCAGGCATATTGTCTGCATCTATTTCTTGCTCTTCTATTTTTTCTATTTCTTGGTTGGAAGATGCTGGGTTTTCGCCATCACAGCGGTATAATGCATACTCTTTTTTAAAGGAAAGTTGAATTTGGTAAATGGCTCCTGGTTCTGTTTTAATCAACTCATCTAAATTAAGGTTGTAGGTGTTTTTCTTTCTTAAGTCGGTTATGTTATCTTGATTGAGTAGAATTTTTTTCTTAAGAATTATTTTGCCAACTCGGTAAATTTCATTCTCTCCTTTGAGGTCGTTTACCTGTATAAATTGAATCACATTTTTTTCATAAATGCGTGTAATTTTAACATCAACGGCATTTAGTCCAACCGCCTCAAAAGGCATGAGTATCTTATTGCTTGCAGGAATTATAACGCCTTTGCCAAGAATTTTAACGGCTGGTTGTTGGTCGGAGAAATTGAGCACATAAGTTTGTGCTTTTTTTAATTTGTAACCTAGTTTATTTTGAATGCCTGGCTCAATAAAAAATTGGTAGGTACCACTCAAAGTGCTATTGGGGTAACATTTAATTTCCTGGCCAGTAATAATATATTTTAGTTCAATTGGTTTTGAATTTTCATCTTTCAAACTTCTATCAAAATGTATCAATCCAATTAAGTCTTGTGCCTGCATCAGTGGATCTGAGAAGTAAACAGAGATGTATTGTGACCCATCGTTTTCCATTCTGGCATTGATAGCCGAAAAGTCGCCTTGAGCAGGAATAATGAGCTTGTGTTCACCTTTTAAGTTTAGGTTCAAACCGTTACCATTCCATTGAACTAACACCTCACTTGCACTGCTTTTTCGCACGATGCTATCAATGATGTAGCGATGTGTTTTTTTGTTTGAACCATGTTCCCATTTAACATTGAATGATTTGCCATCTTGTGAGGCTTGAAGCAATTCTTCAACTTTATTACTCTCCTCAATATCGGCAGTAGTAAGGGTTCCGCTTACTCTTTGGTAAATAAATTTTTGACCATCAATTGATGCAAAATTTGGATAGGATACCTCGAATGATTGTTGAATTACCGAAAAATCAAATTCAAAATCTTCTAGTTCTTTAGGAACTGCTGTAATTTGTTTGAGCGAAAATGCTGCTTCATATTCTTGTCCAGAGGGCAACATTTCTTCAGGTTTAAATTCAACTGTGGCAGCATCAATCCAGTAGGCTACTCCTTTTATATTGGGAGTAAACGAAAATCCTGTTGCTTCTTTGCCAATCATGGCGCTATCAGCAAAATTGGCTGTGAACTGAATGCGGATAGCAGATTCGCGGGAAATGCTACCTGCGGTATGTGCACTTATATAACTTGCAAAAGCAGGGTTTATTTTGCCTCTTTTTTTGGCACTGACTTTAGAATTAAACAAGAAAAAGGCACTAAAAATAGCAACCAGTGTAATTGAAATTATCAGAAATTTCTTGTTAATCCAATGTTGTTTTTGACCTAAGTACGGCATAGAAAGTAGGGCTTAATTTGAACTTACAAGTACCAAAGATTTTTTGTCTTTTCATACTTCTATTAAAAATTATTTTATTGTCCAACTAAGGAAAATAACCTACTCTAAATCGATCTAAAATGCTTACGCCCTTATTACACCAGGCCTAAATTCTTTGGTTATGGGCGCATGGTTAGCTGCTTCAATGCCCATGCTAATCCAGGTGCGGGTTTGTTTGGGGTCAATGATGGCATCTACCCAAAGGCGGGCGGCTGCATAGTAAGGACTAGTTTGGCGTTCGTATCTTTCTGTGATTTGATCCAACAAAGCTTTGTGTTTTACTTCATCTATTTCTTCGCCTTTTGCCTTTAAGCTTGCCTCCTCAATTTGTAATAATACTTTAGCAGCTTGTGCACCGCCCATAACCGCAATTTTAGCATTTGGCCAAGCAGCAATAAGTCGTGGGTCGTATGCCTTGCCACACATGGCGTAATTGCCAGCGCCATAGCTATTGCCAGTAATGATAGTAAACTTTGGAACTACCGAGTTTGCTTGTGCATTTACTAATTTTGCGCCATCTTTAATAATACCACCATGTTCACTTCTTGAACCCACCATAAATCCAGTAACATCTTGAAGGAAAAGTAGTGGTATTTTCTTTTGGTTACAATTCATAATGAAATGGGCAGCCTTATCAGCGCTATCGCTGTAAATTACGCCACCAATCTGCATTTCTACTGGATTGTCGCTAGCACTTTGTTTTGGTTTTTTAGCCTTAACCACCAAGCGATTGTTGGCCACAATACCTACTGCCCAACCATCAATGCGGGCATAACCACAAATGATGGTTTTGCCATATAAATCTTTGTATGGATCAAATGT
>Ga0209443_1001862_pt1 | contig 12806 bp, 12 predicted proteins | sample LauGreBMM110DCMD_2_FD_187571 | JGI IMG/M metagenome (GOLD analysis project Ga0209443, IMG submission 187571) | Freshwater lake microbial communities from Lake Michigan, USA - Su13.BD.MM110.DCMD (SPAdes) (version 2) | ecosystem: Environmental > Aquatic > Freshwater > Lake | place: Lake Michigan... | reverse complement strand
GCAGTGGAGTCTGCCGTAACTAATCACGGAATGACAACTTTCAAATTAAAAGTTGGCGGCGCAGCAGAATCACTTGCGGATGATTTAGAGCGCTGCAAAATTGTTCGAACCACACTTGACGAATTAGGTGTTGTTGGCAAAATTCGAATTGATGTGAATGGCAACTGGTCAGTAGCGCAGGCGCTTGAGTCTTTGCAGCAAATAGTTCAGGTAGTTGGAGAATTAGATTACGTTGAGCAACCATGCACTGAGATCAAGGAATTACTTAAGTTGCGAAATGAAATGAGTAATTGGTCGGTGCCAGTGCGTATTGCAGTTGACGAATCAATTCGGATGTCCACGCAGATTAATGTTCAAGCTTTGCCAGAGATCGCTGACCTTGTCGTTGTTAAGGCAATCCCGTTGGGTGGCGTGCAGCGTTCCCTAGATCTAATTAATGAAATCGGATTGCCAACAGTAATTAGTGGATCACTTGATAGTTCAGTGGGACTATCAAGTGCTATCGCGTTAGCAGCAGCCGTGCCAGAGCTTTATGGTGCCTGCGGACTTGGAACTGGAACACTTTTCGCGCAAGATTTAGTAACTCCAACCACTCTTCCAGTCAACGGTGAGTTGCCGGTGCGACGAAGCTCGCCAGATGCGCAACTTTTAACTGGCGCTGCAGGACGGGTTTCCCAAGCTGATCGCCTTTGGTGGCAGGAACGAATCGTGCGCTCATGGGATAGTGGAGCAAAAGACTTGGTGAGCGATGAAGTTCGAGAAGCGGTGCTGGCATGACGATCAATAATGCAACGCGTAGCGCCAGAGCTATCGTGCAAAGCTGCCTAGATTCCGGCGTAGAACATGTAGTGATTGCGCCAGGCTCTCGAAATGCACCGCTGTCGTGGGCTTTTGCGCAAGCCGAGAAAGTAGGGCTAATCAAAATCCAAGTTCGCATCGATGAACGTGATGCAGGATTCCTTGCCTTGGGAATTGCAAAAGCAACAGGGAAACCCGTTCCGGTAGTTGTTACTTCTGGTTCTGCAGTTGCCAACTTGCTGCCCGCAATTGTTGAGGCATTTCATAGCGCAGTTCCAGTAATTGTTCTAAGTGCTGATCGTCCCGCCTCTGCGCGAGGTAAAAGTGCGCCACAAACTATCAATCAGTTTGGAATCTTTGGAACATTTGTTAAATCTCAAATCGACGTGGCGCCCGATCAAACGGATTTTACAGAAGTAAGCAAGGTTATTGATTCAACAATTACTAACCGACCAGGTCCAGTACAGGTTAACGTTCAGTTTGAATTACCGCTGCTACCAGATTTAGAAAATCTAGATTGGCGACCAAAGCCACCAGTCTTGAAAACAATTTCAAAAACTGAAATTGAGCAAAAGCAGATAGCTGTTCCAGCTCGAGGGATTTTTGTAGTTGGCGACAATGCTGACCCGGAAAGTGTTAGAGAAATAGATCAAATCTCGCAAGCCATTGGTTGGCCCATTATTTGGGAGCCAACCGCCAATGCACACATGCTGCAAAACTCGATTTCTCACGGCGTAGTTTTACTGCAAGCAGACATCGCACCAAAAGTTGATGCTGTCGTCACCTTCGGAACTGTTGGATTGTCGCGCGTTATTCTGGGTTTACTTAAGAGTTCACCAATCCACTTAGCGATACACAGCGCAAGTTCTGGATCTGACTTACCTGATCCAGTATCAAGTGCCAAAGAAATTTTCGATTGTGTACCAAAGCTGGAAACAACAACTGATCCGGAGTGGTTAAGTCAATGGCAACTGCTGGACCACAAGGCAGCAACTGCAGTAGCGAAGGCTTTGACGCCCGACACACTCACTGGTCCCAGCGCCGCTCAATTGGTGTGGGATCAAACTGGCAAAGACGATCAACTGTTCGTTGCTGCTTCCTGGCCAGTTCGACATCTTGAGGCCTACGCTGCAAAACGCGATGGGTTACATGTCTTTGGTAACAGAGGTGCAAACGGAATTGATGGTCTTATCTCCACTGCGATTGGAGTTGGCATTGGAACTAACAAACGCACCGTATTGCTGATGGGAGACATCGCATTCCTGCACGATTTGGGTGGATTGAATTTAGGCGAGGAACAAACTGCGCCAAATCTAACCGTAGTTATCCTTGATAACAATGGCAGTGGAATCTTTAGTCAGCTCGAACAAGGCGCAGCTGAATATCAAGAACATTACGAAAAAGTGTTTGGTACCCCACACGGCAAAGACCTTTGGGTTATCGCGGAATCCCTAGGTATTCCAGCCAAACAAGTAACAACAAAAACCGAGTTGAAGTTTGCGCTTCACAGTTTTGAAAAAACGCCAGGGATCAAAGTAATCGTTTGCCTGACAGGGGAGCGCAAGCACGAGAATGATTTAATCAAGCACATTGTCGCTCAAGTGAGAAACAGCTAAGGATTTAAAAATGCGCGCTCGTGATTTAGGCATCATCTTTGAAGGCCAACCTGGCGCTTTAAATGCCATCACGGATGTTCCAGGTCTTGAAGTAGGAATGGCTACTTTGATTTCAGGCGAAGGCGATTTGATACCCGATGCCGGACCGGTTCGCACTGGGGTAACTGCAATTTTGCCGGTTGGAAAAACTAATTCCCAACAGGCAATTCCCGCGGGGATCTATTCCTTAAACGGAAACGGTGAAATGACTGGCTCACATTGGATCAATGAGACTGGTGGCTTATCGGGTCCAATCATGATTACGAACACTCACGCAGTTGGAACCGTTCATCGCGGTGTCATCGAATGGGTTAAACAAAATTTCCCCGAGGCCGCAATGGAATGGTTACTTCCGGTTGTTGCGGAAACTTGGGATGGCTACCTAAATGACATCAATGGCGCACATGTAACAACAGAACACGCAATCTCTGCAATCAATTCTGCGACCGGTGGGGAAGTAACTGAAGGCTCACACGGCGGCGGCACTGGAATGAATTGCTACGGATTCAAAGGTGGCAATGGAACGGCATCCCGAACGGTTGCCTTTGGTGGCAAAGATTATGTCGTTGGTGTTTTCGTTCAGGCCAACTTTGGCGATCGTAAAGAACTGCGAATCCAAGGTATTGATATGTCGGATTTAGATGTGCCAAATCCGATTAATGAATCAACTTGGATTGACAGAGATAAATCCCGAAGCGTTCCAAGTGGAGCTGGTTCAGTCATTGTTGTAGTAGCAACAAATGCTCCGTTGCTACCAGATCAATGCCGAGCCTTAGCCAGACGAGTACCACTTGGGTTAGCCAGAACTGGAACTGCGGGCGGACATTTCAGTGGTGATATTTTCTTGGCAGTTTCAACGGCGCAACCTGGTGAACTATCAAGTGGCTTTCCAACTAAATCCCGTCAGGAAGCAGAATTGAAGTCTCTTGATTTCGTGCCATGGAATTATTTGGATGCCTTTTTCACTGCGGTAGTACAGGGTGTTGAAGAGTCGGTATTAAACGCACTTGTGAATAACGCCACCATGGTTGGACGCGACGGAAATGCTTCATACGCACTTCCACATGATCAGGTTAAATCCCGAATTTCTAAGCCGTAGAGCCGAATAGTCAGTCAACCCAAGTACGGTTAGTGCAACAAGGGAGAAATTGAAATGGCCGATAAATCAATGCGGGTTGACGTTGAGCAACCTGCGAAGGCAAATCTCCCAAAGCGCGTTTCGTATTCTCAAATGTCGTTGTATCAACAATGTGGATTGAAATATTTTTTCTCATACATTGATGGCTGGCGTGAACCGCCAACATCAGCATTGGCGGGCGGTTCGATAACCCATGAAGTCGTTGAATATTTGTATCGACTAGCGCCTGAGGAAAGAACGCTTGAGGCAGCCATGGACTTACTTCGAGAGCATGGTCCACGCATGCTCAAGTCAGCTGAATACAAGCCATTCGAAACCGATAACAAAATGAAACACAGCGTCAAGGAAGCAATCGAAAATTTGTTTAAAGTTGAGGATCCCAAGCAAGTTGTAGTGCAACCTGAACATATTGAGATGGAACTTAGTGTCGAGATCAATGGTGTTAATTTCTTTGGAAAAGTTGATCGATTCACAGTCGATGGATTAAGCCGAGTTACAGATTACAAAACAGGAAAAAGTCCGGGAAAATTTATTGATGACAAATTAGCGCAGCCCTACCTTTACGCGCTGGGATTCAAAACTCAACACGACATAGTTGTTGATGAAGTGGAATTAATTTTCCTAAATGCCCAAGAAGTCGTTCGGCGTCCAGCTGATTCTGGCTTAGTTGTAGCGCAAGGTGAAAAATTGGCGCAGATGCGAGCCGGTAGTGAGTCTGATGTGGCAAGTTCTTCTTGGGAAGCGCGCGTCTCGCGCCTGTGTGACTACTGCGCATTCCAGCAAGTTTGTCCAGCGCGCACGCCAGATGCTCCAATACCTGGTTCTGCGCAAAGCGACACAAAATTAGCAGAAGCTGGATTACTGCATAAGTAGTCCACTCGAGCACATGAAGATCGTCTCAAGTTCTACACTTGTTACATGCGTAACTCTCGATACCGATACTCCCGGCTCGTCATGGTAATTGGCGCCATCGTATTTGCAGTTAGCGCAGCTGTTTTATTAGTAGATCCAAATTCCTTTTTGGTATTCATCGGATTAACAAGTAACGATTCCACAATTTGGTCGTTTAAATTAATGGGTTTGTTGCTAGTAGCTCTTGCTGCTCACATGGCAACAACATCTAGACATGCAGCTGATCCGGCTTTTCGTCGCGCCGCATCAGTAATGGTTTTAGTTTCTGGTGGTTTGGGTGCGCTGACCTATATGGCGCCGGGGGCCGCAACAACTGGAAGATGGATTTTCGTTGGAGTAGGTGCTGGATTTGCTGCGCTGTATTTAATTACGCTTCCGATTAAATCAATTGGCTACAAAGAAGAGCAGCCACATAACTCATGAGTTTTGGCGACATCCTCGATACCAGGGACCCTGCCACTGTTGTAAATCCATATGAAATTTACCGCGAGCTTCGCTCCCATCGTGATTTAGTTTGGAGCGATCGCCTTAATCTCTGGCTAGCACCGACCCATGAGACTGCAAACGCAACATTACGAAACAAAAATCTGGGACGGATTTATCAAGCGCAAGAGCCAACAGATGAGTGGGAGATTTTTAACCGACTGCACTCGGATTCCATCTTGGACAGTGAGCCGCCGAAGCACACCAGGCTTAGATCTCTAATTCAAAAAGCATTTACGCCAGGACGCATTAGCGCGCTAGAGCCAAACATTATTGAAATCTGTGAACAACTCTTAGCAGGCGCGGCAGCCAAAATTAAAGTTGACGGCAAATTCGATGTACTAGCTGATTTCGCGGAACCACTTCCGGTACTTGTTATTGCAGATTTATTAGGCGTCCCGCGGGATAAAGCAAATGACCTGCGTCGCTGGTCGCAAGACATCGTAAAAATGTATGAGTATGGTCGAACCCGGGCGCAAGAATTAGCAGCGCAGCAATCTGGCGCTGAGTTCAGCGCTTACATTTCTGCACTCGCCGCCCAGCGCAAAATTGAACCTAAGCCAGATTTGATCACGGCTCTGGTGGAAGTAGAAGAACAAGGCGAAAAACTTAATGAACATGAGTTGATTGCGATGTGTGTACTTTTGCTAAATGCTGGCCATGAAGCATCTGTTAATGGCTTTGGTAACGGCATGGTTGCAATGTTTAGGCATACCTCGCAATTGGACCTAATGAAAAAAGCTCCGCACGAGTACGCAAAGACAGCGCTAGAGGAAATGATGCGATTTGATTCGCCACTTCACATGTTCGAAAGAACCGCTACTTCCCAAACTTTAATTGGCAATACCACTGTTGAAGTTGGGCAGAAAGTCGTTTCCATGCTGGGTAGCGCTAACCGTGATGATGAAGCTTTTACCGATGCAGACACTTTTGATATCACTCGGGAATTAAATCCTCATATTGCTTTTGGCGCTGGCATACATTTTTGTATCGGTGCGCCACTTGCCCGTCTAGAAATGCAAAATTCATTACCTATGCTGTTTGAAAAATTTCCCAATTTAACTCTTGTGGGGGAGCCAGTGCAGCGACCAACTTTTGTCTTGCGAGGCTGGGAAAGCATTCCAGCCACTGCTTAAGTCTTAATCCAGGGCAACTTTCATAGCTGCAAATTTTGCCTGTGATTCGGCAACTTCAGCTTCACCTGTTGAGCCGGCAACAATTCCACAGCCAGCAAAAAGACGCAATTTTGTTCGCTCGTCATTCTCAATTAGCGCGCAGCGTAGTGCGATTCCAAATTCGCCATCACCGTTAGCAGCTAACCAACCAACTGGCGCAGAATAACGACCTCGATCCATACCTTCAAGTTCGCGAATAACTTGAGTAGCACGTTCTGTTGGGGTGCCACACACTGCCGCAGTTGGATGTAGTGATGCAGCCAATGCCAGCGCTGGGGCAGCATCAACAAGTTCACCGGTAACATCCGTTGCTAAGTGTTGTACATTAGCGAGCCGCAAAATAAATGGGCGCGCTGGAACTTTCAAGTCAGTACAGTGCGTTGCTAATGCGGCAGCAACTGATTCAACGGCATAAACATGTTCCTCTTGATCCTTGTCAGAGCCAAGTAACTCTGCAGCCAGTTGGCCATCTCGATCACTGTCTCGACTTCGGCGCATAGTCCCGGCTAGTACCCGGCTTGTGACATGTTCACCATCACGCCTGATCAAAAGTTCTGGTGTTGCGCCCACTAGCCCATCAACACTAAACGTCCAACATTCTGGAAACGCCTCATTCAATCGAAGCAAAAGCGAACCGATGTGAAGTGGCTGATCAAGTTGCGCAACTATGTCGCGGGCGAGCACAACTTTGTCTAACTCACCTGAATTAATTCGAGCTACTGCCACATCAACGGCGGCTTGCCATTCAACTACTGGACGAGAGCCATCTAGCCAAGTGACTTGATTCAAACCACGAGAAATTACATGCGGGCGACTAACTTTTGCAATTAAATCCGAGATTTCTAAATCAGTAACTGGCGCCTCGCTGGTGATGGTCATTGTCGTGCCAAGAGCATCTCGTTTAATGCAAACTTTTGGAACAACGACCACAGAAGTTCCAGGTTGTTTATCAAATGCGAAAGAAGCAAATGCAATTGGTTGATCACCCTCGGAAATTGCGCACTGCTGGGACCACCATCTTTGGGCCCGACTAAATCGCTCTGGACCAGAAATTGTAATTCGTGCGATTTCATCCCAGCCAACAATTCCATGTTGATCTGTGGCTGGTCCATGGACCCAAGCCAAGCCGCCTTCTGCCGGCAGCAATGACAGGATGTTTTTGATATCTGGAAGTTGCGCACTTCGAACAAAAAGTTTTGTGGCAAGATCTACAGCTAAGGACGTCATAACTAGATAAGCCTACGAGATCATGACTCACTCAGCATTTCCACTTAGCAAGCCTAGACTTTGACCTATTCCAAGCCTCAAAAATGCTAAGGATTTGAACTGGTCGCAAGGCGATTACCAGAAATGTAACTTAGCTAAAAACTGACACAATAGAGGTATGTCGCGTGCATATCTGAATAAGGAACCACATGAAGTGGCAGCCATGTTCGATGCAGTTGCAAAAAAATATGACTTTACAAATGATGTCTTGTCTCTTGGACAAACTCGCGCTTGGCGTAAAGCTGTAGTCGCCGCAGTAGCTCCACTTACCGGGGAAGACATTTTGGATTTGGCTGCCGGAACTGGCACCAGTACTCAACCGTTTTATTTAGCAGGCGCAAATCCAACAGCGTGTGATTTTAGTACTGGCATGCTGCAAGTTGGTCGCGAGCAATATCCGCACTTAAATTTTGTGCAAGGTGATGCTATGAAACTGCCATTCGCAGACAATTCATTTGACGCTGCAACAATCTCATTTGGGCTGCGAAATGTGCAGGACCCAACTAAAGCTCTAGCTGAAATGGCCCGTGTCACCCGACCTGGTGGCCGGCTAGTAGTTTGTGAATTCAGCCATCCAACTTGGGTACCTTTTCGCACTTTGTATTTGGAATATCTGATGAAGGCACTACCAAGTGTGGCAACCAAGATCTCGAGCAATCCAGATGCCTATGTCTATTTGGCCGAATCAATTAGAGCTTGGCCAAACCAGGTTGCATTAAGCAAAATGATTTTAGCTTCAGGCTGGCAGACTTGTGAATATCGCGATCTCACTGGGGGAATTGTGGCGATACATAGAGCCACCAAGTAAAACCCGTGGCTATCCATAAGGCCGTTCACCCCACCTAAAAGTCGCTGATTTTGTGCTGGCAAATAAACTAGTTAAATAAAAGTGAATCTTTTCACAAAGACACAAACGTCGATTCTTTCCGCGTCTTTTCGGCTCTAGGATTGAGTAGATTAAGCGTGTATTAGTAAGTGAGAGGTGGCCACAAAGTGGGTCAGGGCAATGTCTACCTCCCCATTTTTTTCTTGGGTATTTTGGCATTTGGCTTTGCTGCTTTTTCGGTAACGATCGCCTCAGTAACTGGGCCGAAAAGATATAACCGAGCAAAAGTTGACGCTTACGAATGTGGAATTCAACCTGCTCAAGTACAACTGGGTGGTGGCAGATTCCCAGTTAAGTACTACATAACTGCAATGCTTTTTATTATTTTTGATATTGAAATCGTCTTTCTTTATCCGTGGGCAGTTTCTTTCGACATGCTCGGGCTCTTTGGTTTAATTGAAATGATAATTTTCGTCCTAACCGTATTTGTTGCCTACATTTTTGTTTGGCGCCGCGGCGGACTTGAGTGGGATTAAGAAAAAAAGAAACGTGGACTTGAGGAAAACATGGGTTTAGAAGAGAAGTTACCAAGTGGGGTTTTACTTACTACGGTTGAAGGCCTTGCAGGTTATGCCCGAAAGAATTCACTTTGGCCCGCCACGTTTGGTTTAGCTTGTTGCGCGATTGAAATGATGGCAACTGGCGCAGGTAGATATGACATTGCTCGCTTTGGCATGGAAGTATTTCGTGCTTCACCTCGTCAAGCAGATCTAATGATTGTTGCTGGCCGAGTCAGTCAAAAAATGGCTCCAGTACTTCGTCAAATTTATGATCAAATGCCAGAGCCTAAATGGGTGCTAGCTATGGGTGCCTGCGCATCATCAGGTGGAATGTTTAACAACTACGCCATTGTGCAAGGGGTAGATCACATCGTTCCGGTAGATATTTATTTACCAGGTTGCCCACCGCGCCCAGAAATGCTGCTTGATGCTCTTATGAAATTGCAGGAACAAATTGGAGATACAAAACTTGGCGCAAATCGCAAGCGTCAAATTGTTGAATTGGAGCAAGCGGCACTGCTCGCAACTCCGGTAACTGCTGCGCGAGGTCAGATTTAATGAGCGATGATTCGATGAGTGGTGAACTTGTTCACGCCGGACAGCCACTGCTAGAAGTTTCCGGAGTAAGCCAAGGAATGTTTGGCACATCTGGATCGGGTGACACTTCTGGTTTTGGCGGCCTCGTAACCGTAATTGCGGTACCAGCTCCATCATCTCGGCCATTTGGAAGTTACTTCGATGTAATCGCAGATGAACTAAGCGCTTCACTTCCAGATTTTGGAACTACTTGGGATAAAGCGGTAGAAAAAGTTGTAGTCGATCAGGATGAATTAACGATCCACATTCGTCCAACGGAAATTGTCGCATTTGCAAAAGCCCTACGTGATGAACCTGGTTTACGCTTTGAACTTTGCCTAGGAGTAAGTGGCGTGCACTACCCAGGTCATGTGGGCCGTGAATTGCATGCGGTTTATCACTTCAAGTCACTTACTCATAACCGAAGAGTTCGAATTGAAATTAGCGTTCCAGATGCAACTCCACATATCCCATCAATCATGTCTATCTATCCAACAAACGATTGGCATGAACGTGAGACCTACGACTTTTTTGGAATAATTTTTGATGGCCACCCACACTTAACTCGCATCCTGATGCCAGATGATTGGCAAGGCCACCCACAGCGCAAGGATTACCCACTGGGTGGGGTTCCCGTTGAATACAAAGGCGCAACTATTCCACCTCCTGATACTCGGAGGTCTTACAGCTAATGACTGATGCGTACGCACCAACTTACGAAACTACTGATGGTCGAGTTCACACTGTCATGGGTCAGGACTGGGATTCAGTTCTTGGCGCAGCCGATGGTGAGCACGAACGTGTGGTCATCAATATGGGCCCCCAGCACCCATCAACACACGGAGTGTTGCGCCTGATTTTGGAACTTGAAGGCGAGACAGTTACCGAAGCACGCTGTGGCATCGGCTACTTACACACTGGTATCGAAAAGAATTTGGAATATCGCACTTGGACTCAAGGGGTAACTTTTGTAACGCGAATGGATTACTTGTCACCATTCTTTAATGAAGCTGCTTACTGTTTAGGAGTTGAAAAACTTCTGGGTATCACAGATCAGATTCCAGAGCGCGCGCAAATTATTCGAGTAATGATGATGGAACTGAATCGAGTTTCCTCACACTTAGTTGCACTTGCCACCGGCGGAATGGAACTTGGCGCATTAACTGCAATGATTTTCGGTTTCCGCGAACGCGAATCAGTTCTTGACTTGTTCGAGTTAGTAACGGGATTGCGAATGAATAGCGCTTACATCCGCCCGGGTGGGGTAGCACAAGATTTACCACCAGGGGCAGAACAACAGATTCGCGAAACGATTATGGCGCTGCCGCGCCGCATGAAAGATACCGCAGATTTATTAGTAGACAATTCAATTTGGTTAGCACGCACCTCAGGAATTGGAAAGTTAGATCTTGCTGGTTGCATGGCACTTGGAATTACTGGACCGGTTTTGCGGGCAACTGGACTGCCGGAAGATTTACGTAAGACTGCGCCATACAGCGGTTATGAAAATTACGAATTTGATGTTAAGACCCAGACATCCGCAGATGCTTATGGGCGCTTCTTAATTCGACTAACCGAAATGGGCGAATCGCTAAACATAGTTGAGCAATGCTTAGATCGTCTGGCGCCAGGACCAGTCATGGTTGAAGATAAAAAAATTGCTTGGCCGGCGCAACTTTCAATCGGTTCAGATGGTCAAGGAAACTCTCTAGATCACATTCGACACATCATGGGCGAGTCCATGGAAGCACTAATCCATCACTTCAAACTTGTCACTGAAGGCTTTCAAGTTCCCGCAGGCCAGGTTTACAGCGCAGTGGAATCCCCGCGCGGTGAATTGGGAGTGCACATAGTTTCTGATGGCAGCACGCGACCTTACCGAGTTCATTACCGCGATCCATCTTTCACGAACTTGCAAGCAGTAGCAGCGATGTGTGAAGGCGGACAGATTGCAGACGTAATTGCGGCCGTGGCTTCCATTGATCCAGTAATGGGAGGTGTGGACCGCTAAATGTCAATCTCCGAAACAACTCGAGAACAAGCGCGCGAAATTATTGCCCGCTATCCGCAAGCTCGTTCGGCTTTACTTCCTATGCTGCATTTGATGCAGGCCGAAGACGGCTATGTAAGCGCAGACGGTATTTCAGTGTGCGCCGAAGAATTAGGACTTACTACGGCAGAAGTTGCAGCAGTTGCAACTTTTTACACTATGTATCACCGCAAGCCAGCAGGTGAATATCACATTGGTGTTTGCATTAACCCGAGTTGTGGAATCCTAGGTGGCGATGCAATCTGGGAAAAGGTGAGTGGGCGCTTAGGTATTGGCCACGATGAAGTTACCCCTGATGGAAAAATTTCATTGGAGCGCATTGAGTGTCAAGCTGCATGTACTCATGCCCCAGTGATGACCGCTAACTGGGAATTCTTAGACAACATGACACCGGAATCTGCGATTGACGTTATTGAAAAATTGGCAAGTGGAAAAGAAGTAACTAGTACTCGTGGACCTCGCATTCGCACATTTAAGGAAAACTCATTGACCCTTGCTGGCTTTAATGACGGACTTGTTGATGACGGTGGGCAAGCAGATGAACAGATGTTAGCGGGCTTGAAACGTGCCAAAGAACTCGGTCAAAGTGCGCCAGGAGTAAAAATATGACATTAACTCCAGTACTAAGCGCGCATTGGGATGAAGCTGATTCCTACAAAATTTCTGGTTACCAGCGTCATGGTGGTTATACCGCATTCAAGAAAGCATTTGCCACTGGACCTGATGAGATCATTTCGATAGTTAAAGATTCAGGATTACGTGGCCGCGGGGGCGCAGGATTTCCAACGGGTTTGAAGTGGAGCTTTGTGCCGCAGGGCGATAACAAGCCACATTACTTAGTTGTCAATGCTGATGAATCTGAACCAGGTGCCTGCAAGGACACCCCATTAATGATGGCAAACCCGCATTCACTAATTGAGGGCATAATCATCGCGTCTTATGCCATGCGCGCAAATCATGCATTCATTTACATCCGCGGGGAAATTCCCCACGTGTTCCGCCGAGTTGATAATGCAATTCGGGAAGCTTATGCCGCTGGGTACCTCGGTAAAAATATTATGGGATCCGGATTTGACCTTGAAGTTGTGTTACACGCTGGTGCGGGCGCCTATATTTGCGGCGAGGAAACTGCGCTGCTCGATTCCCTTGAGGGGCGCCGCGGTCAGCCTCGATTGAAGCCGCCATTTCCTGCGGTCTCTGGACTTTATGCTTCGCCATCTTGCGTTAACAACGTTGAGACTATAGCGAACATTCCATACCTTATTAATAACGGTGTGGAATGGTTTAGATCTTTTGGTACTGAGAAGTCACCTGGATTTAAGCTTTTCTCAGTTTCAGGACACGTGAATCGTCCAGGTATTTATGAA
>Ga0209443_1001860_pt1 | contig 12812 bp, 11 predicted proteins | sample LauGreBMM110DCMD_2_FD_187571 | JGI IMG/M metagenome (GOLD analysis project Ga0209443, IMG submission 187571) | Freshwater lake microbial communities from Lake Michigan, USA - Su13.BD.MM110.DCMD (SPAdes) (version 2) | ecosystem: Environmental > Aquatic > Freshwater > Lake | place: Lake Michigan... | reverse complement strand
TCTGAATCCTGGAATACTGCCAACTAAAGGACAATTAATAAAAATAGAATTGCAATGATGTTGCTGTCTGACATATTATTAAATATTAAAACTGAATCAGTTGTAGGTTCTTTGGAACATCCTGTTGAGTCTTTAATTTTTGATTCTCGTCAGGCAAATTCTTCCTCTGTTTTCTTTGCTATTAAAGGAAGTGCTACTGACGGCCATTTATTTGTTCAGCAAGCACACGATAAAGGCTGTAGAATTTTCGTTGTACAAAACAATATTCCAGATTTAGCTGATTCAACAATCATAAAAACAAGTGATACCTCAGCTTTATTGGCATCAATGTCTTGTAGCTTTTTTGAGAATCCTTCCAAGAAATTAAAACTTATTGGTGTAACAGGAACGAATGGGAAAACGACATGCACATCGCTTTTGTATAAACTTTTTTCAGATTTAGGATATAAATGCGGTTTAATTTCAACGGTTGTAAATAAAATTGGTTCTACTGATTTTGTTGCAACACATACAACTCCGGATCCTGTAAGTTTAAATCGTTTGCTTGCTCAAATGGTGACTGAGAATTGCACGCATTGTTTTATGGAAGTTAGTTCACACGCAATTCATCAAAATAGAATTTCAGGATTAAATTTTTCTGGTGCTGTATTCACAAATATTACTCATGATCATTTGGATTACCACAAAACTTTTTCAGAATATATCCGTGTGAAAAAAACTTTTTTTGATTTATTACCTGCTACTTCTTTTGCGCTTGTCAATACTGACGATAAAAATGGGATGATAATGCTCCAAAATACACTTGCTTCAAAACACACTTTTGCTCTAAAAACACCAGCAGATTTTAAAGGAAAAGTAATCGAGAATGAGTTTACTGGCTTAGTGATAAAAATCAATGGAAAGGAAGTTTATTCTCGACTTGTTGGTGAATTTAATGCATATAATTTATTAGCAGTTTATGGCGTATCAATTTTGCTTGAGGAAGATGAACTTGAAGTTTTGCGAACAATGAGCCTTCTTGAATCAGTTGAGGGAAGATTTCAATACGTTCAAAGTACTAAAGGTATTACAGCGATTATTGATTATGCTCATACGCCTGATGCATTAGAAAATGTGCTAAAAACAATTAATGGTATTCGTAAAGGAGCTTCTAAAGTAATAACACTAATTGGGTGCGGAGGAGATCGTGATAAGTCAAAAAGACCGCTAATGGCAAAAATCGCCTGCGATAAAAGCACTAATGTTCTTCTGACATCGGATAATCCAAGAACTGAGAACCCTGAAAGTATTTTATTAGAAATGGAAGCGGGTTTAGATGATATTGAAAAGCAAAAAGCAATAACAATTCAAGATAGAAAGCAAGCAATTAAGACTGCAATTTTATTAGCAAATACAGGTGATATTATTTTGATTGCAGGAAAAGGCCATGAAAAATACCAAGAAATTATGGGTGTTCGTCATGATTTTGATGATTTGAAAATTACAGAAAATATGTTTAACGAATTAAATAAGTAATGCTATACTATATTTTTGATTACCTCGATAAGTTCAATTTTCCAGGTGCAGGTTTATTCAATTACATCTCCTTTCGTGCTGCAATGGCCTTGCTTATGTCTCTTTTTGTGTCGATTCATTTCGGTAAACGCATAATCAATAAATTGCGTAATCAGCAAATCGGTGAAACGGTTCGTGATTTAGGATTATCAGGGCAACTTGAAAAATCAGGAACGCCAACAATGGGTGGAATCATAATTCTTGCAGCAATTTTAATACCAACCTTGTTATTTGCTAAGCTCCAAAATGTATATGTTATTACAATGATTATTTCAATCATTTGGCTTGGGTTGATTGGATTTTTAGACGATTACATTAAGGTTTTCAAAAAAAACAAGGAGGGTTTAAAAGGTCGTTTTAAAATTATAGGACAAATAGGAGTTGGTTTAATAGTAGGTTGTATTCTTTATTTTTCTGATGAGGTAGTTGTTCATAAACGAGTTCCTGTGAATTATCGCTTAAAAATGGATGAATCTTTTGTTACTCATAAACATATTCAAAATGATGGGGAGAATTATAAATGGATAAAAACGGATGATATGACAACCACAATTCCCTTTATGAAGGGGAATGAGTTTAATTACAATTGGTTGATTGGCGATTCTCATAAATCTTATGGCTGGCTACTTTTTATTCCCATTGTCATTTTTATTGTAATTGCTGTTTCCAATGGTGCAAATATGACGGATGGATTAGATGGTTTAGCAACAGGTTCTTCTGCAATTATTGGAATTGCATTAGCAGTATTGGCTTACGTTAGCTCTAATTATAAGTTTGCGGATTATCTGAATGTCATGTACATCCCAAATGCTGAAGAATTAGTGGTTTTTATATCCGCTTTTGTGGGTGCATGTATTGGATTTTTATGGTATAATTCCTATCCTGCCCAAGTTTTTATGGGAGATACAGGAAGTCTAGCATTGGGAGGAATTATTGCTGTCTTTGCGATTTCAATACGAAAGGAATTACTTATACCAGTTTTGTGTGGCATCTTTCTAATTGAAAATCTATCGGTAATACTGCAAGTTGGTTATTTCAAATTCACAAAGAAACAGTTCGGTGAAGGCAGGAGAATTTTCTTGATGGCACCCTTGCATCATCATTATCAAAAGAAAGGAATTCATGAGGCAAAAATAGTTGCGCGTTTTTGGATTATTGCTGTTTTATTGGCTGTTATAACGATTGTAACATTGAAATTACGTTAAACTGTGGAGGGTAAAAATAAACATATTGTTATTTTGGGCGCTGGCGAAAGTGGCGTTGGTGCAGCTATTCTTGCAAAAAAACAAGAATGGAATGTTTTTGTTTCTGACGCAGGGAAAATCAAAGCGGATTATAAAACAGAGTTAGACAATAATCAAATTGAATGGGAGGAAAATACACATTCTACAGATCGTATCTTTCAAGGTGAACTCATTGTCAAGTCTCCGGGAATTCCTGAAACAACCGACTTAATGCGCGCGCTCCGAAATAAGCAAGTCAAGATAATTTCTGAAATAGAATTCGCTGGCTACTACACCAGAGGAAAATCTATTTGTGTTACAGGAAGTAACGGAAAAACAACTACAACAATGCTTACTCATCACATTTTAAAGAAAGCAGGCTGGGATGTTGGCTTAGCAGGAAATGTTGGAAAAAGTTTTGCGAAACAAGTGGCAGAAGGTGACCATGATTGGTATGTGCTTGAATTGAGTTCTTTTCAATTAGATGACATGTTTGATTTCAAAGCTGATATTGGAATACTTACAAATATTACACCAGATCATCTGGATCGCTACGAAAATCAAATGCAAAAATATGTGGATTCAAAATTTAGAATTCTCAATAATCAAAATCATGAGGATTGGTTTATCTACAATTATGATGATCCAATAATTAGAGAAGAATTATCAAAAAGAAAGCTTTCAATGAATCTTGCACCTTTTTCATTGAAAGAAGAAATAAAAGTAGGTGCTTACGCTGTAAATAATCAACTAATAATCAATATAAAAGACCAATTAACTATGTCAATTCACGAATTAGCTTTGAAGGGTAAGCACAATACCCAAAACTCGTTAGCAGCAGGGATTGCTGGACGCCTTGTTGAAATTCGCAAGAGTATTGTGCGTGAAAGTCTTGAGGACTTCGAAAATGTTGAGCACCGCCTTGAATTTGTGGCGAAAGTAAATGGAATTGAATTTATAAACGACTCCAAAGCCACAAATATAAATTCAACTTGGTATGCATTGGAAACAATGGAAAACCCCGTTGTTTGGGTTATGGGTGGAGTGGACAAAGGAAATGATTATTCCGAATTAAGTAACTTGGTAAAGGACAAGGTGAAAGCAATTATTTGTCTTGGCATTGACAATCAAAAAATCATCAAGGCTTTTGGTCACCTTGTAGAAACGATTGTCGAAGTTGGATCTGCAACAGAGGCAGTTGCTTATGCTTATCGTTTAGCGAAAAAAAATGAAACAGTTTTACTTTCTCCAGCTTGCGCAAGTTTTGATTTATTTGAAAACTATGAAGATCGAGGAAATCAATTTAAGCAAGCGGTTAGAAAGTTGTAATTGAAAATTTATTGATTCATAACTAAAATGGAAATAAAAGATATTAACCCCAATTTAAGATCGTATTTAAAATACCTTAAAGGTGATCCTGTAATATGGATTATTACGATTTTAATGATGGCTTTCTCTTTGGTAACAGTGTATAGTTTTGTGCCTATACTTGTGAAAATTGAGGGAGGAACACCTTTTCAATATCTTTTTAAGCATTTTATATATGTATTATTGGGATTTTCCTCTATGTTTTTTATTCATAGAGTCGACTCAAAATACATCTATCAACTTTCAAAATTTGCCTATTATATTGCACTTGCTTTGCTGCTTTTTACCATTTTTTTTGGCGCAAAAGTAAATGACGCTGGCCGTTGGATTCGTATTCCATTTATTGGCTTAACGTTTCAATCGTCTGACTTTGCTAAGCTTGCCTTGATACTATATATTTCTCGTTTACTTGTCCGAAAAAAGGATTTATTAAATGATTGGGAAAAAGGAATTGTTCCATTAATGATTCCAATATTATTGATTTGTGGTCTTATTATAAAAGATAATTTCTCAACCGCCGCCATGCTCTTTTTACTTTCAATGGCAATGCTGTTTATTGGAAGAGTTCCTTTTTTGAAACTTACAACATTAGCTGCTGGTGGAATTGGATTAGTTGCGCTTGTAATTGGTATTCATGTAACTGTTCCTCAGCTTAATCTTTTACCTCGCTATGATACTTGGGTAAGCAGATTTAATCAACGTGTTGAAAATGATATGGGTAACATTGCCAATGCGCAAGCAAATAACGCCCAATTGGCTATTCACAATGGTTCTTTGTTTGGACAAGGTGTTGGTGATGGTAAATTAAAAGAATATTTGCCAGAAGCTTATGCGGATTTTTATTATGCAAGTTTTGTAGAAGAATTTGGCTTGTTTTCTTCTTTTTTTCTTGTCTTGCTTTACCTTATTTTATTGTTTCGAATTATTCGTATTTCATTGAAAACAGATGATTTATTCCAAACTTACGCCTCTATGGGAATCGGGGTTCATTTACTAACACAGGCAAGTATTAATATGTTAGTTTGTACTGGAGTTTTTCCTGTTACAGGTCAAAATATGCCTTTTCTTGCTATGGGTGGTTCAGCATTAATTATGGCTTGTATTTCAATTGGAGTAATCCAATCTTTTTCCAATCAAATACAAAAGGGGAAAAAGGAAGAAGAGGGTGTTTTTGTTTCTTAAAGAAGTGTATTTATGTTGATTGAACGTGCAATTATATCAGGTGGTGGAACAGGAGGACATATCTTTCCGGCGATTGCAATTGCAGATGAAATTAAAAAACGCAATCCAAGCGCTTCAATTCTTTTTGTCGGTGCCATAGGGAAAATGGAGATGGAAAAAGTTCCTCAAGCGGGCTACGATATCGTGGGTTTGAAAATAGCTGGTCTTCAACGAAAATTTTCCTTTTCAAATCTCCTACTTCCATTTAAAATTATTGAAAGTTTATTAAAAGCTCAAAAAATTCTTATCGATTTTAAGCCCCAAATTGTTATTGGTGTTGGAGGTTATTCAAGTGGTCCAACATTGATGATGGCAAATTTTTTGAGAATGCCCACGGTAATTCAAGAACAAAATTCGTTTCCTGGAAAAACAAATAAAATTTTAGCCAAAAAAGCTGCTTGTATTTGTACCGCTTACGAGGGAATGGAACGATTTTTTCCAAACTCTAAAGTAGTATTAACTGGAAATCCAATTCGAAAAGAATTTTCTGCTAATTTGAAATCCCAAGCTGAGGCATGTTCTTTTTTTGGCTTAGACCCTGAAAAACCTACAATATTGGTTATGGGAGGAAGCTTAGGTGCTAAAACCCTTAATATTTCTGTTCAAAAAAATCTTGAAGAAATAATGAATTCAGGAGTTCAGATTATATGGCAGTGTGGTAAATTATACCATTCTCAACTACTCATTGATTTAAAGGATAAAGAATTAAAGAATATTTGTTTGTATCAATTTATTGAACGAATGGACTTGGCTTATTCTGCTGCCGATTTAATTATTTCGCGTGCTGGTGCCATTTCAGTTTCTGAATTATGTATTGTAGGAAAACCATTAATTCTTGTGCCTTCTCCAAATGTTGCCGAAGACCACCAAACAAAAAATGCTAATGCACTAGTTGCAAAAAATGCTGCAGTTCTAATTACTGATTCTGAAGCACCTGATTTATTATTTAAGATTGCATTGGATTTATTGAAGCAAAAAGAAAAATGTGAGCTTCTTTCTCTTGAGATAAAAAAAATACAAAAATTAAATGCTACTGCTGATATTGTAGATGCATTCGAAAATAGTTTAATAGAAAATGGAACAAAATAAAAATCTATTTAGTGATTTTAAAAATGTCTACTTTATAGGTATTGGTGGAATTGGAATGTCAGCTCTTGCAAGGTATTTTAATAATTTAGGATTTAAAGTCGCTGGTTATGATAAAAGCGCTAGCGATTTAACAAATAAATTAGAGGCAGAAGGATGTTTGATTCATTATGAAGATTTAGGGGAAGAAATCTCAAATGAATTTAAAAATAAGACGACAACATTTGTGGTATTTACTCCAGCAATTCCGGAGGACATGAAGGAACTTGTCTATTTTATTAGTAATGAGTTTACAATTTATAAACGTGCGGAAGTGCTAGGAATTTTGACACGACAATCAAAAGGTTTATGTGTTGCTGGAACGCATGGAAAAACAACAACTAGCTCTATGCTTGCTCATATTTTAGATCACTCTTCATGGAAATGCAATGCATTTTTAGGGGGAATTGCTACTAATTTTAATTCAAATTTGGTGCTTTCTGAGACAAGCGATTGGACAGTTGTTGAAGCGGATGAGTTTGATCGATCTTTTTTAAAGCTATCACCTTTTTCAAGTATTGTAACGGGTGTAGATCCTGATCATTTAGATATTTATGGGAGTATAGAACAATTTAATGAAGGTTTCCGACAATATGCTATGAAAATTGAGCCAAGTGGCTTTTTGATTGAAAAGGAGGGCTTAAATCTTCCAACATTAGCCAAAAAAGTATCCTATGCTTTACATTCTGAAACGGCAGATTATAGCATGAAAAATTTAGTTTTTCGAGATGGCTTTATTTTTTCGGATGTAAGTTTAAAAACAAATTTTTGGCAAAATGTTAAGTTGGGAATTCCAGGCTCTCATAATGCAGAGAATGCACTCGCTTGTATAGCACTTTTAGATTCTTTAGGAATGAGTGAATTAGAAATTCGAAATGGACTTGCAAGTTTTACAGGTGTGAAAAGACGATTTGATTATCAAATTCGGACAGAGGACTTGGTTTTTATCGATGATTATGCACATCATCCAAATGAATTGAAGGTTTTAATTGAATCTGTACGAAATTTGTATCCCAATAAAAAAATCTCAGGAATTTTTCAGCCTCACTTATTTTCTAGAACGAGAGACTTTGCTATGGAATTTGCTGCAGAATTATCAAAATTAGATGAATTAATCTTATTGCCAATTTATCCAGCAAGAGAAGAACCAATTTATGGTATTTCAAGCGCTTGGCTGTATTCTAAAGTGGAATTACCAAAGAAATATTTATTGACGCCTTCAGAAGCATTACAACATTTTAATCAGTTCAATAAAGGAATTGTCTTGACAATCGGAGCAGGAGATATTGATAAAATAGTTGCTCCCTTAAAGGAAATATTATCATCAAATTTAACTACTGCAGAATGAAAAAATGGTTAAAAATTCTTTTATGGATATTTCTTGGCGCTGGTGTAATTACCGTTTTTGTTTTTTCAAATCAGCAAGAAAAAAATAAAAAAATTATAAATCCTGAAATTTCGATACATGTTGAAGGTGAAAATACATTTCTAACAGAAAAGGAATTGTGGGATCGTTTAAAATTTCTCAGGTTGGTGTTTGATGGCCAGCAGAATAATGCTATTAATATACATAAAATTGAAAAAGCTATTGCCCAAATGACAGAGGTGAAAAATGTAAAGGCCTATCGACAGATTGGAAAGAAATGGTTTTTAAAAATTGAATTGAGAAAACCCATTGCTCGTATTTTCAATTCTTATGGTCAAAGTTTTTATATCGATGACGACGGATTTATGATGAATCGATCTGATCTTCATACTGCACGTGTACTTATATTTTCAGGCTTTATAAAGGACAAGTTTTCCCATAAATCAGTGCCAGAAATTATCAACAACGACTCATTGAAAAGTATTAGAAAAATTGATGAAATCTATCGAATTTCAAGTTATGTTTGTAAGGATACATTAATGTCAAAACTTATTGGCCAAGTGTATTTGGAAAAAAATGGCGATTTCATTTTAATTCCGCTGCTCGGCGATCAAAAAATAATTTTTGGTTCTGCATATTCAGAACAAGAAATAAAAGAAAAGTTTGATCGATTGAAGGTTTTTTATGAAGAAGCAATGCCCTACGAAGGTTGGGATAAATATGATGAAATAAGTGTAAAATATGAAGGACAAATCGTTTGTAGAAAAAGAAGATAGCGGACAAGGTAATACTCGTGTTATTGTTGGCTTAGACATAGGAACAACTAAAATTGCCTGTTTTATTGGTCGTAAAAATGAACATAATAAAATTGAAATTATTTCAATGGGTAAAAGTGAATCCATGGGAGTAATGCACGGTGTTGTTGCAAATATTGAAAAAACAGTTCAGTCTATAACAGCTGCTGTAAATGCTGCTCAATTATGTAAAGAGGGAACTTTGACAATAAAAAACGTCTATGTTGGAATAGCTGGACAGCATATAAAAAGTATTCAGCACAGGGGAATGTATACAAAAAGGGATAATACAAGTGAGATTTCTCAGGAAGATATTGATTTCTTTGTTGACGATATGCATAAAATGGTTATGCCTCCTGGAGAAGAAATTATTGATGTTATTCCTCAAGAATACATTGTCGATGGCTCTCCGGAAATAAAAGAACCTATTGGAATGGCTGGTGTTCGTTTAGAAGCAAATTTTCATATTATTACCGGGCAAATTAATAATGTGATGAACATTAAAAGGTGCATTGAAAGAGCGAATTTGAATGTGCGTGATATTATTCTTGAACCTATTGCTTCTGCAGATGCCGTTTTAAGTGATGAAGAAAAAGAAGCTGGAATAGTTTTAGTAGATATAGGCGGAGGAACAACTGATATTGCTATATTTCAGGATGGAATTATTCGTCATACTGCAGTTATTCCTTTTGGTGGGAACATTATTACAAACGATATAAGAGAGGGTTGTCAAATTCTACCTCGCCACGCGGAAGCATTAAAAATTAAATACGGCAGTGCAAGTGCTTCTGAAAACAGAGAAAATGAAGTAGTATGCATTCCAGGATTACGAGGGAGAGAACCAAAAGAGATTACTCTCAAAAACTTGTCAAATATCATTCAAGCTAGAATGGAAGAGATAATTGAGTTGGTGAATTATGAAATTAAAAATTCTGGCTATAGTAAAAAATTAATAGGCGGAATTGTTGTTACTGGAGGCGGTGCACAATTAAAGCATTTAACTCAACTTTTTGAATATATGACAGGAATGGATACTCGAATTGGATACCCAACAGAGCATCTTGCTAATTCAAATGATATTGAAGGCATAGAAAGTCCAATGTTCTCTACTGGCATTGGTTTGGTTTTGCAAGGATTTAAAAAGCTAGATGATACAAAGGAACCTGTGGTTACTACACCTATTAAAGAAGAAGTTACAAAGCACTCAAATAGAGAACGAAGAGGAACCTTTTTTGATAAGTTTTTAAATAAAACAAAAGAGTTTTTTACAGATGAAAATTAATTAACTATTAAAATAATATTATGGAATTTGATATGCCGAAAATGGAATTTGACTTACCGAGAGACTATAACTCAATTATAAAAGTTATTGGTGTTGGAGGTGGTGGAAGTAACGCAGTAAATCATATGTTCAACAAGGGAATTGTTGGTGTAGACTTTATTGTATGTAATACTGATCGTCAAGCACTCGATATTTCTCCTGTGCCTTATAAGATTCAATTAGGAGCTCAATTGACTGATGGTAGAGGTGCTGGAATGCTTCCTGAAGTTGGAATGGCAGCAGCGAATGAGAATATTGATGAAATTCGCGAATTACTTTCAAAGAATACTAAAATGGTATTTGTGACTGCTGGTATGGGAGGTGGCACAGGAACTGGAGCAGCTCCAGTAATTGCAAAAGTAGCAAAGGATTTAGGTATTTTAACCGTTGGCATTGTAACGATTCCATTTAATTTTGAAGGAAAAAAACGTCGTCTTCAAGCAGAGGAAGGTTTGAATAAAATGCGTGAAAATGTTGATACACTTCTTGTGATTAATAATGAACGCTTAAGAGAATTTGGAAAAGATATGTCTCTTACAGATGCGTTTTCCTATGCTGATGATATTTTAACTGTAGCGGCAAGAGGAATTGCTGAAGTAATTTCAGTAACAGGTGTAATAAATGTTGATTTTAATGATGTTAATACTGTCTTAAGAAATAGTGGTCACGCAATCATGGGTAGCGCTAGTGCTGAAGGTGAAAATCGTGCTCTTGAAGCTGTTACATCTGCTCTTTCATCTCCTTTACTCATGGACAATGAAATTGATGGAGCTCGGTATGTATTATTAAATATTACCTATGGATCTAAAGAAGTGATGATGGATGAAATTACTGAAATCACCGATTATATTCAAGAAGCTGCAGGTGCTACTGCAGATGTAATTTGGGGTCATGGACTTGATAGTTCATTGGGTGAAAAAATCAGTATAACTTTGATTGCAGCTGGTTTAAAAGATGTACCATTAAATGGCTTTGAAAAGGCGCCAGAACGAAAAGTTGTAGATTTACATGGTGAAAACAATAAAGAAATTACAAGTCTTTTGACGAATCCCGTTAGTTCTGTTGAAGGTTCTGGAAATTCCAAAGATGCGTTTTCAGAGGAACCTTTTTTAAAATCGGAACAAATAACTGATAATACTATTCCTGCAGAATCAATTTCACAAAATTTTGGTGAAAAAAAATCCTTTGATCTCTTTGAATCTGCTGTAGAGATTAATCCTTCTGCTATTTTAGATGTAAACGAGGATACAAATTTTGTAGAAGAAATCACATTTCTTGAAAATGAAATAACTTCCAATTCAGAAGAAAAAGATGTTCAACCTGAGTTTTCTTGGGATATTGGTGTTTCTAATTCTGATGCTTCTGAAAGCTCAACTAAAATTGAGGAAAAAGAAGAAATTGTTCGACATATGCTAGAAGAAGAAGTAATTATGGAGCTCGATTCAGAGGTAAAACATACTACTCCCGAAGAGCAACAAAAAATAGCGCAGGAAAGATCTTTTAAAATTATGGAATATACCAATAAGTTAAAAAATGCTGAGGGTATTGCTGATTTTGAAAATGAACCAGCCTATGTTCGCAGAAATATTTCGTTAAATCAAAGTATTCCAAGTTCTGAAGAATCCGTTTCAAGATTTGGACTTTCAGAGGAGGAAGATGGGAAATCGGGATTGCGCAGTAATAATTTCTTACATGATAATGTAGACTAATGAGTTTTACTAGTATGATTAATGAGGCGATAAAAAAAGCGATGCTTGCAAGAGATAAAGATCGTTTGGAGCCATTGAGAGATATCAAATCAAAACTCTTGTTAGAAAGCACATCTGGAAATGGAGAAGTTTCTGAAGAAACAGCACTTAAAATTTGTATGAAATTACACAAACAACGAATTGAAACCTATGATTTATATATTGCTCAAAATAGAGCAGATTTAGCAGAAGTTGAACTCTTACAGGCGAATATAATTCAAGAATTCTTACCCAAAATGCTTAGTGAAGAAGACATTAAAATTGAGGTTATAGCAGCAATATCTCAAACTGGTGCTAGTGGACCACAAGATATGGGAAAAGTAATGGGTATTTTGTCAGCAAAATTAGCAGGTAAGGCAGATGGGAAAATTATTGCTTCACTTGTAAAGGAAGAATTACTAAAATCATAGAATAAATAATTAATATCATTGTAAAAGCATTCTAATGGATGCTTTTTTCAATTTTTTAATATGAGCAAATATTCAATTATTCAAGAACTTATTGAAACTATTAAGGTATATAATCTGAAAGGTTGGTCTCCAGCTACGTCAACTAATTACTCTTTTATTGACGAGAATAATCAAATTTGGATTTCTCGCTCTGGAATAGATAAAAGTATAATTGCCGAAATTGATTTTATTCCTATTGATGAAAATGGTTACTTTACTGGAAACAGTCTTACTTTTAAACCATCTGCTGAAACAGCTATTCATCTTTTTATTTACAAGCTTTTTCCTGAAACTAAAATTATCTTACATAGCCATGGTCTTTATCCTGTTTTACTTTCTTCAGTAAAGAAAAATTATTTTGAATTTCAGGGAAATGAAATACAAAAGGGCTTTGATGGAGAAGTTTCTCATCTCTCGAAATTGAGAATTCCACTTTTAGAAAATAGTCAGGACATGTCTTTTTTTGAAAAGGAACTCTGGTCACGAAAATCGGAAATTCTTCATTCTTGTTTTGCTATTTCTAAGCACGGAACTTATGCTTGGGGAAAAAATTTATTTGAAGCAAAAAGACATCTTGAAACCTTGGATTATCTTTGTCAATTTGAATGGAATTTAACTCAAAAATAATGGCACTACTTTCTAT
>Ga0209443_1001858_pt1 | contig 12821 bp, 9 predicted proteins | sample LauGreBMM110DCMD_2_FD_187571 | JGI IMG/M metagenome (GOLD analysis project Ga0209443, IMG submission 187571) | Freshwater lake microbial communities from Lake Michigan, USA - Su13.BD.MM110.DCMD (SPAdes) (version 2) | ecosystem: Environmental > Aquatic > Freshwater > Lake | place: Lake Michigan... | reverse complement strand
AAATGCGGATGCTGCATTGGCCAAGTTAACGCAAGGAAACATAGGTTCATTAAATCCAAACTCAGCGATTCAGTCACCAAGCAGATTGGTTCAAGGAGCCACTGGAGGATTGCTTGGCGTCGGCTTGGGTGCTGGTATTGGTGCGCTTGCTGGTGGTGGTAAGGGTGCAGCAATTGGTGCAGTTACTGGTGGAATGTTGGGAGTCGCAGCAGCAAAATTGGCATCTGTAAAGATTGGTATGCCAAAACCAAAATTTCCAAAACCACCGAATGCGCCCCGAATAAAGGTAGTCAAAATTAAACATTCTAGTGATATTAAGGGTGCTCAACAACTATTAAATTTGCAGAAACCGAAATTAGGTCAATAATTATAGATATGAAAGCTGATCAACTCAAAGAATATATTGTTAAGATCGTAAGAAACGAGGTTAGAACTGTTATTCGTGAAGAAATTCGTGGATATTTGGCTGAAGCGTTTTCAAAACCATCAAACCAATTGGTGTCGGAATCACCAAAAACTTTTATCGATGAATCCATGGATATATTGGAACCAGTGGCATCCGTACCAGTTGCACCCAAAAAGTTTGTACAATACACCAAAAATCCAATATTGAATCAAATTCTTAATGAAACCTCTGGTGGTGTACCACAGGAAGGTAGTCTTGTTTCCATGCTAGGTGGTCCCGAGCGCAGCATAACTGAGTCTATTATTCCTGAGGAGGCACCAGAACCCGTTAAGAAGGTGGCTGCGGCATTGACCAGAGACTACAGTGCTTTGTTAAAAGCGGTTGAACAAAAGCGTGCTGGTAAGAAATAATACATATGGCTACTCAAATACTTGGACTAAAATTGCCGATACAATTGGGTCAAAATGGTTATTTTGACACCAATACGGCTACTGTTGCCCAAGTTGCTGACAATATCAAGAATCTACTGCAAACAATGCCGGGTGAACGGCGTTTCAATAATGAGTTTGGGTCGAGTCTTTACAGTTTATTGTTTCAGCAAAACATAGTTGAAGTAAATAAAGATATTATCGTTGATGCTGTGCAACGTGATATTGATCGTTGGTTGAATGGTGTTTTGGTCAATGATGTGAAAGTGAAACTATCAGCAGATCAACCGCAGAATAATGATACTAATTCTATATTTATAAGTGTGGCGTTTACGTACAACCGATCAGCGGCTACTGTTGATGTAACACTTAATACCAATCGAATCTAATGTCACAAATAATCAATAAGACGTTTAAGGCAAATACGAAAGACGTTAGTTACGTCAATCGTGATTTTGCGTCTTTGAAACAACAACTGATTGACTTCACCAAACAGTATTATCCTCAAAACTATAAGGATTTTAGTGAAAGTTCGCCTGGACAAATTTTCATTGAACAAGCGGCATATGTTGGTGACATACTTTCATATTACACCGATCAACAGTTCAAAGAGAGCTTTATACAATTCGCAACTGATCGTCGTAACATCATTAATCAAGCAAGATATCTTGGATACAAACCAAGAACTGCTGCTGCGGCTATAACTGGACTTGAGCTTTATCAGTTGTTGCCAGCAAAACGAGTTGGTACTTTGGATTCTACATACGAACCAGATGAAAGCTATTGCTTGATTTTGAAACCATACACTGAATTTAGCAGTGTTTCGGGCGTACCATTTTTGATAGATGATAGTGTTGATTTTAGCCAAGACACCGTATTCTCACCTCGACAAATTAGCATATACAGCCGTGATGAAACAGGTGCTCCTCAATTTTATTTAATCAAGAAGACCGTGAAAGCATATTCTGGTCAATTGGTTACGAAAAAAGTAAGTGTTGGTGCAGCAACTCCATTTTTGCAAATAAAGTTGGATGCTGATAATGTACTCAAGATTGCGAGTGTTATTGACCGCGACAACAATAATTACTACGAAGTTGGTTATTTGGCTCAAGAGACTCTACCATTGGCGGTAGATAATGTGCCATTAACAAACCAAACTCTGTCAAAGTATCGTTCTGAGACTCCGAAATTATTGAAGTATTTGCGAACCGAAAAACGTTTCGTCACAACAGTTGATGAAAACAACAACACTTATTTGCAATTTGGTGCAAACACAGAGAATTTTGATAACACTGTTGTGATTCCAAACCCAACCAACGTTGGTGTTGGTTTGTCAAATCTAGGAAACCTTAATATCAGTTTGGATGGTACCAATGTATTAAAGAGTAATTCGTATGGTGTATCACCATCAAACACAACGCTTACCATCTCATATATTGTTGGTGGTGGTTTGAATTCAAACGTCAATTCCAATGAGATCAATACAATTGCAGCAACGGACTATCTAAATGATACCAGTGGTCTTACTGATGGTCAAATTTCGTTGCTCAACAACATCAAGAACAGTCTACGAGTCAACAACCCAAATGCTGCAACAGGTGGATCTGGTGCCGAGACAGATGAAGAAATTCGTCAAAACGCAATAGCAAATTTTGCAACGCAAAATCGTATTGTAACTGAGGAAGATATGTTGTTGCGTATTTACTCAATGAGTCCACAATTTGGAAGTGTGGCAAAGGCATTTGTACAATCCAATGCGACTCGGCAAGTATCATACAATGATTTGATCACGGGTGTAATAAGTGGATCAGCATCACGAAATGAAACTCTAAACTTGAGTCCTCTGAATCCTTTGGATCGTAGAAAGTTTTTGGAGAGCAACAATCCATTTACCAACAATCTATATATTCTTGGTTACGATTCCAACAAAAATCTTGCTCAATGCAACGAGGCTACATTGCTGAATCTTAAAAACTATTTGAGTCAATACAAGATTCTTACTGATAAATTTAATATGATTGATGGTTACATTATCAATATTGGTATTGACTTTAAGATCAGTGTGTTTGCCGGTTTCAATAAACGCGATGTGTTGAATGCATGTATTGCGTCGGTACAATCATTTTTTAACATTGACAATTCTGGTTTTAATCAACCAATCAATCTAAGTCAATTGATGTTTGAGATAATGAAAAATGAAGGTGTGCAATCTGTGATAGATATTTCCATCAAAAATCTCACAATTGACGACGGAGATTATTCACCGATTGCCTATAACATCGACATTGCCACACAAAATAACATTGTATATCCATCAAAAGATCCATCGATTTTCGAGGTAAAATTTCCATCAACCGACATCAAAGGACTAGTGTCATAATATGCATACGTTTATTTATCCATCGAAAGACACTTACCTCAACAACGCAGCTGCGTATAAAGATAAGAATTTTGGCATTGACGAAATTCTTGAAATCTATGCTTTGAATTATGGCAACAAGTTGGTGTATACCACGCCGCTTTGGCACGATCCGCCACAAAATAGTAGTTCATACGGTAATGAGGGTTGGTTGGCATACGACGCCGACCAGTTGTACATATATTCTGGCAGTGCGTGGCGTAGCTTCCCAATTAGTAGTAGTGTTATTGCCAATTCATCGGCATTGGCGTACTTTACCGGCACAATATCAAACGTCACAACAAATCCTAAAACGAGGCTGATGGTATCTGGTTCTGCCACTCGGGCAACTGGAAAGTTTAGTGGTAGCTATAGATCCGTTGGAACCATCGCGGCGGCCGGTAAGTTCAGTACTGGAAGCTTCAACGGTACCATAAAAACTGGTGCTACATTTTCCGCACTAAAAGTAAATGGTCGTACATATACACATACACCTTTGACCAGTTCTTTGGTTGGTAGTGGTAGCTTTCGTAGTGTTGTGGGTACATTATCAGCATCATCGGCGACGGGCACAGGTCCAGCATGTATGACCAATGGTACATTTAGTGGTAGCTTCACAGCAAGTAAGTTTAATGCGTATATATCGACATTAACATCCAGTAATTATTACTTTACCAACGTAACAAACTTCCAAGGTTACGTAATAGGTGCGTACAGTGGATCATTTGCTCCTCCAGAAACAGCGTATTTCTTGTTGAATCCTGAACTTTCAAGAACGGTTGTGCAATTTGATATAACTAATATCAGTGAATCGATTGCTCGAAATCAATTATCAAGTTCCAACGTCAAATTCACACTGAATTTGACTGCGTGTGGTCAACGTAATCTGCCTCTGAACTATACTCTTTTCGCATATCCCATCAGCCAAAGCTGGAACAATGGTGATGGTCGATGGGCAGATGGTGGTTCCTCTATGGGTGCAAGTTGGGACTTTAGAAATTACTCTGGTAGTGGTCAATGGGTCGAGCCTATGACCAGCAGCTATCAACAAGTGGACTATCTGCGCACTGCGTCGTATTCAAGTTCAGCATTCCAAAATGGTGGTGGAACTTGGTATTATTCTGTACCTGGTAGTTATCAAAATAAGAGGCATTGGATTTGTAGTTCATCGTTCTTTAGACCTTTGCGGGAAACAAGTCTTATTTGTAGTCAGTCTTATACGCTTGGACAGCAAGGTGATATAACCATGGATGTTAGTAGAATCGTGCGTTCTTGGTTGTGTGGATGTATACCAAATAACGGTATCATTCTAGCAACCTCGTTAGAAACCACAGTACCACCAGTGGATCAGACAAATGGGTTGTTACAATACTTCAGTAAAGAGACCAACACAATCTACAGTCCATATATTGATGTTGCTTGGGATGACACCAAGTTTGATAAGGGCAGTTTGGCACCAGTTACTGGTTCTGTAGAAAACCTTGTAACTCTACAACAACTCAAGGATGTATATAAAGCAGGCAGTTTACCAAAAGTATTTGTGTTTGCTAGAGACAAATATCAACTTAAACAGTTTGCCAAGGCACCGCAACAACCATCCATGATCACGCCAAAATACTTACCAACATCTTCATATTTTATGATCAAGGATGCTGAATCAGAAGAGGTTTTGATTGATTTTGATCAGTATTCAAAGCTGAGTTGTGATCCAAAGCAGGGAAATTATTTTAAGTTTGATACCACTGGATTGCCTCAAGAACGATATTTCAAGATATTTATAAAGGCACAGTACCAAGATGGTACGGTTGATATAACCGATACAGCCAAGGTATTCAAAATTATAAGATAATATGTCTGATATAGTGGCGGAATATAACGTGGGTCTTCAGTCTTTACAGACCTTCAAAGATACTGGGGTGTTTTCGAACAATATTGATGCGTTCGGAAATTTCCAACTGGTTTTTAACAACAACAAAACCACAGATGGTACGTATTATTATTCCAACATTGATCTAAAGACGTTGGAATATAATACTGATAAAATTGTTGATACCAATTCTATAGAATTTAACGAACTACAAACTCTAGAAACTGCACCGACACAAGACATTGCTGTTGTGTTGCAAAAATACAATGAACAATTGGCTGAAAATCGTATTCTCAATGAGACTGTCAATGATTTGGTTGAAAAGTATGAGAACAATGATGATAAACAAGTTATTGCCGCGATGAAAACCGAGATTATTGATCTGCGTATCAGTCTTGGTCAAGGAACAGTGCCATCTGACTTCAGCGATGACTTTCCATTTTTACCACTGATCTAATATGCCATACAGTTATATAACATTTGACGACGCCGGTTTGAACAGTGGTATTGCTAGTGGTTCATACTTTCCTAAAAACTTACAGGAGCTTTACGACCAAAAGTTCGTGAATCAGGAAAAATATTTTGGTACCGCTGACAGTGATTTAATTGAATTTAGTCTGTATAATAGTGCCCAAGAAGTTGTTGCGTTCAATCGTGTAGTACCAACCGTATCATACTCGATAATTAATGGTACATACAATGACATCAACAACAAGCTTTCTTATTACAACTTCGCCAAGCCATTTACCAACTTTGTAAAGTACAACAACTCATTGTTACTTGATACACAGAACAACTTGAAGAAGGTTCAGATTTCACCAGGATTGTATTATGTACTCTACAATTTTGTTAGAAATGTTGCGGGTAACAATAAAAACAAATTAGTCATCAAGGAAATCAGTCCCAGCAAAACTGAACTAAGATTGTCGTTTGCATTTAATCCCACACTATCCGCAGAGGGTGCTTTGGATGCCACCAAGACATCCGCATTTGCAGACAAGAAATATCTATTTCTTCAAATTTCTACGTTGGTAAATCGAGTCATCGACAACAACCCGATTTCTCAGAATTTTGTCAACAACACGGGCAATTTCGATTATGTAAAAATTGCACAAAATCTTGGATTGAAAAGTACAGCCGAGTTGCAAACATTTATCAATGACACTTACATCGGATTTGATAAAATACAAAATTTATCAACCGTTGTTGATCAAACAATTCTACAAACGTCCAAATTTATTGGTATTGATGATCAACTCAAGAACTTCACATACAGCTACAACTCAACTGAATTCAGTGAGGCAGATATTTTGTTGGCATTCGAGACGATTGTAACCAAAGTGTCTCAAGATCGTATTTTGCAAAAAACCAGCATCAATCCCGTTCAATTGCAAAACATTTTGGATCTGTTTGTCAAGGTGATTTACACAGATTGGCTGTTGCCACAGATGACGATGGTGTTGGATGACTACGCCAATAGATTCTTTGGTTTGTACAAAAATGCGTTGAATTTTGGTAATGGTGAATTGATCAAGATTTTAACGCACACCAGTTATCTGAATCCGTCTGATGGTCGTATCAATGTTCAGATCAAGCTGGATGCACCGTTGCCTTTGAACTTTGATGTTCAGACCACATGTTGGATATCCAATATCTCGATTGCGCCAGTATATTTCAAGACCAACTTGTTTGTTGATCCAATCAGTCGTAAAGTGTATTTGAATGGTGTTAATTTTGATGTTGTGGTTGATACCGCAAATCCAACCAACGACAAATTTGCAAATCATACTGTTGATACATTAACAAGTGCCAAGGCGAATCTTCAACAGAAGATCAATGATCTTTTGATTGACTACAATACATTTAACAATTTTATCGTATACAGTTCCGCCGAGTTACGAACCAAGATTGCCAAAAACAAAATTCTTGAGTATAACAAAACAGAAAATCAGAAGAATGCTATAGCAGCTAGGGCAAACTCTGCAAACTCTGCCATCAGCGCATCATATTCATTGGAAAAACAATCCTTGGTGCAGAATCAAATCAACCTTTTGACATCGTTTGATGAGTATGAGTCGTACTTGTTTTTTAATACATCAAGTATCGATGATAAAATTGCGGATGGTGTTGCGTATGATAAAGATAATCTGGATAGCTTGATTAATCAACTTCCTGCGTATATCCAAGAGGACGGCAATTCAGCCGATTATCTGAAATTTACGTCGATGGTTGGACATTTCTTTGATAACATCTTGGTGTATATAAAGAAGTTTCCAAAGACATATCCATTGGGAATTTCAGAACTGAGTGATTATCCAAAAAATTTCTTGGACGAGTTGCTCAATTCGTTTAGTTGGAACACCAACAATTTCAAGCTACAAAACAGCGATGTTACCCAGTATTTGTTTAATCAGTCACAAGCAAGTGGTTCTTTGTCGAGTTCATATTTTGACTATGGTAAAACATTACTGAATCGATTCGCCAACAACCTACCATACATCTACAAGACCAAGGGTACGGCAACATCACTAGAATTACTGACGGCACTGTTTGGTATACCTTCGGAATTGATTCAGATTCGTGAATATGGTAGCACGGATGTTAATGTAAATCGTGCCAATTATTTTGATTATGATGATGTTTTGTATCTGACCAAGCTAGATTCAAACAAGTATCTAACGTTTAACTACACTGGTAGTGAGTACAAGTATGTGGTGAATAGTCCATACACTATTACAAATCCAAGCTTGACCAATCCTACCACCATTGTTTCACTCACATCATCGCGGGGTAAAGTGGAAGAATTTTCTGGGTTCAATACATTTGAAGGAACGTTTAGATTCAAGAGCAACAACTACTATGCCGATCAAAAGATTCCCGTTGTGAAGAAAGTTCGCAATGGTAAAATTGATTGGTTGGTTTATATCAAAAAAACAAAGCAAACCGATTCCGGAATATTGGTATTTGACTTTCACCCCGACACCGGCTTTGCATCATCAAATTTCACATCGAGTTTCAAAACAGACGAGTTGCCATTTTTGAACGGAGATATGTTTACGTTCATGGTAACCCGTGACTTTTTACCCGGAGCTACTTATGACACTTTACCAAACGCGGTGAATGCAACAGCACCAATTACTTATACCATTGATGCTAAAACTTACACGGCTATCACGTCATCGTACACATCGTCAAATTCAGCAAAGTTCGCACCACTAAACTATACGTTAAGTGTAAATCAGTATGAAGGTTCACTGTTAAACTTTCATAGTGACCGCACCCGCACACTGACGTTTGCACAAAATCAGTATTTTTCATCGGGTAGTTATTATATTGGTAACTACAATAGCGATGTTGAATTTCGTGGCAACATTGACAAAATCAAAGTTTTTACTGATACTCTAACAGCCGATGATTTCAGTGAACATAGCTATAATGTTGATAGTATTTCGACGCCTGATAAGAACACTTTATACAGAAATCTATTGTACTTCTGGAGCTTTGATACTCCTATAGATTTGTGGTCACACACATCATCTATAGATTATAAGTGGGTACCTAACCAAAATGTTTATTATCAATCATCTGATAGTCCTTACACAAATGCATTCAAGGCATATAATTTCACTGGTGAATTGGTGACACAACCGTATCCGTCATGTGTACCAGCTGTACAATCAAAGTTTCCATATCAGTTCGATAGAATTGTTATTAAACAAGCAATCAACGCAAACAACTTTGGTCCCAATTACAAGAACAACGTCAAGATCAACAAGATCAACGAGTTTGCAACATCCAACTTGGTACCTTATGACTATAGCACCAAGACGAATGACACTGTTGGTAGTGATAGTAACGTAGTGGGGTTCTATATCAGTCCATACACATATCTTGAAAATAAGATTGAGAAATTCCTTGGTAAAGATGGTATCACCGATGTTATTGGTGATCCAAAATATTTGACCAGTCAAAATTATCCCGAGCTAAAGCAATTGCAATTGGATTTTTCACTGACCAATCAAAAGTATATCTACCCACAAGAATTTTATAGCACCTACAAGTTCTACATTGACTTCTCAATCTTTGATTATATACAAAATGTTGTTCCAAACCGTGCTGCTTTGAAACGGGGATTGTTGATTGAACCATCGTTGCTGGAACGCAAGAAGTTCAACTATAAAGACATACTTTATACAGTCCCAACATTCTCAACCGCAAGTTTTTCTCTGAGTAACATTGCCTCATTTAGTGCAAGCTATACCACGGGCGGCTTGATGAGCATTACCGCACGGCCAAAAACTGTGTATAGTACGGATCATGATACATACAATTTCTCAAGGTTTGAGATTCCAGACATCATTGATAACCGAGACTTCATGTTTGCGAAGTATGGTAAGTATATATTTACTGATGTGAATGGTTTCCACATTCGCGACACACACAATATACTAGACCAAGAGTATTATCAAGCCATTAACAACGATGGTAGGGTAGTTGGATTCACCTCTAGTTTTGACAGAGTAGAAGCAATTGGATCTGGATCAATTACTGGATCTGATGCTTTTACCAACAGATATTACGGTGTACAAAATAGCGGTTATTCACAACGCCACTTAAGCAAAATTAATATGCCTGGGTCTCGTTGTCGCTATCAAGCAGTTAGTGGTAGTAATTACAAAATAATCAGCGGTGTAAAAACTTTGGCATCAACAAAAACCACATTCTATACTTATATTAAAGGTGAGAATGATTATACTACCACTGTGAATCGTAATGGTTTACCAAATGGTTCACAACCAGTGATCACCATTCCCGGATTCTTGAGTTTCAATATCAGCAGCAGCACATTTCCAGTATATGGTACAACAACAGGATCAATTGGTAGCCCAAATAGTCTGTTTGTTCAAGTACCACTGACCGCATCGATAGCGAATAGTGCGAGCCTGAATAAGTATATCCTAAATTTATAGTATCTATTTTGGTAAAAAACAGAATTCGTTTGATAATTATTTGTATATGGCATATTTAGATAACAACGTAATTACGATTAACGCCGTTTTAACAAAAAAGGGTCGTGAAATACTCGCGAAAGCTGGAGGTTTGAATATCACAGCATTTGCATTGGCAGATGACGAAATCGATTATACACAATTTAACCCAACACATCCATTGGGTAGTGCGTATTATGATATTGCCATTCGTAACACTCCGGTTATGGAACCAATCACCGATGAGACCCAATTGATGAAATATAAGTTGCTGACTCTCAATCAAGGTGTGACCGCGGTGCCAACAATCAGCGTTGCACAAAGCGTCATTACGGTTTCCCGTGATTATACTGGGGAAATCTCAATCAGCCCAAGTACCAACCCAACATACAATGTTACGTTGGGATATACAGCAATTCTATCCAACAAGAACGTGGGTACATTGATTGTTACTGAAACCAACAGTTTGAATTCTACAACGGCAACGGTTCCCACATTTGCTGGTGATTTAACATCACAAACTTCACAGGCCGTTGTGGGTAATAAATTCAGATTTGTTCCAAATGCATCTTTGGCAAAAACAACAACAACCAACATCACTATCATTGGTAATGAAAGCGGTGGCAATACAGCAATTACAGTAACGGTTACCGTTCCATCATCAAACTAAACTAGACTATGATTTTTAGCCAATTTACAGCAGACGACATTGTGGTGGGAAGAATAAACCAAGTATCATCAGGTTTATTCGGATCTGGAAGTTTGTATTTGAGCCAATCTGCGTTCACTACATCTTCAGCCCAAGCCAATACGATGATTGGTGCAATGGTCAATATTATACCAATGTATATTCTGGTGGAGATCTCCTCTTTTCTATTGCTTATGGTGATTACGCAAATACTGGTAGCTCAAAGTATGATAGTACTGCGGTCACTGCGGCAAATAGAGTTTTGACCAACGAAACCAAGGTAATTTATTCTCAATACAGAAATACACTGTTGCAACCCGGCGACAACTTTTTCTCGTTTGCATCTGGTAGCGTTTCTACACCACAAGATAGCCAAGCAATTTTTGTGATGAATTATGCATCCGACAAGATCAAGGACCAAATTGATCCCGGTCAAATACAAATTAATTTCTCGGGAAGCTATGGCAGTAAGGGTCAATATTCTTTTATTGACGACTCATCGGTTGTAAATAAGCAACAAAGTGTGTATAATATGATCTCGGGATCTGTTGTCAATGGTGTACCAACACCATACACTAAGAATAATACAGTGGCCGCAGTATATGAAGGTATTGGTTTGTTTTATCCAACAAACGGTGTAGTTGTTTTCAATGCTTTGAATTTACAAGCCCGTGTTGGTATTAACGCTGCTATTGCAAATCGCGCGGATAATTCAAATAATGGATCAAATACATTCCAAAGTTTCTGGCGTGTTTGGACCCACGATTTCTTTTTAAGACTTAAACAAAGCAAATTGCCAATGGCTGTGCGTAAGAGTGAATTTGTTCCCAGCACCAATTATTTCGTGCGTGTCAAGAACAAAGAGTTCAATTATAGTAATAATCCAACATTTGTGTCGGATGGTACTGATAGTAAGACTAAAGGTACCATTGTTTATCAAGATTTGATCAATAACCCACGAACATACATCACTGGGGTTGGTTTGTATGATGCAAACAATGAATTGATTGCTATTGGTAAAGTCAGTAGACCAGTTCAAAAGAGCTTTGATTCTGAACTTTTGTTGAAAGTCCGGATAGACTTTTGAGATGACATCCTATTTATATTGGGATGATCAAATTTTTTAGAAATCAGGACATCATTGTCACTGCGTTTACGATTGCCAAGCAACAAACACTCAACAGTGTTTTGAATGACTTGATTCTCGCAAACGATGGTGACGATCTATTTCCATTGGTTGCCCCAATTACTGATTGCAACGATAACGTTTCTGGTAGTTGCGAACCCAAAGGTGTAGATGGATATTTGGCACTAACTCAATACGGCGATTTAATTAATTTTCAAATCGGAAAATACGTACCATCCAGTTCAATTTTTTATCCAAGTGGTAGTACCAATTTTAATGTTCAAAACAATCCGCTGAACTTGGATGGTACTTATCAACGTCAAGTTTATAATACAGTCAAAAAGATGTATTATAACAACTATAACAATGCCTACAATATTTTTGGATTTAATGAATATGATACCAGCAAAGCATCATTGTATCTGACCAATGAATTTTCCACAGTAAATTTACGTATTGATCAAACGGGCGATACCATCCGCCCAAATACATTGGTGATCAATAACCAGACAGGTGATATTGTTGCAGATATAGTTGATGATGGTAATTATAACTTAAAACTGTCCGGCTCATTTTTTATCAATAAATATGAGCTTGATCCAAGCTCGTTGGATTTGACCCGACCAAGTGGACTATGTGGCTTGGGTGGATATTTGGTGAATAGTGCATCGTGTGGCCCATGTGTGAGTCCAACGCCAACACCAACACCAAGCTTGACGGCAACTCCAAGCTTGACACCTACTCCAACACCCAGCGTCACTGCAACTCCAAGCTTGACACCAACAAGATCCGTCACACCAAGCTTGACAGCCACACCAAGCTTGACTGTTACACCAAGCTTAACAGCCACACCAAGCTTGACACCAACACCTAGCTTGACTGCAACACCAAGCTTGACTGCAACACCAAGCTTGACAGCC
>Ga0209443_1001857_pt1 | contig 12825 bp, 9 predicted proteins | sample LauGreBMM110DCMD_2_FD_187571 | JGI IMG/M metagenome (GOLD analysis project Ga0209443, IMG submission 187571) | Freshwater lake microbial communities from Lake Michigan, USA - Su13.BD.MM110.DCMD (SPAdes) (version 2) | ecosystem: Environmental > Aquatic > Freshwater > Lake | place: Lake Michigan... | reverse complement strand
AAGCAAACCAAATTTCAATTCTAAATATTGAAGGAAAAGTTGTTGCTGAAAGAGAAATTAAAGATGTATTAAATACAACATTTGATTTATCAGCTGTAAAAGCGGGAATTTATTTTGTAAATGTTAGCCATGCAAGTGGCAATAAAACCGTTAAATTTATAAAGGAATAAGTATAAATCTTAGCTGAAATTTTAAAAGGGAGCACACTCCCTTTTTTTATTTATAAAAATTCATTTCGTCAATGTATTTATAAACTGGTTCAGTTAATAAATAACGCACATCTTTTTTATCTTTGATTGCTTGACGAATAAAGCTAGAGGAAACTTTCATGACAGGGGCATCTTCACAGAAAATAACATTCGCATGTGATTTGTAATCGTTAATTAATGCTGCACTCATCGATATTACTTCCTGTTCTTCTTGTATAGTAAGTACTCGAGGATAAACATAAATTTTATGTTTTCGTAGTATTACTTCGTGATTGTACCATTTATGAAAAGTTCTGAGATTATCTTCTCCCATTATAATTGAAAACTCATTTACAGGATATTTCTCGATTAAATGTGTGATGGTTGTAATGGTAAAACTCGGTTTAGGCAAATGAAATTCTATGTCACTGGCTTTTAATTGTCGATTGTCTTCTATTGCTGCTCGGACAATTCCAAGGCGGTGGAAATCCGGAAGGAGCGTTGCTTTGTCTTTTAGGGGATTTTGAGGAGTAACTACCAACCAAACCTGATCCAAATCAGTATAATCTGCCATGTAATTTGCAATCACTAAATGACCGACATGAATGGGGTTAAAAGTACCGAAATACAGTCCTATTTTCATAGTGACAGAAATTTTAATACCTGCTCACGCGCAGAAGCTATCGCTTGTTCTAAAATATCATTTTCAATGATGGTGTCAAATTCTCCAGCCCTTAATACTTCTTCTTTTGCCTTTTTAATTCTAATTTGAATTTTATCTTCTGACTCAGTATTCCTTTTTCGTAAGCGATCTTCCAAAATATCTTGATTTGGTGGCGTTATAAAAATTGCAAGCGCATTTTCCTTAAAAATCTCTTTTAAATGAAGGCCGCCAATAACATCCACATCAAATACAACTGTTTTTCCAGAATCCCAAATACGTGATAATTCACTTTTTAGGGTTCCATAATAGTTATTCGAGTAAACCTCTTCCCATTCAACAAAATCATTTTCGAGAATCTTGGCTTGAAATTCTTCTACGCTAATAAAATGGTAATCTTTTCCATTTTTTTCTGTTCCTCTCGGAGCGCGACTACAAGCAGAAATAGAAAATGCCAATTGATTCATTTCAGCCAAAAGTGCTCGTACAATTGTAGTTTTCCCTGCTCCAGATGGCGCCGAAAAAATAATGCATTTTCCTTCTTTCACTTCCTGTGTCATTATTTATAAAGTATTCAGAACTTGTTCTTTTATTTTCTCTAAATTATCTTTCATTTCAACAACCAATTTTTGCATTCCGCCATGATTACTTTTGCTCCCCAAGGTATTAATTTCACGCCCCAATTCCTGCGCTATAAAACCTAACTTTTTACCGGAAAATGGAGAATTCATTGTTTCAATAAAGTAATCTAAGTGATTTATCAAGCGCATTTTTTCTTCAGAAACATCGAGCTTCTCTAAATAAAAAATCATCTCTTGCTCCAAGCGATTTTGATCAAGTCCTGGATGCTCTAATTCTTTAAGTCCTTTAAGAATTCTTTCTTTAATTTGTAGAATTCGGATATCTTCAAAAGCTTCGATTTGAGATAATAACGAACGAATATCCCCAATTCTTAATTCAAATTCTTTCTTTAGAGCAGCTCCTTCTTGGGCACGAAAATCGTTTAATTTTCCGCAGGTTTCTTGCACTAAATTTAATATCCAAATCTTTTCTTCTTTGGATAGTTCGGTGCTTTGTGTATTCAAAACATCAGGCATGCGCATTACAATCGATAAATAATCTTGCGGAGCTTCTCCCCAAGACTCATTCAATTTTTTTATTGCTGAATAGTATTTTGTTGCTACTTCATTATTTATAATGTTGTTTAGGCTTTCATTTGTGCTTTCTATGAAAATTCCAATATCAACTTTCCCACGGTCTAAGTTTTCGGACAGCATTTTTCGGATATCAGTTTCTAAATCTTTGTAAGAAGAGGCTATTTTAATCGATAAATCCAAGCCCTTACTATTTAAAGAGCGGATTTCAACGGAAATCTTTTTCGATTCAAAAACTCCGTTTGATTTCCCGAAGCCGGTCATTGATAACAACATAGTAGATTTTTATGTAAAAGTAGGTAATTGTAATCTATCACTCAAAAAGTAAATCGGCATCTATACCTTCATTTTGTTCTTTAATGAATAAAGCAATTTCACTTATTAATTGATTTTTTTGATTTTCTTTTTCATTTCGATTATCTAAATAGTCCTTTAAATAGAGTTGAGATTCGAGAAGTTGATGTTCTTCAAAAGGCCCAGGCATATTTTCCATAATTGTTAAACAATCCAATGCCTGCAAAAAATCACCAAGCACAGCTATTGAGACAATATCTGCTAAATGCGCACTAAAATCGAGCTTGCTATTCCATATAATTGTTAAGAATTCCTGACGAAAAGAGGGGTTCAATTCTTCCTCAATCAAACGAACAATTTCTGCTGCTGCCTCCTGCTTTTGTATATTGGAGATAAATTCTAAAATCTTTTTTTTGACTTCTGTATTTCTTTGCTTACGATATATCTCAAATAATTCAGGAATAATTGCTAATCTACCATCAATTTCAAGCAATTTTAATGCGCTCAAAGCAAGATCTTGCTTATCAGAATTTAAATCATCTAAGATTTTCCTTTGTTTAATAGCAGCCGGTTTTTCAGCCATATCTCATATATTTAGTGGGGTAAAGGTAAGAAAACATAATCGTTTTAGAAAAATTAGGAGTGATTATGCCTGGAAAGAAAAATAAGAAATTTGATTTTATGAAAGTTTGAATGTTTAAAAGTATCACCACTTAGCAGTATTTAATACCAGTTTCTTAAAGAATTTTGTAAAAAAACATTCGTTATGAAAAATTCATTCTCAATACTACAATTTTTTATTCTCCTTCTTCTAATTTCAGCTTGTGTTCCAGCAAAAAAATACAAGGACTTGTTAGAACGCGAAAAAGTATGTTCTGAAGAATTAGCGAAATTCAAAAAAAGTAGCGGAGAATATGAGTCATTATCAAAGGACTTACAAACAAAATTTGCAAATGCAAGTAGGGATTTATCAAAGCTTATTCAAGATACAACTGCTTTAGGAGGTAAGTATCGTTTATTACAAAGAGATTATGGTATAATTGACGGCGAGTATAAATCACTTCAAAAATCTTTTGATAAATTAAAAAATCTGAGCGCTAAAGAAACTGCTGAATTACAAAATCAATTAGAAGCAAAAAATAATGAACTTCAGATTAAAGAGGATGCATTATTAAAATTAGATCAGGAATTAAAAGAAAAACAACGCTTACTAATCGAACGTGAAAAACGTGTAAATGAACTTGAAGAGGCCATTCGTAAAAAAGATTCTGCAGTTCAATTGCTAAAAGCAAAAGTAGCCAATGCTCTAAGAGGATTTGAAAATCAAGGCTTATCCGTCGTTCAGAAAAACGGCAAAATTTATGTTAGCTTAGAAGCTAAATTACTCTTTAAATCAGGAAGTACATTTGTTGAGGAAGAAGGAGTTAGAGCATTAGTTGAATTAGGAAAGGCTTTGGAATCTGAAAAAGACCTCGAAATAATTGTAGAAGGACATACAGATACAGACAAATTAAGTAGTAGTGTATCTCCAAAAAATAACTGGGAGTTGTCTGTTTTAAGAGCAACTTCTGTAGTTCAAATTTTATTAAATAACTCAAGCATGACGCCAGCACAAATTATGGCAGGTGGACGAGGAGAGTTTTTACCGATTGAGGAGTTTGACAAATCAAAAAACAGACGAATTGAAGTAATTATTTCCCCGAATTTAAATGAATTATTCGAAATTATTTCTAACGATTAATTACCTGATAACATTTACATGGCCACATATTGTTTCCTGCTGGCCTTTTATTGTCAAATAATTTACACGCCAAGAGTATACTCCACTTTGTACAGCAACATTTCCATATTTACCATCCCAATCAAAATTTAAATCAGCAGCCTCAAAAATCAATTCTCCCCAACGATTATAAATCCAAATTTCTAAGGATTTAAGTCCAATAAAACTCCCAGAAAAATAACAGTTATGCTCATCATCATCAGGAGTAAATGAGTTAGGTATATAAATGTATAATTCTTCTTTAATTGTTATTGGCTTTGTAATAGTATCAGTACATCCTTTATTATCAGTGGCTATTAGAGTAATATAATAAGTGGAATCTAGGTAGTAAGTATTTATTGGGTTTACTAAACTAGAAGTAGTCCCTTCCCCAAAATTCCAAGAATAAAATGAAGCATTCGTAGATGTATTTTGAAAAGCAATTGGCAATCCTATCATTAAAGTATTACTACTAATTTCAAAATTTGCATTCGGTTCAATTACAATCACTGTTGCTATTGCTGGGACAGAAAAAGTTTGACATTCATCTGACACATTTACGACATAATTTGTAGTCACAGATGGATAAACCCAAAGAGAATTTACAGTTGTGTTATTGTGAGGCCATAAGTAATAGTAATTTCCATTTCCTCCACTTGCTACTGCTGATATGAAAGCACTTTCTCCAGGGCAAATCTCAATAGCTGGACTTGTCGTTACAATCAAAGGAGGACTTGATATTGTATATATCACGGTCTCTGAAGCAACAGATCCACAGTTGTCAGTAACAGTAGCGACAAAGTCCGTACTAAGTGATGGACTCACAGTCACGGTGTCAAGTGAGCTTATTTGAGTAGTATTTTCTAACCATTCAAATGAGTAGATTCCTGAGCCACCAGTTGGAGTAATATCTAAAAGTACTGGAATATATGGGCATATTTCCGTAATATCATTATTTACACTAATCGTTAAAGGTTGGAAGACTGGAACGGTTACCATTATATTAGCAGAACTTGGTTGATTGGAACAAGTCCCTGAAACTTCAACCGAATAAGAACCGCTTACTGAAGGAGTGAAATTAATCGTAGATGTCTGAGCTCCGGTATTCCATAAATAGGAAAAGGGGGCGAGTCCTCCAGTAATATTTGTAGTTAAAACAACATTGTCGCCAGGACAATTGATTGTTGTTGCATTAATTTGTACGTTCAATGGAGGTATATCTTGAATAAATAAATCTAAAATCAAGGGGGTAATATTTCCACATGGGTCAACTAATGGGAAAACTAAACTTATTGTCTCCAAACCTTCCACAAGATTGTCATAAAGAGAAGTTATCGTAAAACTCACAGTACTTTGACCTGGTGCAAATGTTATACTTGCGGGCACTCCTGAAAAATCAAGCCCATTTATTGCGGTTCCGATTATTTGTATTGGAATTGTTAAGGGTGGCGAAAGATTTGTTTGACGAGAAAGAGTAACGGTAGCATTAACACAACCTTCAGCAATCCAGTCAGGATTGGAAAATAATGATTGAGATATGGTATAATCTAAATCAACGGGTGTTTTGGATGTTAAGCTATTTGCTTCAAGAAAAATTCCTGAGTCCCACTGACCATCTCCAACATCTGCAATTGCTAAAATTAAATGATATGTCTCTCCGCACTGAACACTTGAAACTGCCTCTAAAACATCCGTGAAGCCATCGTATTGAATGTAAAAGGGAGATGAATTGTACGGAGATGAAATCCCATCCCCATTAAAATTAAAAAAGGTAGGATTTGTTATTTCATTTACATTATTAATCGAAACAATACTTCCATTATTTGGAAGTCTAGCAATATTTTGTAAACCTATTATTCCAGGACCAGCAATAAAAAATCCAAATACATCATTGAATCCAGAATTAATTGGTGGTGCAAATTCAGGGTATTCATCAGAACCAAATACATATTTAAAACGAACAGTATCTGAATAAGGAATAAAGTCAAATTCTAAAATTGCGGCATCATAGGTTTGCACACCGCCAATTATTCCGGAAAGTAACGTTGAGCCATCACTTCCATTTGTTTGGCCAGCACCCGTCTGATTGTTTGGCCCGTGGGGGCCACTTCCATTGTCAATAACTGTGCCGGTAGTAATTATGATACCATTAGCAATTCCGAGATTAGTTCCTGTTCCAGAAAATGAACCAATTGAACTTGGAGAGCCATTAAATGTAATATTGGAAACGGTTACACCTGGTCCAATTAAGGTATTTTGAACAAGTGCTTGAGGATTGATACCTGTATTCGTAGTTAATTGGGCAAAGCTAATAGTTGAGCTTATCAGAAGCAAGGAAATAAAAATGTGTTTTATATTAGTTTGCATAATTAATTATTAAACGAAATTAACTGAAAAACGTTGTTTTTTTTAGCTTTTTCTTTTGAAAAAAAACAATTATAGCTATTTTAAAATTTTGTAGCTAGTATTTGGATTTTTATGATTTATTCTTTGCTTAAAAAGAGTGCTTCGTCTATATTATTTTTTTAAAATTAACGGAATGTTAATATCAACATTAAGTTGTCTATATTCTAATTTTTACAGCTTATTTAAAGGTTCATTTATATTTAATTTTATAAAAAAAAGATGTTGAAAAAAGAAAAAATATTTGTGCTTGACACCTCTGTCCTTTTGCACGACCATCAAGCCATAACAAATTTTAAAAACAACAATGTTACCATTCCAATAACTGTATTGGAGGAACTTGATAAGTTTAAAGTTGGCAATGACACTAAAAACTTTTGTGCCCGGGAAGTAATTCGATTTATTGACAAACTTTCAATTAAAGGTTCACTACAAGAATGGATTTCATTAGGAAAGCTCCTTGGAAAATTTAAGATAGTTATGGATAGTCAGCCAAAATTGATTAACGCAGAGCATGTTTTTGCAGCGGAAAAAAATGACCATAAAATCATCAATGCAGCATTGTATTTAAAAGAGCAAGAGCCAAAACACATTGTTATTCTTGTCACAAAAGACATTAATCTAAGAATTAAAGCAAAGGCATTAGGATTAATAGCTGAAGATTATGAAACAGGAAAAGTTAACATTGACGATTTAAAAGGATCTAGCTCGTATGGAATTGAAAATGTAGATTCAGAAATAATTCGAGATATTTTTATTAAAGGAGCCATCGATGAAAATGGTGTTTTGGGAAATAAAAAAGAAATAAATGGTTACTACATTTTAAAAAATGGCAAAACCTCTTCATTAGCTTTTTACAACCACCTTACAAATAAAATAGAGCGGATAGAAAAAGAATTTGTGTATGGTATTAAACCAAAAAATGCTGAGCAAACTTTTGCATTTCATGCACTTTTAAATGATGATGTAAAATTAGTTGCGCTTCAAGGTGTCGCGGGCACAGGAAAAACTTTACTCGCTCTTGCAGCAGCACTGGAACAACATAAAAGCTACAATCAAATTATTCTTGCACGACCAATTGTTCCGCTTTCAAATCGTGAAATTGGTTTTCTTCCTGGGGATGTTAATGATAAAATTGGGCCTTATATGGAACCATTATGGGATAATTTGAAGTTTATAAAGTCGCAATTTGGAGACAACGAGAAAAAAAATCGGGCTATTCAGGAAATGCAAGAAAACGGAAAAATTGTAATTACCCCACTTGCTTTCATTCGTGGAAGAAGTCTTTCAAACGTAATGTTTATAGTTGATGAAGCTCAAAATCTTACCCCACATGAAGTAAAAACAATTATAACTCGAGCTGGTGAGAACACAAAAATTGTATTTACGGGGGATGTTCATCAAATCGATTCGCCTTATCTTGATGAAAACAGCAATGGCTTAGCTTACCTCATCGATCGCTTAAAAAATCAAGCGTTATTTACCAATGTGAAATTAGAAAAAGGGGAGAGGTCAGAATTGGCGAATTTAGCGAATGATCTTTTATAGTTTTTCTGCTTTATTGGCATTTAAAACACTAAGTTTCTCAAATGCATCTTTAATGTGTTTGACTGGTTCAATTACTAAGCGAAGTTTTTCATTTTGCTGCACTAAGCGATAACCTTCTCCAATAGCTGTAATCTTGTTTAATAAATTTGAGAAAACCGGTGTTTCAAAGAATTCAGATTGCGAATTTGAAATAAAATACCCAACTAATTTAGTTGATTTAATAACCAAGCGTTCCAAACCTAATTCTTGAGCAAGCCAGCGCAATTGAAACGAAAAAAGCAATTCTTTCACTTCTTTTGGAATTGGTCCAAAACGATCTTTGAGCTGCAGGGCATACGTATCCAATTCTTCGGTGTTCTTTAAATTATCAAGTTCTTGATAAAGACTTAAGCGCTCATTTACGTTGTTTACATAATCATCTGGGATGCGGACTTCTAAATCTGTTTCAAAGATACAATCTTGCACGAATGATTGAAAGGAATCTGTATTTCTGTCATCAAAAAGCTCTTTGAATTCACTTTCTCGAAGTTCTTGCATTGCTTCGTTTAGGATTTTTTGATACATCTCAAAGCCGATTTCAGAAATAAATCCACTTTGTTCTCCTCCCAACATATTTCCAGCTCCACGAATATCTAAATCTTTCATTGCGATATTAAAGCCAGAACCAAGATCAGAGAATTGCACCAGGGCCTCTAATCTTTTTCTTGCCTCAGAGGTCATAACGCTAAATTTTGGCGCTACTAAATAACAAAATCCCTTCTTATTACTTCTTCCAACTCTTCCGCGCAACTGGTGTAAATCGCTTAATCCAAAGTGATGCGCGTCATTAATTATAATTGTATTTGCATTTGAAATATCTATTCCAGACTCAATAATTGTTGTTGCTATAAGAACATCGTAGCTGCCTTCTATAAAGTCCATCATTACTTTTTCAAGTTGCTTTCCATCCATTTGTCCGTGTCCAATGCCAACTCGTACTCCAGGACAAAGTCTTGAGATCATGCCAGAAATTTCACGGATGTTTGACAAGCGATTATTAACAAAAAACACTTGTCCTCCACGCGTAACTTCATACGAAATAGCATCTCTTAAAATCTCTTCATCGAAGGAAATTATTTCTGTTAAAACGGGTTGACGATTTGGTGGTGGAGTGTTAATGATACTTAAATCTCTAGCTCCCATTAATGAAAATTGTAGCGTTCTTGGAATTGGAGTTGCGGTTAAAGTGAGGGTATCAACACTTACACGAATTGTTTTAAGTTTATCTTTTACCGCAACGCCGAATTTTTGTTCTTCATCGATTATCATTAATCCTAAATCCTTAAACTTTACTCTTTCTGCAACAATAGCATGCGTTCCAATAAGAATATCAATTTTTCCTTCTGCTAATTTTTTTAAAGTCTCAGAAGTTTCTTTAGTCCCTTTAAAACGATTAATATAATCAATTGAGCAGGGAAAATCTTTAAGGCGTTCTTTAAAACTACGATAATGCTGCATTGAAAGAATTGTTGTTGGGACTAAAATCGCTACTTGTTTATTGTCAGCTACCGCCTTAAAAGCAGCACGAACAGCAACCTCTGTTTTCCCAAAACCTACATCTCCACAGATTAGTCGATCCATTGGCCTTGAAGCTTCCATGTCTTTTTTTACATCTTGAGTTGCTTTGTTCTGGTCGGGCGTATCTTCGTACATAAAAGATGCTTCCAATTCATCTTGTAAATAGGTGTCGGGAGTATAAGAAAATCCTGCTTGACTTCTTCGTTTAGCATACAATTGAATTAAATCAAATGCCAATTCTTTAATTTTCTTTTTAGTCTTATTTTTTAGAGTGCTCCATGCCTGCGTTCCTAACTTGTTCATTTTTGGAACAGCGCCATCCTTGCCTGTAAATTTTGAAATTCTGTGCAAGGAATGAATTCCAAGATACAAGACATCTCCATCTTTATAAATCAAGCGAATTGCCTCTTGCGGTTTTCCGTTTACATCAATCGTTTCTAAGCCAGAAAACTGACCAACACCATGATCAATATGCGTAATATAATCACCTTTTTGAAGATTGTAAATTTCTTTTAATGTTAAGGCTTGTTTCGCCTGACGGAAACCTTCCTTTAAGCGAAAGCGGTGGTAGCGTTCAAAAATTTGATGATCTGTATAACAGACTAATTTCATACTTGGAGAAATAAATCCCTCTTGCAAAGCCAAGTGCATAGGCGAAAAAGAAACATCTCCACCGATGTCTTCAAATATTTGAAACAAGCGTTCTATCTGACGAGGTTGATTTGAAAAAATTAAATTCTCAAAATTATTTTCTTGTCGCGACAGCAAATCAGTTTTTAATAAATCAAAGTTTTTATTGAAATTAGGTTGAGGTGTAAAATCAAAATGAATAATATCTTCTGTTTTAAAATAAAAATCAGAACCCCATTCAATTGTCTTATAATTTTCTATACTTTGTTTTAATTCACTTTCATTCAAATAGCGATTTGAAGGAATTGTATGCTTTACGGTGTCTCCTAGTTTGTCGAAAATCGCCTCTGCTTTAGCATATTCTCTCGAAATAATTTGTGCCAAACGTTCGTGTGAACTTAGCCATAGGATTGCTGATTGCCCAATAAATTCAAAGAAAGAACCAATTCCTTCCAATGAAATTTGCCCTTGAATATTTGGAATTATGTTGAAGAAGGAGTGAGATTTTAGTGACAATTGTGTAGCTGCATCAAAAGTTCTTATTGTTTCTATTTCATCTCCAAAAAACTCAATTCTGAAAGGTGAATCATTCGCATATGAAAATACATCAACAAGTCCACCTCGAATAGAAAACTGCCCAGGCTCATAGACAAAATCAACCCGATCAAAATGATATTCTAAAAGCAATTCATTAATAAAATCAATGGAATAGTTCTTGCCAACTTCCAGTCGTAAAGTATTATCTAGTAATTTTTTCTTAGTTGGAACTTTTTCAAAAAGAGCTTCAGGATAAGTAACAATCCATGTATTAAATCCACTTGCAACACGCTCTAAAATTTCTGCCCGATGCACCACATTTGCATTATCTATTTCTTCAAATTGATAAGGGACTTGACACGATGAGGGATAAAATAAAATACGTTTATCTTCAGGATAAATCCCTTCTAAATCGTTTAAAAAATAAGCTGCTTCTTCCTTATCATTTAGAATAAAAACATGGTGGCCGGGTGTTTGTTCTGCCACAGCAATAGCAGAAATGCTCCTTGAAGAGCCAACATGTCCTTTCCAATGGATGTGCGAATTTGGACGACTTAATACTTTTGCCGTTTGATCAATTTGAGGAAATTCTCTAAATAATTTGAGGAAATTTTTAAGTTCCATTGTTTGGCGCAAAAATACCGATTCTTTTTCTTTTGAAGTACTGAATTAAATAAAGCGAAGGAAATATAAATCACTTGGATGTGGAAATTCCTATTTCAAGTGCCTGACCGAAGTGAAAACAATCTTCATAACTAGTATAAAGAGGAACAGGAGCAAGTCGAATAACATTTGGTTCTCTCCAATCTGCAAGAACTCCAAGCGCACAAATCCGTTTAAATAATTCAATCCCTTGTCCCATTACTTTAATAGAAAGTTGACTACCTCGCTGTTTTTTATCCCTCGGAGTAATCAGTTCAAAACTGCATTTATCTCTGTTTTTTTCTGAAATACTGTCAATCACAAATTCTAAATAGGAAGTAATTAAATCTCTCTTTTCACCAATCTTATCCATTCCTGCCTCATCAAAAATTTCAAGTGCTGCTAAATGTGCTGCCATTCCAAGAACTGGCGCATTACTCAATTGCCAACCTTCCGCTCCTGCTAGGGGTTGAAAACCTTTTTCCATCTGAAAACGCGCTTCTTTATCATGTCCCCACCAACCTGCAAAACGCGGTATAGAGGAATCATTAGCATGACGTTCGTGTACAAATATTCCTGACACTCCTCCGGGGGAAGAATTCAAGTATTTATATCCGCACCAAGTTGCGAAATCAACATTCCAGTCGTGCAATTGTAGATTTACATTTCCAGTTGCATGCGCCAAATCAAAACCTGCGATTGCACCAACAGCATGTGCAGCAGCAGTTATTTTTTGCATATCAAAAAATTGACCTGTATAGTAATTTACCCCGCCAATCATCACCAATGCTAATTCATCACCAAGCTCTTGAATTTTTGCTAAAATATCTTCTAAGTGAATTAACGCTTCTCCAGCTCTAGGAAAGACCTCAACAATATTTTCTTGCCTTAGGCCGTGAAAATTAACTTGTGATTCCAAAACATATTGATCGCTTGGAAAAGCTTTTGCTTCGCAAATAATTTTTGTTCGTTTTCCTTGAGGTCGATAAAAAGAAACGAGTAGGAGGTGCAAATTTGTTGTTAAGGAATGTGTTACAACAACTTCTACGGGCTTTGCTCCTACAATTTTTGCTGTCATCTCGCATAAGTTTTCATGGTAAGAGTACCAAGGTCGTTTTGCATGAAAATGCCCTTCAACTCCAAACTTCGCCCAATCTGCAAGTTCTTCTTGAATATATTCTGCCGCTTTTTTTGGCTGTAATCCTAAAGAATTCCCTGTGAAATAGAGAATTTTTTTTTCGTGAAAATTTGGAAAATGAAACTTATCCCTGAACGATTTTAAAGGATCTTTGTTATCCAATTGACGCGCAAATTCTAAGTTGTTCTCAAACTGCATATGCTACTGATTATTGCTAATTTTGTGTTCGGATACAAATGTACAAAGAAATGAAGATTACAAGTCCCATAAAAAGAACGGAATCAGCAAGGCTTTTTGAAGCTTCAAAAACTTTT
>Ga0209443_1001854_pt1 | contig 12840 bp, 17 predicted proteins | sample LauGreBMM110DCMD_2_FD_187571 | JGI IMG/M metagenome (GOLD analysis project Ga0209443, IMG submission 187571) | Freshwater lake microbial communities from Lake Michigan, USA - Su13.BD.MM110.DCMD (SPAdes) (version 2) | ecosystem: Environmental > Aquatic > Freshwater > Lake | place: Lake Michigan... | reverse complement strand
CACAACTTATTAAATTTAAAAACAAAAAATTTTGTTACGTAATTTACGTAACTATTTCTACAAAAAAAAATCATTTGTAATTAAACTAAATCTGGTGGAGGAATAAAAATAGAAGACGAAATATTGTCATGTTTGGATAAATTCTCAGAAAGAACTATACTTGACTTTTTAGGTAAGTTTAAAAATGAAATTGAAAAAGTATCGAATTTAAATTCTAATTTGACATCTTTATTCATATCTTCCAATTCTGCAGCACTGTAAAAAAAAGATACGTCAATGTTTTTCTCAATCAAACTCAAAATTGTTGGAGTTGAAAGAAAAATAAAAAAAACAAAAATAACTACTTTGATAATAAGTTTCATTGGCGCAAAAATATATTTTAAAAAGAAATTAATCCAATTTTTGATAAAATTTTAAAAAAAAATTAACAAAAGAATAAGTGATTACTTTATTTTATCAGGAATTTTAATAAAAAGCAATTTTATACTATAAGTTAAATTGATTGTTTTTATATTTGCATCACAAATTACTATTGCTATGACAATTACTCAATTACAATATGTTTTAGCTGTTGCAGAACATAAAAATTTTACACTAGCCGCTGAAAAATGTTTCGTTACCCAACCTACTTTAAGTATGCAAATTCAAAAAGTAGAAGAAGAACTAAAGATTCAGATTTTTGATAGAACAAAGAAACCAATTCAACTGACTGATATTGGACAAAAAATCGTAAATCAAGCTAAGAATATTGTCAATGAGGCGGACAGAATGAAAGATATTGTTGAGCAACAAAAAGGGTTTATTGGCGGTGAATTCCGTCTCGCAATAATCCCAACGATTATGCCTACACTATTGCCAATGTTTCTAAATACTTTTATAAAAAAATTTCCTAAAGTAAAACTTATAATTGAGGAATTAAATACAGATGAAATCATTTTAAAATTAAAAAATGGCAATCTTGATGCTGCCATTGCTGCAACTCCTTTAAGTGACGAAAAACTTAAAGAAATCGTCTTATATTATGAGCCATTTGTAGCTTATATTCCTGAAAAACATCGAATTGCAGATAAAAAAGAAATTGAGGTTTCAGATTTGAATTTAGATGAAATATTGTTGTTGCAAGACGGACATTGTTTTCGAGATGGAATTCTAAATTTGTGCAAAAACCAAGATGTTAAGTCTCTTAATACTTTTCAAATTCAAAGCGGTAGTTTTGAAACTCTAATTAAATTGGCAGATGAGGGATTGGGGTTAACTCTTCTACCCTATTTGCATACTTTGGATTTAAAGGAAAATGATAAATTGAAATTAAAACATTTTAAAGACCCAAAACCAGCTCGTGAAATAAGTCTTATTTTCCCTAAAACCGAATTAAAAATACAAATTATCGATGCATTGAAGCAAACAATTTCTGGAGTTATTAGAGGCGCAATCACTTTTCAAAATGTAGAAATTATAAGTCCAATTCCAAAAAAACAATAAAAAAGGAGCTATTTAGGCTCCTTTAGTTTTATAATTTGACATAGATTAAACACGGTCTTAATTCAGGTTTTTTTATTGTGTAACTTAAAAGCCAAACTGTTAATTGTTCTATTTCGTATGGCAATAAAATTTTTAAAGCTTTTTCTAATTCTTTAGAAAAAAGTTTAGGATCAAAACTAACTCGTTCCAAAATATTTTTTGTGTAAGCAACCATTGTTATTTTCATAAAATATAATTTATATTCGTTAAAATGGAATCGCAATTGAATAATCAAATTTAAAAAAAAATTAGTGATGCCTTTGTAAATAAAAAGTTAAAATTAAAAATTACTTTTTAGTTGCTCTAAACATTTCTCTTTTTCCTGGAGGTCCAGCTAATTTTTCAACTGTGAAACCAACTTCAATCATACTTCTTTTTACTACGCCACGAGCTGCATAAGTTACCAAAACACCATTTACTTTGAGTGCTTTATACATTTTTTCAAAAATTTCTGAACTCCACAATTCAGGTTGAACACGATATCCGAAAGCATCAAAATAGATTAAATCAAATTGGTTTTCATCAGATATTTCCTCAAAAAATTGCTTTCTTTTAGTCAAAGTAAATTTGGATGAAATCACATTTTTTTCTTCCCAATTGGATTGGTGCATAAATTCAAACTTTAGTCTTTCTTTTTCTGCATTCAATTCTGCAACATAATTCATTTGAAAAACTTCTTCTGCAGAAATGGGATAAGCTTCCACTCCAACATAATCAATGGTTTGCAATGATTTTTGAGATTCTAAAAAAGTTATAAATGTATTCAAAGCAGTTCCGAAACCAATTTCTAAAATTGAAATCGACTTTCCTTGAAATAATGACAACCCATTTTTTATAAAAACGTGGTAGGCTTCCTGAATCGCACCGTGTTTTGAGTGATAGGATTCATTCCAATCTGGTAAATGGATGGTTGTTGAACCGTCTAAAGTTTGAAGTATTTCTCTTTTCAAATTTACTTTATATATAATTTTTTAATTTTTGGAAGTGGTCCGCCACATTTAACTTCGTGACAACGAACACAGGCGTTTACACCATCATTAAAATGTTGTTTTGCATTTTTTGGATCTTCATAAATGAGTTCTTGCGATTTAATAAAAAGTGCTGCTTGTTGCTTAAAAAAAGTATCATTTTCAGTTTCATCGGTCATAACGGCTTTATGAATTTGAAGAAAATGACTTGGAAATTTGCCAATTGTATCTCCTTTTTTAATACGTTCTTTCAAATGTTCATTTTCAACATACATGTTCTCCATCAAAGCCGCCATTTCAGACATTTGATACATTTCAAACTTCTTTTCAGTTTTTGTATTTGATTCAGAAGTACATTGCGATTTCTCGGATTTTTTGTTACATCCAATTAGTAAAACTATTGAAAATAAAACTAAAAATTTCTTCATTTATTTTTTAATTAAAACTCCATCAGCCATAAATGAATAGGTCGTTTTTGGGGTTACAATGCTATCAATTGAAGCTTGAGATTTTCCTGCATCTTTTGCATAATGTTTTAATTCCTCAACAGATTCAATACTTACAAAAGCTTTTCCGTTTACAATTACTTCCTCATCTTGAGCGTTTTTAGGAACAAAAAAAGCATAGTCTTTAAATTTCACAAAAGCTTCTTTTTTATTTGATAATTCCAAAGTCATCCAACATCCTTTTTTCTGACAAACATTTTTAATCAAAGATTTAAACTTTACATTTAATGTATCGCCAGCTTTCAACTTTTCAAATATTGAAATCATTTCTTCATTGGAAATCGCATTATCAGCAGAAATACTATCTCCAAAAAAAGCATAATTATCTTGAATATCCTTTTCCGATGCGATAGTTTCTTTTTTACAGCTCGTTAAAGCAAAACAGCAAAATGTAAAAACAATTATTTTTTTCATGATTTAGAATATTTAATAGTATTAATAGTTACAAAAATAAGGGAATTTTTATATAAATTAAAGTTGAATGATAAATTAACACTATTACTATCTGTTATTTAGGTTAGTTCTAATTAATTCATAAAAAAATAAAATTGGCATGAAAACAAATCTAATTTTTACTAATTTAGCCGATGTTTAAAAATAGTTACTATTTGCATTAAAAATGAGGTAAAATACTGTTTTTCAATAATTTAAATATTATAATTTATTAACACAGAATTAAATATGAATTCAATAAATGCCCACAAAATTGATGTAGCTAAAATTGTTACCTCTAAAATAGATACTATTGATTTTGAGCACCTTCTCTTTGGAGAAGTTTTCACAGATTACATGCTTACTTGTGATTTCGTAAATGATAAATGGCAAGAGCCTTCAATAGTTCCTTACGCACCTTTTTTAATGGATCCCTCATCAAAGGTTTTTCATTATGGCCAAGCTATTTTTGAAGGAATGAAAGCGTATAAAGATGAAAACAATGATGCTTGGTTGTTTCGTCCCGAAGAGAATTTTCACCGATTCAATAAATCTGCTGTTAGAATGGCAATGCCTGAAGTTCCTGAAGAAATTTTCATGGGAGGTTTGATGCAATTAATTGATTTAGAAAGGGATTGGATAAAAAAAGGTTTGGGAAATACACTTTATATTCGCCCTTTTATGATAGCAACTGGAACTGGAGTAATTGCTGCACCATCTAATGAATACCGATTTATGATTTTACTATCACCAGCAAAATCATATTATTCAGGAGAAGTAAAAGTAATTGTTGCTGAACATTTTAGTCGTGCAGCAAACGGCGGAATTGGAGCGGCAAAAGCGGCAGGAAATTATTCTGCACAATTTTATCCAACTAAATTAGCAAACGAGAATGGGTTTCAACAAGTCATTTGGACAGATGATGCTACACACACAATGTTAGAAGAATCTGGAACAATGAATGTGTTCTTTAGAATAAATGAGACAATATTCACAGCTCCAACAAGCGAGAGAATACTTGATGGTGTAACTAGAAAAAGTTTAATTGCAATTGCTGAAAGAGATGGAATTAAACTAGAAATAAGACCCGTTTTAGTATCTGAAATTGTTGAAGCATCCAAAAACGGATCATTAAAAGAAATATTTGGTGCAGGAACTGCGGCTGTTGTTACAACTATTAAAGGTTTTTCATATCAAGATATTTATTATGAATTACCAGAAATAGAACATTCCATCGCGTTAGAACTAAAAAACAAATTAACAGAAATTCAATATAAACTTGCAGAAGACACTTTTGGATGGACCGTTAAAGTATAATTATTTTGTATTATAATTAATAACCCTTAATTTATTAGCTTACTAATAAATTAAGGGTTTGTTTTTTTTAAAATATCTTTTAAATAATTTTTGAAAAATCAGGCTTGAAATAGTTTGGACCTTTCATTACTTTTCCATCCTCACGATAAATTGGCTTCCCATTGTGGTCTAATTTACTCATATTACTACGTTGTATTTCGTCAAAAACAGCTTCTATTTTGTGTTGCAAACCGTGTTCAATAATGGTTCCACACAAAATATAAAGCATATCTCCAAGAGCATCGGCAATTTCAATTAAATCATTATTTTGAGCAGCTTCCAAATATTCTTCGTTTTCCTCCTTCATTAAATTGAATCGAAGTATGTTTTTTGATTCTCCTAAATCAGATTTTGGAATTTCACTAAAACCAATTTCGAAAGCAGTATGAAATTCTTTAACGGCATTGAGTTGTTTAATCATAGTATTTACTTGTTAAATGATAGTGCAAAATAGTAACTTTTGATAACAAATTTAGTATTTTTGTATAAAATAAAAATATATGTTTAGTAAAGGCCAATTAATTTTTGCAGGTTTATTCTTTATCGCATTTGTAATTGCTATCACTTATTCGTACAAAAACGATATTCTAGTTCATCAAAAAGTATATAAAGGAAGTTATAAAATTTTAATTGGTTTTTTAATTTTCATTGCGTTATTATTTGTAATAAAGTTCTTTTTCAAACACTAATACTATTAATTCATAAGCCATCTAAGTTAAAATAATTCAATTATGAAAATTTTAAAATATATATTTTTACTTATTTTACTACTATCCTTTGGAGGTAGCGTTTTTATTGCAACACAAAAAAGCGATTTCAAAACCAAGAAATCAAAAGTAATTAATTCCCCAAAATCATCCGTATTCAATTATATAAACGATTATAAAAACTGGCAAAATTGGTATGTTTGGGAAAAAGACAATGCGTCAATTCAATTAAAATACTCGAATAAAACTTCTGGGGTGGGAAGTTATTTTTATTGGACAGGAAATGAAGGCGAGGGAAAATCAACTACAATTTTCTCAAAAGAAAATGATAGTATTGTTCAAAAAACAGAGTTTAACGGTTCTTTATCAGAATCTACTTGGTCATTTAAAGACACCATTGGCGGAACTAAAGTAACTTATAGTTCAAAAGGAGAAATGCCATTTATGTTTAAAATATATGCTTTATTTAACGGTGGAATTGAGAAAGTAATTGATGATAAAATAGAAAAAAGCTTTTTGAATTTAGACCAAAGTTTAGATTATGAATTGAATACTTTTTCAATAAAACCAAATGGAATTGTAATCAAGAAAGGTGGTTTTTATTTACAACAAACTATAAATTGTAAGATTTCGAAATTAAATTATAATTTAAAAATAGTAATACCGAATCTGATTACTTTCTCTAATGAAAATAATCTTAAATTAAATGGAAAACCTTTTGTTATCTATAATTCTTATAACATTACAAAGGAAATTACGAATGTATCTATTTGTATTCCAATAAAAGATAGAATATTTACCAGTTCTGGAAGTGATGTTAGTTGTAAGGAATTAGAAGCTTTTACCGCATTTAAAACAAAATTAATTGGAGATTATTCTCATCGAGATAAAGCGTGGAAAAAATCTTTTAATTATATTTTAAAAAATAAAGAAGTTCAAAAAAAGTCAATTCCGATACTAGAAGTATTCACAAAAGGACCAAGTGAAGAAAAAAGACCCTCAAAATGGGAAACTTTAGTTTACGTAGCAATTCAATCTAATTTTATTAAAAAAGTCCCAGCAAAAATAGATGTTTCTGAAAATATTGAAACATCTGAAATTGCTACACAATAATAGTTTTTTTTAAAATTAATTAAACTTTTTTTCTTTTTTGAATTCTAACAATTAAATACATTTTTTGGAAGAAAAGGAATTTATACAAAATTTACTGAATCCAAAGACGCAAAATGAGGCGTTTCAAAAACTCTTGTTAGATTATCAAAAACCATTATACAATCATATTCGGAATATCGTTTTGAATCACGATGATACGGATGATGTTTTGCAGAATACTTTCGTAAAAGTCTTTCAAAATCTGAAAAAATTTAAAGGTGAAAGTAAATTATTTTCTTGGATGTATAGAATAGCAACAAACGAAGCCATTACTTTTATTAATAAAAAAGCTAAAAAAAACGGCACAACAAGTGAATTTTTACAAACAAAAATTGTAGAAAACTTAAAAGCAGATTCCCATTTTGATGGAGATGCAATACAAATAAAACTACAAAAAGCAATAGTGAATTTGCCTGAAAAACAACAACTAGTATTTAAAATGCGCTACTTTGAAGAAATAAAATACGAAGAAATGTCACAAGTTTTAGGCACTTCCGTTGGTGCATTGAAAGCTTCCTACCATCACGCCGTAAAAAAAATTGAAATCTTTATGATTAAAGATTAAACCAAACATAAAAAATAGCGTCTAACAAATATGAATGATTTTAAAATAAATAACAACTCAAAAATTGATTCAGGATTTAAAATTCCAGAAGATTACTTTGGGAATTTTTCTGAGAAAGTTTTAATGAAAATTAATACTCCAGAACCTAAAGTAATATCAATTTTTCATAAAAGAAAAACTTGGCTTTCTTCTGTAGCAGCCGTTTTAATAATTTCGCTGTCAATTACTTTGTATACAAAAATAGCTGTAAAATCAATGGAAGAAAAACTAACTTTGGAAAATTATATTACCAATCAATCTGAAATAAGTCAATATGATTTAGTTACTTTATTGGATACAAAAGATATTGATAAAATTAAAATTGATTTAAAATTAGACGACACAAAAATCGAAGAAGTACTTACTAATTCAAGTGAAATTGAAAATTATTTAACCGAATAAATATAAATTAAAATGAAAACAAAACACATCTTTACAATATTACTTTTTTTACTTTCTATAAGCTTTTATCCGCAAGGAAAGAAAATGTTGGAAAAAAAAGAACAAATAAATGCTCTAAAAGTGGCATTTATTACAAATAATTTATCCTTAACTTCTGCAGAAGCTGAAAGATTTTGGCCGATTTATAATACATTTGAAGAAAAGCAATTTGATTTGAAACGTCAAAAGTCAATTTCTTATAACAAAAAAATGGTTGATGAGACTTTGGATAAAATGTCCGATAAAGAAGCGTTGGCAGTTTTGACACAAATGGAAGCTACCGAAGACGAATTGTTTCAATTGCGTAAAAAACTAATTATTAATTTGAAAAGTATTTTAAGTCCCGTAAAAATTATAAAACTCAAAAAAGCCGAAGAGGAATTTAATAAAAAATTATTGCAACAATACAAAAATAAAGGACTTAGAAGATAATTAGCACCCACGATTATAAACTAAATCTTTATTCAATTTCAAATAAAAACGGTTCCAATAACATTTTTTCGGCCAATATTTCGATTCTTTCTGTAAGTTGTTCCGAAAAAATCAAGCGTTGCGTTCTCGTAATGCTATTCGAAATTCTCATGATTTTAGTTTCGTGACGCAATTTTAAAATGGAATCGGCATCATCAAGAATAAACATTTTTAATCGGTTTATATTATAGCCGGCTGTTGTAAACATATCGCCAAGACGGTTTGGAGTTCCTATTAAAACGTCAATTCCTGTAGAAATATAATTTTTGTCATATTCCATGTCGCCTTTATCGTGAATCCCGTAAACACGTAAATCGGTTTTACTTCCTAATTGTTCGAAAAGCTCTTCCATTGCCAAAACTTTTGCCTTATCTTCAACAATTATCAATGCTCTAGGCGATTCTTCCCCTTCACAAACTAATTGTTGGATAACATTTAAAACAATTGTAGTTGATTTTCCGCTTCCTTTTGGAGAAATTACAATGCAATCGGCACCACTTTTCAATGTAGAAAATGTTTCTTGTTGCAAGTCATTTGCTTCCGTTAATCCAAATTCGATTAAGGCTTCTTGTAATTTTTCGTTTATTTTTTTTAATTTCATTTTATTGTTTTTTACACGAAGTTTCACAGAATAAAAAATGACACACTACAATTAAATTATTTTTCTTTGTTCCAACTTTGTGAATCTTTGTGAAATAATTTATTTACTAGCAAACAATTGCACATCAGTCTCGGAAATTTCATTGCCACCTAGAATGATTAAGCGTTCTACTACATTTCGTAATTCCCGAATATTTCCTGTCCAATCGTATTCTTGTAACAATTTGATTGCCTTTTTAGAAAAAGTCTTTGGGGCAATTCCTTGTTCCGCAGCAATTTTTTCTGTGAAATGTTCGATCAGCAAGGGAATGTCGTCTCTTCTTTCGTTTAATCCTGGAACTTTTATCAAAATTACCGCCAAACGATGGTATAAATCTTCTCTAAAACGACCTTCTTCTATTTCTTTTTTTAAATCTTTATTGGTCGCAGCAATTACGCGAACATCAACTTTGATATCTTTATCGGCACCAACGCGTGTAATCATATTTTCCTGCAAAGCTCGTAAAACTTTGGCTTGCGCCGATAAACTCATATCACCAATTTCATCTAAAAATAGTGTTCCTTTATCCGCTGCTTCAAATTTTCCAGCTCGATCTTTTATTGCAGATGTAAAAGCGCCTTTTACGTGTCCGAATAATTCACTTTCTATTAATTCAGATGGAATTGCAGCACAATTTACTTCAATTAATGGAAAATTAGCGCGTTCACTTTTTTCGTGCAATTGATGTGCTACCAATTCTTTTCCTGTTCCATTTGGACCTGTAATTAAAACTCGAGCTTCGGTTTTAGCGACTTTTTCAACCATTAATTTAATATGATTAATAGCCTTGCTTTCGCCAATCATCTCATAGTTTTTACTAACAATTTTCTTAAGAATTTTGTTTTCAACTACGAGTTGTTTTTTGTCTAATGCATTCCGTACTGTATTCAATAACCGATTCAAATCGGGTGGTTTTGAAATGTAATCAAAAGCTCCTAAACGCATTGTTTGAATAGCAGTTTCCATATCGCCGTGACCCGAAATCATCACAATTGGAATTTCTGGTTTTATTTTTTTTACGGATTGAAGCACTTCAACTCCATCCATTTTTGGCATTTTGATGTCACATAAAACCAAATCGTAATCGTTGTTTTTGATTTTTTCAAAACCAATTAAACCATCTTCGGCATCTTCTACTTGGTACGTGTCATTTTCTTCGGAAAGTATCTTTGTGAGTACTCTTCGAATCGATGCTTCATCTTCTATGATTAATATTCTTGACATATATTATCTTTTAGCCCCGATTGCAGTGAAAATCCCACGCTTTTTAGCGTGGATTGTAACGGAAAGCGGGAAATAGCTCCAAATTAATTTAATATTTCAACCATTTATACAATTCGCTCCAAGTTGGTTTTTTTCCATACATTAAAATTCCAACTCTATAAATTTTTGCTGCAAACCAAACTACAAAAAAGAAAGTTCCAAATAGTATGGTAACTGAAATTGCAATTTGCCACCAAGGTACGCCAAACGGAATTCGCATAAGCATTACGATGGGCGAAGTTAACGGAATCATTGAGAAAACTGTTGCAATTGTTCCGTGTGGATCATTCATTACAGTGAAAAATCCGATGTAAACTCCCAATACCAAAGGCATAATTATTGGCAATAAAAATTGTTGCGAATCGGTTTCATTGTCAACTGCAGCGCCGATTGCCGCATAAAATGAACTGTATAAAAAATACCCACCAATGAAATAAACGATAAAACTTATTAGGATGGTTGCAATGGGCAAATTCCATAATTCTTTGATATACATTTGTGCCATTCCTGCAAATTCTTGTTGGGCAGAATGCAACATTTCGGGTGGAACTTTGGCTGTTGGACTTGCATTTATACCCAAAAATATAGAAGCCGAAAACATCAAAATGAGTCCAATTATTGCCCAAATAAAGAACTGCAAAATACCTGCCAATGACGTTCCTATAATTTTTCCCATCATTAATTGGAACGGTTTTACCGACGAAATAATGATTTCAACAATTCGATTTGTCTTTTCTTCGATGACACTTCGCATCACCATATTTCCATAAATGATAATGAACATCATAATTAAGTAACCGAAAGCACCGCCAATTGCAATTTTGATTTCGTTAAGCCCTTTTAAACTGTCTTCTCCTGTTGCTTTTTTTAATTCGATATTGACTTTTGCTTCTGCATTTCTAATTGCCAAAGTATCAAGTTTGGCAGTTTCAAAATTTTCTTTTGTGATTTTTTTTGCAATAATATCTTGTACATTTTCAACGAAAGTGATACTTGGACTGTCATTTGAAATGTATTGAACTTTGTTTTCCAATGTTTTAAAATTCGCTATTTTTGGAATATAAATTAATCCCTCATAGCTTTCATTGATTAAACTGTCCTTGATTATTTTTAAATCAATGGGCGATAAATCGATATATCTGTATTCCTCAGAATTTTTAAATTCAGAAACAAAAAGTCCAGTTTCATCGTGTATGGCAACCACTTTTACGTCGGCTTTCATTGAACTTAAATAGCCAACAAAAACAGCAATTCCAACAAATAGTAACGGACTCAAAAAGGTCATTACGATGAAAGATTTATTTCGCACTTTTGCAATAAGCTCTCTTTTTATAATTAATGTTAATATGCTCATATTTTGATTTCTGATTTTAGATTTCTGATTTTAGATTGACTCTTAAATCTGATTTATTGACTTACCGTTTGAATAAAAATATCGTTTACACTTGGAATTTTTTCAACAAAATGGGTTACTTGTCCGCGTTGTGTCAAAATATTCAAAAGCTCATTTGGCGTTGCTTTTCCTAATTGAATTTCTAATTTTAATTCGTTATTTAGAGACTTGAAATTAGTTTGCGAAACGGTATGCTTTTGAGTAATATCATACATCAAACCTTCAACATTATCCGTCAAAATTCCAACTTCAAAGCTATTGGTCCTGAATTGTTTTTTGACATCATCTAATTTTCCTTCGATTAATTTATTGGATTTATGAATCAGAGCAATATGATCACACAATTCTTCCACACTTTCCATTCGATGCGTTGAAAAAATAATTGTGGAGCCTTGCTCTCTTAACGCTAAAATTTCGTCTTTTATAAGATTGGCATTTACTGGGTCAAATCCAGAAAAGGGTTCGTCAAAAATCAATAATTTAGGTTTATGCAAAACACAAACTACAAATTGGATTTTCTGCGCCATTCCTTTAGAAAGTTCTTGGATTTTTTTGTTCCACCAACCTTGAATTTCCAATCTATCAAACCAATAATCGAGTTGGGTTTTAGCTTCTGCTTTTGATAATCCTTTCATTTGAGCCAAATACAAACACTGTTCGCCAACTTTCATTGTTTTATATAAACCGCGTTCTTCGGGAAGATACCCAATGTATTGAATGTGTTTGGGTTGCAATTTCTCACCATCAAGAATTATTTCGCCACTATCGGGCATTGTAATTTGATTTATGATACGAATTAATGATGTTTTACCAGCACCATTTGGACCAAGAAGCCCATAAATACTGCCTTTAGGGACAGTTAAAGACACTTCGTTTAAGGCAGTATAATCACCGTATTTTTTTACAACTTTATTAACTTCGAGAATAGTACTCATTCTTATTTAGATTTATGTAAAAGTATTCAATTTGGAACAAAAAGAATTAAAATGTTTAAAAAAAACCCACCCCTTATTTATACAAGGATGGGAAAAAATGCTGTAATAAATTACAACAAAAAAAATTATGAGAACATATCTTTCACTTTTTCGAAGAATGACTTGTCCCCTTTTTCAGGATTTGGGATGAAATTTTCATCTGTTAAAGCGTTTTCAAAAAACAGTTTTTGTTCTTTATTTAGTATTTTTGGAGTCCAAACATTAACGTGAACTAACAAATCTCCACTAGCATATCCATTGATATTAGGAATTCCTTTTCCTTTCAATCGTAATATTTTTCCAGATTGAATACCTTCTTCTAATTTTATTCTGACTTTTCCCCTAACGGCATCAATTTCTTTAGTAACACCCAGAACAGCTTCAGCAAAACTTATGTATAAATCTAAATGTA
>Ga0209443_1001852_pt1 | contig 12841 bp, 10 predicted proteins | sample LauGreBMM110DCMD_2_FD_187571 | JGI IMG/M metagenome (GOLD analysis project Ga0209443, IMG submission 187571) | Freshwater lake microbial communities from Lake Michigan, USA - Su13.BD.MM110.DCMD (SPAdes) (version 2) | ecosystem: Environmental > Aquatic > Freshwater > Lake | place: Lake Michigan... | reverse complement strand
TCCAATGTAAAACAGTTTCCAGTTATCGTGCAATTAACCAATGAAAAAGGAGATGTTATCGCTTCTGAATTTTCTGATAAATCCCCTTCGGTAGATTTTATGTTTTTGGAACCCTCTAAATATACGCTGCGAGTGATTTATGATGCCAATGGAAATAAGGAATGGGATTCAGGGAATTTCTTGGAAAGACGACAACCCGAAGAAGTGATTTATTTCCCTAAAGAAATTGATGTTCGCAGCAATTGGGATGTCGATCAAACTTTTGATTTATCCAGATAATCTACATTGTAAACGCATCGCGATCGTTCAAAAAACCAAACTTTTGACGGGTTGCTTCCAAGATATTTTTGTTTAAAGTAGTAATACAAACCCCTTCATTTTCTTGCGGTTCAATAAGGTAATTTCCTAAACAATCGATCACTTGAGAATGCCCAGGGTAATTGTGTTTGTTGGGGTCTTCACCTATTCTATTCACTCCAATAGTGTAACACATGTTTTCAATTGCGCGCGCTTTTAGTAGGGCGTCCCAAGCGGTAATTCTAGGTTTGGGCCAATTGGCAACATAAATTAATAGATCATACTCATCGGTATTTCTTGCAAATACTGGAAAGCGTAAATCGTAGCAAATGAGCGGGCAAATTTTAAATCCTTTGTATTCAAATAGCAATTTCTCAGTTCCAGAAGTGTAGGTTTTATCTTCGCCCGCTAGGGTAAACAAGTGTTTTTTATCGTAGGTTTTAATTGCTCCCGAGGGTAAAACAAACACCAACCGATTATAGAAATTTCCATTTTCTTCAATTACTAAACTTCCTGTAATTGCAGCGTTTTTGGCTTTTGCCAACGCTTGTAACCAAGAAACGGTTTCGCCTTGCATCGATTCGGCAACGGCTTTTGGATTCATGGTAAACCCGGAGGTGAACATTTCTGGAAGCACAATCAAATCGATTGTTTCAGTTATGGAATTGATTTTTTGTTCGAAATAATTCCGATTCTGTGTTGGGTTTTCCCAAAATAATGGCGCTTGTACTAATGCAACTTTCATGGTTGATTTACTTAATCGTTATTTCATCTATGAAAATAAATGCATCGTCGCCAGCACCTTGATGCCAATCGGGAAGTTTTCCATAATTGTAGGCTTTTACTTTAACGAATTTTGCTTTGAGTTCTTGGGGCGATTGGTGTTCGAAATTTTGAATTTTGTTCTCTTCGGTTTTTGGACTAATGGAATGGGTTGCACTTCCTGCCAAGGTGAAATTCACATTATCATTCGACACAAAATAATCCACTTTCGTTGGCATTAAAATCCAAGAACGAGAATCTTGTAGAAAAGTCGCACTGAAATTGGAAATGTTTTTCTCGGATTGCAAATCAATTATGGCTTCAAAATCCTGGCTTTGGTACCCTTGCCACTCGCCTTTTCTCCAGTTTTCAGTTCCGTTAATTCCATCTATAATTCCTTCATCGCCACCGGCAGTATATTGCGGATTGTATTTTGATTTTATTTCGATGCTGTAATTGTTTGGTTTTTTGTAGAACGTAGCATTAATAAAAGCACTTGGTTGTTCTCCGTTTTTAGCGACTGCAATAATCTTGGTGGTTTTAGCAATTTCGATACTTTGAGTGTATTTCACTAAATTGCTTGGAACAAATTGGTACGGTTTGTCATCGATGTAATAATATAAATCGCAATTGGGATTTTGTGCAATTAACTCCACTTTCATGGTGCCTTTAAACGATTTACTTTCCGCTTGAATTACAGGAACGGGAGTGATTAATTGATTGGGGAAATGATCAACGCCTTCACTTCCAAATTGGGGTAAAATACCTCTATCATATGGCAAGTGAAGATAATTTGGTTTACTCCCGTCAATACTAACTTTTGCATCTAAAAAAGGTTCATTAATTTCCCAAACAGGCTGTCCTGGGGTTACATCGTAAATCCCCATCGAACTTAACACATACCAAGCGCTCATTTGTCCGCAATCTTCATTTCCAATTAACCCGTCTGGCGCATTTTTGTAAAAATTTTCTAAAATATAATGCACTTTTTCGGTTGTTTTTTCAGGTTTACCAACGTAATTGTACAAATACGCCATGTGGTGACTCGGTTCGTTTCCGTGCGCATATTGACCTATTAATCCCGTAACATCGGCTTGCTCACGACCGGTAGTTTTGCTTTCGCTGTTGAACATTTCGTCGAGTTTGGCTTCAAATTTTGCAGCACCGCCATAAGCTTCAATCATCCCAGGAATATCTTGAGGTACAAAAAAGGAATATTGCCACGAATTGCCTTCGGTAAAATTATTATTGATTTCCTTTGGATCGAATGGCTTGTTCCAACCGCCGTTTTTCTTTGGTCGCATAAAACCAGTAGTCCAATCGAAGACATTTTTCCAACTTTGAGACCGTTTCATAAAATAATTGTAGTCTTCTTTTTTATTCAAAATTTCTGCCATTTGTGCAATACACCAATCGTCATAAGCATATTCCAATGTTTTGGAAACGCTTTCGTGCTCGTCGTCCATCGAAATAAAACCTTGTCTTTTATAGGCGTCTAATCCTAAATGATCAAGCATTGCAGAATTTTTAGCCGCTTCAAAACACTTTTCGTAGTCAAATCCTTTGATGCCTTTAGCCATTGCATCGGCCATCACCGAAACAGAATGGTAGCCAATCATACAATCAGTTTCATTGGAAGCCAATTCCCAAACGGGTAACCTGCCGCCTTGTTCGTATTGTTTCAAAAAGGTATTGATAAAATCGGCAGTTTGTTTTTTATCAATCAACGTGTAAAGAGGGTGTGCGGCGCGAAAGGTATCCCAAAGTGAAAACACTGAATAATAATCAAAGCCTTCGGCAACATGAATTTTATTGTCTCTACCTCGGTATTTTCTATCCAAATCTTGTGCAATATTAGGCTGCATCATCGTGTGGTATAAGGCAGTGTAGAAGACTGTTTTTTTGTCGTTGTTGTCCGATGAAATTTGGATTTTTGACAATTCTGAATTCCATTTTTGTTCCGCTTCCTTTTTTACTTTTTCAAAATCCCAGCCTTTAATTTCGGAATTGTTTAGTTTTGCACCTTCAAATCCTGTTGGCGAAAGCGATACTTTTACGAGAATTTTTTCTCCTTTTTTGACTTTTTTGGAAAAGTTTAAGGCTAATTCTGTTCCTTTATATAAACCTTCCAACTTCGTGTTTTCTCCTTTTGATAAGGTTACTTCCAAAGGCACATTAAACTCAATTCGTGCATACACATATTGGTCTTTTGCCCAGGCTTCACTTCTTCTCAAGATTTCTATGGTTTTGTTGTCTATGATTTTCACCTCGCCATAAAGTAATTTATCGCGGTGATTTAAATCCAAGACAATATTGGCTTGACCGGCAGAAGTAAAAGTATATTCATGAAAACCAACACGAGTGGATGTGGTTAAACGAACCTCGATATTGTGTTTGTCTAGTTTTACGGAATAAAATCCTGCGGTTGCTTTTTCGTTTTGATGAGAAAATTTTGAAGAATAAACTTTATTATCTAGTGTAGGTTTCCCCATGAAAGGCATAATCATGATATCGCCATAATCAGAGCAGCCTGTTCCGTTTAAATGGGTGTGAGAGAAACCGTAAATGGTAGTGTCAGAATAATGATAACCGGAACAGCCGTCCCAACTGCCATCAATTCGGGTATCGGGAGACAATTGTACCATTCCAAAGGGCAGCGTTGCACCTGGAAAGGTGTGTCCGTGACCGCCAGTTCCTATGAATGGGTTTACATAATGATTAAGATTTTGCCCTAATACTAACGAAGTAAGAAGTAGAATTACAAAAGAAAATGCTGCTTTCATTTAATATGATTTTACTTCAAATATAAAAAAATAAAGTAAGATTAGGGGTATTGTTGGATTTGTAAATGGGATAAAAAAAAGAGCCGCTAAATAGCGGCTCTTTTTTTATTGATTGTCCCAATCGAAACATCTCCCTTTTTTTATTTTTTCTTTGATTTAGCTTTTGCTTTTTTCTTTTTTGCAGCGACTTTTTTCTTAGCCGTTTTTTCTTTTAATTTCTTTTTGGCTTTTTCTTTCTTCGCTTTTTCTTTTTTATTTTTCTTAGCTTTTTTCTCTTTTTGCTTTTGTTTTTCTTTAGCTACAGCTAATTTCTCTTTTTTCTTTGCTTTCTCTTTCTTTTCTTTTTCTGTAAGTTTTTTACTCATCTTTTTGGATTTTTTGTTTTTAATTTTATCATTGTTAATTGTAGTGCCCAGTTCCTCTGATACAACTATAATTTCATTTGCTACAGTTTCTATTTGATTTTCGTCAGCAGAAATAATTTCTACTACTGGTTTTTTGGCCACTGCCACTCTTCTCCTTGGTTGTGGAGTAGTTACTGGTAATTCGATTCCTTTTTTAACTGCCGGTTTTCTAGTAACAGTTCTTCTAACAGGGGTAGCTGTTCTTTTTGGTTGAATGCTATTAGTTACTGCTTTTTCTTCTTGATTGGTTTCATCAATTGGTTTATTTTCTTCCATGTCAGCTTGTTGATTTATGTTTAATGTAAATTAATTGTTAAGTAATTGTTAGGCAAAAGTAAACTAAATAATGGATTTCCAATGTTAAGTTTTTAGTTTTGGTAAAAACTTAACATTGGAATTAAAATATTCATTAAAAAAAGAAAACCCTAACTACTTAATTTATTAGTAATTAGCTTCCTAAGATACTTTTATTCTTGTTCTTAGTTAACGTATGTATTTCGTTATTAAACGTTTGGATGTTTTAGCAGGGGAATGTGTAAAACATGAAAATCAATACTAGGGGTATTGGGGTGGGTTTGTAGTGGTGTTTTGGACAATAAAAACCCTAATTAAATAAGAAAGAGTTGTCATAAAATAACAACTCTTTCTTTAAGTAATATTGAAATGAGAGCCTGTTAAATCTTACTTAACAAACTAAATCAATTTATTAATTTAATATATTATTTTTAAAACTGGTAACCAAATTTAAGTTGGAAATCTATTGGGAATCCTGTTGTAACGAACCATCCTATATTTTCTCCTAAATTTGTAGCGTTTTGACCGGTATCTAAACCAACTTCTTCATTTGGAGCAGAATAAAATCTGAATCCAATTATCGGTTCAATTGTAAATCCACTTGGTCTAAGATATTTATATCCCCAGGCTACTCCTCCTCCATAGGTAGACCAAGTTTTAGCAGTTGTATTCATGTAAGGCAAAGTTGATAAATTTCCATATCCTGCTTTAACTTGAAAAAAACCACCAGATTCATTTCCATCACTTACATAAATTCTGGCGAAAGGCTCTAATAATGGACCTGTCCAGTTAACCATGTAATAATTTAAATTTGCTCCTGTTGAAAATTTATCTCCCAATGGAATTTCATATTGCAATCTTATTTTAGCATTAAGAATGCCGAAAGTTCCTGAAGCATGCCCTTTAAAACTCTGTGAATAAGTAATTGATAATGCAAAAAAAGCAATAGTTGTTAAAATAATTTTTTTCATAATTTTTGAGTTTTTAGGTTGATTAAATACAAATATAACCATTTTAATTTAAATGATTAAAAATATAAATTACCTTAGGTAGGTGTTAATTTATTAAACGTTTATAGATTGGGTTAATTAACCTAACTTGAAAAATAACAAGACTGTTTTAACTGTTTTGTGCAAACTATGTGCAAAAAATAAAACAAAAAAAGACCTCACATTACTGTGAAGTCTTTCAATTCTTGTGGTCCCACTTGGAATCGAACCAAGCACCTACTGATTATGAGTCAGTTGCTCTAACCGAATGAGCTATAGGACCTTTAACGAGGTGCAATATTACTACTATTTTTGATTCTCTGCAAATCTTTTTGAAAGGGAATCAGGATTCCTGTTTACTTCAAACAACCCTTCAATCCATTTACTTAATTTCCTGACAAAGCTCAATCAAAACACCATTAGTGGTTTTTGGATGAAGAAATGCCACCCATTTATTGTCGGCGCCTTTCTTAGGAACTTCATTTAAAACTTCAAAACCCTCCGCTTTTAATCGCGCTATTTCGGAAACGATATCTTCAACATCAAAAGCGATGTGGTGGATCCCCTCGCCCTTTTTTTCGATGAATTTAGCAATTGGACTCTCAGGATTCGTAGCTTCCAACAATTCAATTTTATTGGGGCCATTCATAAAAAAGGAAGTTTTAACGCCTTCGCTTTCTACCAATTCCGATTTATAGGCTGGGGCGCCAAAGAGTTTTTCGAAAACTAAATTCGAAACTTCGAGGCTATTTACCGCAATTCCAATGTGTTCAATTTTTCTCATTTTATAGTTGATTCTGTTAATCGATTTCAGTTAAATCGAAAATAAATAGTAAAATTATTGCTTTTATTGCCAAACAAAGATAAAAAATTGTATCGCTTTGCGCCTTTAAAACGCTAGAACTCAAAAATATTGTATTTTTGCACTATGGAAACAAATAGACAGAAAAAAATAGGTGGCGTAATCCAAAACGATTTGGTGGATATTTTACAAGGTGAAATTCGTAAAAATGGAATTTCCAACTTGATCATTTCCGTTTCAAAAGTGGTCGTGACTTCTGATTTATCGGTTGCAACCGTGCATTTAAGTATTTTCCCTCAAGAAAAAGCAGCAGAAACATTGGCCGCTATTAAATCCAATACCAAATTAATAAAACACGATTTGTCTCAGCGCGTACGACTGCAATTGAGAAAAGTGCCTAATTTAACTTTCTTCATTGACGATTCTCTAGACTATATCGAAAAGATTGACAATGCCTTAGCCGCAAAAGAAAATCCCATCGAAAACCGCGATCTTTTAGAAAAACGAAGAAGAACCTAAATTGAACTTCCCTTATTACATAGCCAAGCGCTACCTGAAAAGTGCCAATAAAAATAATGCGATTAACATTATTAACGGTATTGCCTCGCTTGGAATTATTGTAAGCTCGATGGTTTTATTTGTAGTATTATCTATTTTTAGTGGGTTGGTGAATTTCAGTTTGTCGTTCAGCAATGACTTTGACCCCGATTTAAAAATCAACAGCACTTTAGGAAAATCCTATACCATTTCTACAGCACAAGAACAAAAAATTAAGGGCATTGACGGCGTGGCATCTTTCAGTAAAGTGGTGGAAGAACAAGTCTTATTTATGTTTGACGGAAAAGAAGAGTTTTCCTATTTGAAAGGGGTTGATTCAACATTCACTTCGGTGAGCAACGTTAAAAAAAGCTTGTTCAACGGACAATGGCTAAGTCCAAATACATCACAAGTGGTTGTAGGATATGGGATTTCTCAAAAGTTATCGCTAGAAATATTCGATTTCAATAATTCGTTTGAGGTATTTGCTCCAAAACCGGGTAAAGGAACGATAGAAAACCCTGAGGATGCGTTTGTAAAAATCGGATTAAACCCGGTTGGAATTTATGCCGTTAGTGAAGATTTAGATTCAAAATATGTATTTGCAAATATTGATGTGGCTCGAGAATTACTCGGTTTTCAACCCAATCAGATCACCACACTGGAATTAAAATTAAAGCCCAATGCCGACGAAAATAAGGTAAAAGAGCAACTTCAAACAATCTTTAAAAATAAAATTACCATTAAAAACAGAGCGCAACTCAATGACGCGTTGTACAAAATGCTTAATACCGAAAATACCGCCATTTATTTGTTGTTCACCTTAGTGATCATTCTAACGTTGTTTACCCTTGCGGGGGCTATAATCATGATGATATTAGACAAACGCGGCAATTTAAAAACGTTGTATAACTTAGGTACAGAAGTAAAAGATTTGAGAAAAATATTCTTACTTCAAGGGACTTTATTAAGTGTTTTGGGTGGTGTTTTTGGACTTTCAATTGGGATTGTTTTGGTGTTAATCCAACAACAATTTGAAGTAATCATGATTACTCCTTCCTTGGCTTACCCAGTGGATTTCCAATTTAAAAATGCGGTAATTGTATTGGGAACAATAATCTCTTTAGGCTTTATTGCTTCGTTGATAGCGAGTAGCCGCGTGAGTAAAAAATTATTGGAATAATTTTAAACCGGACCCGGTTTTAAAACGGGTCAGGTTTGGAACTGAAAATCCGCATATACGGCTTCAATTTCATTTAAAGCGGCAAATAACTCTTCTGGAGTGCTGAGTGTAACTAGTTTTTGACGGTGTTCTTTAAACGATTGGATCCCTTTAAAATAATTGGCATAATGGGGTCTTGTTTCCACAATTCCGAGTCGTTCCCCTTTCCATTCCATCGCCCAAGTAAGGTGATTTCGAACTGCTTCCACTCTATTAATCACCGTTGGTTTAGCCAAATGTTCTCCAGTTTCTAAATAATGTTTTATTTCATTAAATATCCATGGATAACCAATGGCTGCACGACCGATCATAATTCCGTCGATGCCATATTCATTTTTATATTTGAGGGCTTTTTCAGGAGAATCGACATCGCCGTTTCCGAATATTGGCATGGTAATTCTAGGATTGTTTTTTACTCTGGCAATGTGCGACCAGTCGGCTTGGCCTTTGTACATTTGGGCGCGAGTTCGAGCATGAATGCTTAAGGCTGCCACACCAATGTCCTGCAAACGTTCCGCAACATCATCTATATTGATAGAAGAATCGTCCCAGCCCAAACGTGTTTTTACGGTAACCGGCAAATCAGTACTATCGATTACGGCTTGTGTTAATCGGATCATTAAATCAACATCTTTTAGAACCCCAGCGCCTGCGCCTTTACAAACGACTTTTTTTACGGGGCACCCAAAATTAATATCGATAATATCAGGGTTTACAGCACTTACAATTTTAGATGACATTGCCATCGCTTCTTCATCGCCACCAAAAATTTGAATTCCAACTGGGCGTTCATAATCGAAAATATCCAATTTCATGCGGCTTTTTATAGCGTCACGAATTAACCCTTCCGAAGAAATAAATTCAGAATACATTAAGTCGGCACCATGCTCCTTGCACAATCTTCGAAATGGAGGATCGCTAACGTCTTCCATTGGGGCGAGAAGTAAAGGAAAATCGGGTAATATTATGTTGCCTATTTTTGGCATAATCGAAATATTTTTGCAAAGATAGCGGTTTTGTGAGAATAGAAAATAGATTATGTAATAAAGACCAATTTGAGCTATTTGAAAGTGCTGAATTTAAACTATATTTGCAAATTAATTGCGTTCGCGTGAAGGATAGCAGTGAAAATCCCACGCTTTTTTGCGTGGATTGAAACGAATAGCCTGACCCGAAGTTTTTACCGAGGGTCACGCCCTGAAAAATTGACACTAACAAAGCATGAAACACATACGGAATTTTTGCATTATTGCACACATTGACCACGGGAAAAGTACCCTTGCTGACCGATTATTGGGGGCAACCCAAACGGTTACGGCTCGTGAAGAAAAGGCGCAATTGCTAGATAATATGGACTTGGAACGCGAACGTGGAATTACGATTAAGAGTCACGCGATTCAAATGGAGTACAATTACAAAGGCGAAGATTATATTTTGAATTTGATTGATACTCCTGGCCACGTCGATTTTTCTTATGAGGTTTCTCGATCTATTGCGGCTTGTGAAGGGGCGCTTTTGATTGTAGATGCCGCGCAAAGTATTCAGGCACAAACGATTTCGAATTTGTATTTGGCACTGGAGAACGACTTAGAAATTATTCCCATTTTGAACAAAGTAGATTTGCCAAGTGCTAATCCCGAAGAAGTTAGCGATGACATTGTAGATTTATTAGGTTGTAAAATGGATGAGATTATTCACGCTTCGGGTAAAACCGGTTTGGGTGTTGAGAATATATTAGCCGCCATAATTGAAAGAATTCCTCCCCCAAAAGGGAACGTGGATGAACCTTTACAAGCGTTGATTTTTGACTCCCACTACAATCCGTTTCGGGGAATTGAGGTTATTTTCCGAATGAAAAATGGACAAATAAAAAAAGGTCAGAAAATTAAATTCATGGCTACAGGAAACGAATATTTTGCCGATGAAATTGGGACTTTGAAATTAAATCAAGTTCCAAAACAAGTGATTTCTGCGGGTGATGTTGGGTATTTAATTTCTGGAATAAAAGAGGCAAAAGAAGTAAAAGTGGGAGATACGTTGACGGATTCAAAAAATCCTACAACAAATAGAATTCAAGGTTTTGAAGATGTAAAACCAATGGTTTTTGCGGGAATTTATCCTGTGGACACCGAAGATTATGAAGAGCTTAGAAACTCGATGGAAAAATTACAATTGAACGATGCTTCCTTAGTGTTTTTACCTGAAAGTTCGGCGGCTTTAGGTTTCGGTTTCCGTTGCGGATTTTTAGGAATGTTGCACATGGAAATTATTCAAGAACGCTTGGAACGAGAGTTTAATATGACGGTGATTACTACGGTTCCCAACGTTTCGTATTTGGCTTACACCAAGAAAAATCCGGAAACTTCGCTTATTGTAAATAACCCTTCAGACTTGCCAGAACCTTCTCGTTTAGAGAGAGTGGAGGAACCTTTTATAAAAGCTACGATCATTACCAAAGCTGATTTTGTGGGGAATGTAATGAGTTTGTGTATTGAAAAACGCGGGTTGATTACCAATCAAACTTACCTGACTTCGGAACGTGTTGAATTGACATTTGATATGCCATTGGCAGAAATCGTATTTGACTTTTATGATCGTTTGAAAACGGTTTCTAAGGGATATGCTTCGTTTGATTATTCGCCAATTGGAATGCGAACTTCGAATTTAGTTAAAGTTGACATTTTGTTGAATGCAACCATTGTGGACGCTTTATCCTCGTTGATGCACGTTGACAATGCCTATTCTATTGGTAAAAAAATGTGTGAGAAACTGAAAGAATTAATTCCACGTCAGCAATTTGATATTCCTGTTCAAGCGGCGATTGGAGTCAAGGTTATTTCTCGTGAAACCATAAAAGCGTTGCGTAAAGACGTTACCGCCAAATGTTACGGTGGAGATATTTCGCGTAAGCGTAAGTTATTGGAAAAACAGAAAAAAGGTAAAAAACGCATGCGTTTGGTTGGAAATGTAGAGATTCCACAAGAAGCATTTATGGCAGTTTTGAAGTTGAATGATTAATTTTTTAGACTTAAAAAGATAATAGACTAACCCGATAATGAAAGTTATCGGGCTTTTTTGTGTTTAAACAATTTTAAGGTTGTAACACTTTATATTTACGATTGCTATGGAAAACCATACATAACTTAAAACAAATGGAACCGCTCAAAAATTTAGTTCTCATTTTAGCAGGAAACGTTGATTTAGACTTTTTTAATCACATAGGTCACCATTCCCCATATAATTAATTCGTTTTCTTCGGTAACTTTTATAGGAGAATACGTTGGATTTTCTGGCATGAGATACAAGCAATTTTGCTCTACAAGAATCCGTTTTACGGTAAACTCACCGTCTATAAAACAAATAGCGATTTTGTTGTTTTGAGGTTCTAAACTTCGGTCAACAACTAAAACATCCTTGTCGTTTATGCCTGCATCTATCATGGAATTCCCTTTGACTTTTATATAAAAAGTAGCCAGAGGATTTTCGCTTAATTCTTTATTTAAGTCGATACTGGTTTCCATGAAATCGGCTGCTGGAGATGGAAATCCTGCTGAAACACCTTCTTTCACGAAAGGAATTCTTAAATCACTTTCGAAATCTGGAAGGAAAAAAGTGAGTTTGTTATTTTTCTCTATTGACATTTTACCTCAAGAATATCGTTAAAATTGGTCGTGTATTTTGGTGACAAATGATTTTGCCGCATGTTCCAAGTAAGATTCAAATTTTGCGAAGCCAGCTTGACTTTTTTATTTCCCATTTTTTTATTTAGAAAATCCATCGATCGCATTAAAGCCAAATGTTTCGGGTTTTCTTCTTCAAATAATTGAAATTGCTTTTGATCTTCGGGGATAAATTCGGTTACAATTACACCTGCTTTTTTAAACTTGACGTTTTCATTTCCGTGAAGTAATTTTTTTAATATCGCAATGGCAATAGTAGAAATAGTTAAGGTCGAATTAGTTGCAAATGGCAAAGTAACCGCCATATTGAAATAATATTTGGATGTTTTAACGGTATGTCTATCAATAACCAACATTACAATAATAGTGTGGCAACACGAGTTTTGATTGCGCAATTTTTCGGCACAAATAGCAGCAAAAGTGGCTACTCGTTCTCGCAATAAATCGAAATCGGCAATTTGCTTTGGGAAACTTCTTGTAGTGGAAATACTTTTCTTGGCATTGGGAATAGGTTCTAAATCCAACACCGATTTTCCTTCCAATTCAAATTTTAAACGAAGCCCAACAACACCAAGCTCTTTCCGAATCCAAGGCTCCTGATGTGGCTGAATAAAATCAAAAGCCGTATTGATATTTCGAAGTTTCGCCTTCTTGGTCGTTCTGTTTCCAATGCCCCAAACGTCTTCAATTTTAGTCCATTTAAGGGCTTTAATTCTTTTTTCGTCTGTATCAATGGTGTAGACTCCGGAAGTTCTATCTTGAAATTTTTTGGCGATTTTGTTGGCCACTTTAGCCAGTGCTTTTGTGGGTGCAAAACCTGCGCAAACAGGAATTCCAACCCATTTTTGGATTCTGCTTTTCATCGCAATTCCATAGGAATCGTAATCTGGAATTGCCATTCCGTCAAAATTGAGAAACGCTTCGTCAATGCTATAAATTTCTAGATTGGGTGAAAACTGCGCTAAAATTTTCATTACACGATTGCTTAAATCGCCATAGAGCACATAATTTGAAGAAAAAACTTCTATATTTTTTTCTTTTACTACGTCTTTAATTTTAAATAAAGGAACG
>Ga0209443_1001850_pt1 | contig 12844 bp, 10 predicted proteins | sample LauGreBMM110DCMD_2_FD_187571 | JGI IMG/M metagenome (GOLD analysis project Ga0209443, IMG submission 187571) | Freshwater lake microbial communities from Lake Michigan, USA - Su13.BD.MM110.DCMD (SPAdes) (version 2) | ecosystem: Environmental > Aquatic > Freshwater > Lake | place: Lake Michigan... | reverse complement strand
AAACGGAAAAATGAAAAAAAATACATGCAGTTCTCACTTTTAAAAAGAGCGATGGAGGAATGTGCTGTATAAATCGAGACAAAAACGCGGTGAAAAATATGAAAATAATAACAGAATGTTTATTGACTCATAGGATACGGCCGCATGTATACTCGAGATCACAAAACCTGAATACCGGCATAGCCGGGGTAAATTCGGGAAGCGAAAAATTTTACATCAAATCGCAAAAAATTAAAAATTCACTGAAAATAGTGAATACTATTTTTTGCGTTAAAAAACCGATGAAAATTAAGTTCTTATGAGGCATTGTTTATAGATATATCCACACACGTGCATTGTACATATTAAAAAGTATACAAGCTACTAAACGACACCCCCCCCTATATACATAGTTAGAAACATTCCCAAAAGTACTTATTTCGCGTGATTTTAAAAAAGATGCAACTAGATAAAACTCATTTATATCTAATTTATTCATTTATTGTAAAGCAATATATCTACATACTGACTAAAAATAGCAAAAATAATTTAGCAACACACATGAACATCCTAACATATTGGCAAGTTATTAACTCGAATACTTTAGTCCGTCCATCTAATCAACACGATGTATTATACATGTAATCGACGCGGTATAAATCTTTAACATATGGTATGAAGACGATGCTGGTTATGTTACCGCAAGCTATTATCTATTCATCGCAATCATTTGCTATATTTCCTGAAAAAATAAAATTTAATCATTTGTTTTAATGTCACAACTATAACAGATAGTCCGTACAATATCCGTCCAATTTTCACAAATATTTCAAAACTTTTGCATAGAAATCTAATTTCTGATTTGTCGGTGGAAAATAAAACAGATATTCGTTTGGACACTCGTTACTAGACTCTTTTTCAGCATTAGATAACATGTATATATTAGCAATGCAATTACTTTAAGATGCAGGTGCGTTAATAAAAATTGAATTTTTAAATAAAATAATTATTAACATCAACTGTTAATATACATATATTGAAAGCGAATAAAAAAATAACGGATGTATTCCAGCAACCTCAACAACCCCAACAATCCAGTAACGAGTCTAAAAATAATGTACAAACAAATCAAAATATAAAAAAAACTAAGATTGATACAATATCTACATTTCTTGACGACATTATAAAAGTATATCCTAAAATAAAAGATGATAAACAACTTATTATAAACAAATTAACTGCGAATGACACAAATGGTGTCGAATATGTTTTAGATAAATTCGTGTTACCAAAAGGAGACTATAAACAAGATGATTTTAATATATTAACAAAAAACACAGAAATTTACTATATAGACCCGTTCAATATTATTATTGATTCGTCTCTCAAGCCTGTCGGGATATTTAATCAGTCTGGGATTTGTGGCAGGTATATATTTTTTGAAACAAAATCAATTTTACCTGATACATTTCCTGTAAAATATCCCTCATAAACTTTTATTTATCTCGCACTTAATATATAATGGATATTATATCGAGTATTCGAACATCTGAAATTAGTATTCGCGAGAACGATAAACGATGCGCGCCTGGTATAAGTTTTGATTCGGCGTCATGTATAAAATTATCTTTATTAGTGGAATTAGCGAACGCATACAATATAGATGCATCTAACGACGATAAAATAAAACTCTATTCCAAACTAGAAACACTTAATCCGTCAAAATATAAAAAATATATTGTGACAGAAATTAAGAAGCGAGTTGGTGATAAGTGTACGACACAGAAATGTTGGACAGAACAATCATTTATACATAAATTAAACAAAAAAGTGAGAATAGAACTACAAAAATATACTTTCAGACCAGACGGACCAAATGGTAAATTCGAGTGGTTAAACACATTCAATATTGATGATGTTATGAAACAATATGAGAGCAGTCGCGCCGATTTTAGATATTTGGGCACAGCACCTATGGATTTTGACGAGTTACCTCGATTCAATTTGTCTAGTATCGATTACACAGAATATTATAAAAATAATAAAACCAAGTTTGGTGTTGTGTTTAATCTGGATGAAAGCTGGAAATCTGGTTCTCACTGGGTATCAATGTACGCGGATCTCAAGATTGGCGAAGTTTTTTATTTCGATTCATATGGCATCTCGCCTGACAAAAGAGTTAGAAAATTAATGAGAAAGATTGCAAACGATATCGCCAAAATCAATCCTAATGTTTCTGTCAAATCAGATCATAATAAAATAAGACACCAATATAAAGATTCCGAATGTGGTGTATATTCTATGAACTTTATAATAAGAATGTTAAGGGGTGACAGTTTTGATGATATATGTAAATCTAAAACATCTGATTCTGAAATTAACAAATGTAGAAAACAATATTTTATTAATGCATAAAATTTACATCGTACAATAAATTTTTCATATTACCAGAGTGTTTTATTTAGATATATATTTACTTTTTTATATATCTTATTTACTGTGACATATAAAATATACGCTTGAATAATTATCGCATATATGCGACGAGCAAGTTAAAACCACTGAAAAATTATTGTTATACCCATATATACGATGAGCAAGTTAAAATTACTGAAAAATTATTGTCATATTGTACAAGAATTAGAATCTATCAAAAATAGGGTTATTATACTTAGAAATGCAACAACCTGCGAAATGAATAACACAAAATCAAAAAAAACCAAAAAACTTATATACAAGGGGTTTGAAGAAAAACTCGACCAGATTAAAAATGAAACATATAACAGATATACATATCTTAAGACGGAAAAAATAAAATTAGAACGAGAATTATCGTCTTTAGATAAATCTATTAACAATAACTTTGTCCGTGAACTGAAATTAATAAATGTGTTCAGTACAACGGAATCAAAAAATATTGGTAACAATATAAATTTAATGATCTCTAGATATACGACACCATCTAGTAAAAATTATCAACATCCAATAAATTATTCAGATGTGTCTAATAATCAAAACAGAATTATTAAACTTCCTGTACATATTAAAAACAATTAATTTATTGCTTCTTGAGTTCTAATGTGTAGCTGTGAGCATTGCCATCAAACTCTACAATATTACCTTCTTCGTCTTTGAATTTAACAATCAATGCATTGACGCACTCCACTGGCGTGTCAAACTCGTCTATCAGTTTTTTTATTTTCCCACCGTTTATAATCTCATAAAAAGGCTTATCTTCATATATACTCTCTATGTACATATAATAACTCCTCCAATGTAATTTATTTATTCCTTCAGATATATATCCGGTTTCTCCCTTGTAATTATTCTTTTTAAATCCGAATTCTTTCAAAATAGAATCACCGGTGCAATCAAGTTCTAATTTTATGTTATTCAAATGATATATTTTTGTATGACCAGATCCTAATAACATAATCTTAACATTATACCCGTCCTGTTGAAGGCTCGATGATAACTGTTCTGCGAATACCTTCATATTCACAATACCTTCATCTATCTCTAATGTCACTGGTTTATTACCGACGCATAATTTAAGCTTGTTATTTTTCTCTGTTATTTTAGTTACGAGACCCGGAAACTTGGCGTCTTTAATATCAATATGTGTAACATTTTTAATCGGATCGCTGTCTATGTCTATAAGATAATCAGAATAGTCTTTCGGATTGTTACATAGTTTTTGGCTGTTAATGTTAATTATTCGCGAATCATTTACTTTGCTTTTTTTATCGTTGTTGTTTGGCTTATCTGACTCAACATCACTATCAGTCCTATCAGAATTGTCACTGTCTTCGCTGTCACTATCTTCCTGTTTTTTTCCCCTGCGTTTATTATTTATTTGCTTGCCTTGTTTCTTATCGGATTTTTTAACAGGATGTCTCTTAACAACTCGTGACTTTCCTTTTGACTTTCCTTTTAAGTCGGCATCGCTTTCTGCATCCGAGGTCGCATTGTCGCTATCATCTCCTCCATTATCACTATTATCACTATTATCGCTATCGTCGCTGTCAAGTTTTTTTACAGAGCTTTTAACATATTTGTTGAGATTTTTACTTTTGTTTACCATTTGTTTTTTCTGTTCAAGAAGCTCCCTTAGTCTTTTAAGTTTTTCTTTCTTGTTTTTGTATAGTTTCTTCTCGCTCGGATCTGCGTCGGATTCGGAGTCGGATTCGTATTTTCGCTTAGATTGCTCTTTTAAATTATTTATATATATACCGATACTATCGGCATCCATAGTCGCTATCGATTCGGGATCTAAGTTACACCGCTGTGCAAGCTTAAGTTTTTTTTCCGCCAGCTCCGACACTATGTCAACTGTACCCCCCCTACCACCCATTTGAAAATTTGAATTGTTCATATTTCCCATCATCTGTTGCATCATCATCGGATTCATTTGATTCATTTGATTCATTTGATTCATTTGATTCGATTGATTCATCTGATTAGGCGACATCATCGGATTAAACTCGCCCCTAGGATTTGCTATATCGTTCCTGGTAGAAGTTAATTGATTTAATCTCCTGTTAAAATCCGTCTGATCCATTTTTCCGGAATTATAATTTTGACTATCTTGTTGCATCATACCCTGATTCATTCCCTGCATCATTCCCTGCATCATACCTGGATTCATTCCTTGCATCATACCTGGATTCATTCCCTGATTCATACCTGGATTCATTCCCTGATTCATACCTGGATTCATTCCTTGCATCATACCTGGATTCATTCCCTGATTCATACCTGGATTCATTCCTGGATTCATTCCTTGCATCATACCTGGATTCATTCCCTGATTCATACCTGGATTCATTCCTTGCATCATACCTGAATTCATTCCTCCGAATTGGTTCCCATATCCCATATTTTGCATCATTTCAGGACTCATTCCTCCGAATTGGTTACTGTATCCCTGATTTGCATCATGTCCTCCATAACTATTTGACCCGAATCCTTGTTGTGTCGAATCAATTGTGTCGTGATTTCCATATCCTCGAGTGTCGCTCCCATCTAACGCAAAATTTAACTCTGGTGGTCTGTTCATTCCCATCGGAACTCCGGGAAGTTGCGAACCCATCCCGCCCATATTTCCACCCATCCCGCCCATATTTCCACCCATCCCGCCCATATTTCCACCCATCCCGCCCATATTTCCACCGATTCCTCCATTATATTCTGCCTCTCTCTTCATGTATTCGCGTTCCAGCGATTCTTTGTTCATTTGTTTATCGTTGTATCCGAATTGATTGGGTGCATTGATAGGCATCGATTTACCCATCTCTCCGTTCGCCCCGATAAATCCTGTGTTGCCGCCGGGAACAGGAGCATATCCTAAATTATCTCCTTCAGTCATTCCTGCAAATCCTTCTTGTTTACGGCTTTGCGAAGATCTAGGATGCTGTGTATATTCGACCGGTCTGTCTCCGTGAAGAGATCTATCCCGCTCCAATGATCCTCCGGTTGATCTTCTGCGCTCTTCAAATTTCTTCGCGCACTGCTCTATAGTTTTCTGATTTAATGCTTTAAGAATCCTCCTGGGATCTCCTTTGTGAAGTTTATCCCGATTGCTACTAAATACTTTTTGCATGGAATCATTAAGCAGAATTTTACAAAAATCTTTTCCCTTTTTGCTGGATGCACCTAATTGATTACACAATACCCCTAATAAATTAGATGTATTCTTATTCGAAAAAAAATTCTCATTTATCATCTATATGTAATTATTATGTTTTTTTGATGGGAACTTGAACGATGCGAATATATATGTAATTAATTTTTAATAATATACTTTATATGAGTTTTTCAGGATTAACGCCTCAAATGATTGCAGGAATGCATAACATGTCGGGCAACAATTATAACACAGCATTCGCAAGAAGTGTAAATATGATACCTCCCCAAAATTTTAATAATACAGGACATCTGATTCACAATAATATGGGAGTTAATATTTCAGCGGAACAGATTGAGGTATATAATATATATGCGGATGGCAATCATAGAGATAAATCAGCATATCCAAATCCATTCAAGTTCCCTATTGAATTTAAAAATTATGGAAAGGGTGTGAAAGTTGATAGGGAACTAATAAGAACAAAATTTGTCAGGCTTGATGGATTAGTCCTTCCTAACACTCAATCAATCACATATAATTCCAACGCTAAACAGTTTATATATGATATAAATGATCCAGATACTTCTATTGTCGCGAAAAGATTTATTGTTGTGCGAATCGATCAGTTAAAAGACTATCATAAATTCACAAGTGGCAATTTTATGGGAGATAATACATTTATATGTAGACTTGATAAAAGTTTAGGCGATAATCATTCTTATTGGATTCCGATAACAAGGGATACTGTCACATTCAAAAATTCGGCGCCACAACCTATCAGCAAACTAGATATAACTATTTACGACGATAATGAAACTGTATTAGGCGGACTACTACTAAGCTATACAGACATATCCACCCCTGCTCCTGCTCCTGCTCCTGCTCCTGCTCCTGCTCCTGCTCCTGCTCCTGCTCCTGCTCCTGCTCCTGCTCCTGCTCCTGCTCCTGCTCCTGCTCCTGCTCCTGCTCCAAACATCACTCCGCAGTATTCTAAAATACCTTTCGATTTTGATACTATACTTGCGAGTATTCCAAGCAATGGTAAGGATCCATTTTCGGGAGAGTCAAACATAGCTGATATAAATAAAACAAGAGAACAAATTAATAAAATAAGAAAACAGCACGAAATTCAAATAAATATAAGTATAGGTGTTATTGAGAACGATCTAAATATAAATAATAGATAGTTGTATCATAGTTATTATAGACAATGCGTAAAAATAGATGTTGTACCAATGCAACATATCATTTTAGCAATTATCTATATGTTTGATGTGTAAATATATTATAAAATTTATAATATTTATTGATGTTTATGGGACAGTATATTAGTATTTTAATTTTCTGAACAGCTATACCTTGGAAATTATTGAGACAATAATTTCATTATTAAATCGTATGAGAATCCGCCGATACTCATTGTGCAAAATCCAAGCATTGCCCTTGGAATACCACCTTTCCACAAAATAAATGGATTATTTCTATATTCTCTATATATTGATGTCCTGATATCTTTTAACAACATAGTATCATATGTTTGAGTATATGTTTTATAATAATCGAGTGGTTGTGATATTATACTGGCTATTGCGCCAGCAGTTCCGAATCTGCATAACATTGATACATATTTGTTACACCCTATGATATCTAATTTATCGTTAATCCCGAGAGTATCGCTGTTTGCTACATAATTAAATATAGTTGCAAATAATGTATTTCTATAAAGTGTAGGGGTAAATCCTCTAAACTTTATTTGCGAATAAGAATTCTTATTGTCTCGAATTTGTTGGGTTTTTATATATTCAATAGGCGCATCAACAATTGATTGAGAAATTCCTCCTAACATGCCAGACACAATTAATCTGGAATTTTGATCAGGTATATAGTTCATTAACAATTTTCCAGATAAATCTTGAGTCCCCCAATACATCGCCCTCATCGGTGTAATTCCGGCAAGTCTACTAATCAATCCACGATATAGCAGACTCGGACTTCTTAAATCTCTTGTCATAACAAATTTACTCCCAGTAACACTCGATTGTTGTATTCGTGTTTTTATAACATCTATAGGATGTGTTAACAACACCTCCACAAGACCAGATATGCTCCCCGCAATATAATAATTTGTGTTTCTAATATCATTGTTTGCCATTGTTGGATGTTTTAATTAATAACCAGTAATATATTTATATTTATAATTATATTTATATTTATATTTCAATCTCAATTTCAATTATTTATACACTTTTTATTCGTCCGTAACTCGGGGTATCGGAATCATGTGTGTAATAATATAAGTAGAATTATCTAATTTCATTGGCAATCCATCATCATCTTGTCCCACTTTACCTATCGCAAAATACAAGTCAGAATCATATACTACATAACTATCAGGACTATACCAATACGTGTCTGGTTCCGAATATTTAACATTTTCCCCACCAGCTGGATCACTCAATAACTGGACAGCCTTTATTTTAATAACTTTTATACGTTTCGTATCAGCTTTTTTACTATTACTTCCATTATCAAGTTTAAGATCATCATATATATCGTCTTTGTACGCAGGACCTATTTGTGGCTCGAATAAAGATGGTTCTTCAAACTGGAAACATCTGTAATCTTGTTCCAATTTATTATGATTTTTGTTTAATTGGCAATCAACTGCTACTTCTTTTACTGCATCTAAAAATGACCTAATTAAACCGTCTTTACTCCTCGCAAGATCCTCTATATATTGATCAGTCGTCCATTTCTTTGTTTTATCTGCCCTCACAGATTTATATCTGTATACATCTACATGACGTTCATCCATTGGAAGGGCTTTATGAGAACATATACGTATCGCACGACCAATCATCTGTTCAATTCTAACTTCATGCCAATAAGGTTCCATTATATGGACTTGTCTTGTATTCGCAAGAGATAACCCTTCTGCACCAGCAGGCGAAATCATAATAATTTTGCATATTTTTCCATTAATATTTTCAATATTGTTGTATATATTGACATTGTCTCGCCGTTCTAATTTATCTATCTGTCCATGATATTCAATATATCTAAATCCATCAACGCCCGTGTAAGAATCTTTGTACGATGTAAATCCAACATTATTAAGATATACCTTGAATATCTGGAAACCTTCCATTAACACGTAGTTAGAATATACTAACACCGGACCTGGAGATTCTAATATCTTCGCAATGATCGCTAGCATTTTTGCGGAACAATCATACATCGCCGTGAATAACTTTGACTTTTTGGCTGTTGACTGTGTATAGTCATTGAATGACATATTCGCTAACTTCTTCAAATCATCTAATATGGTGTAACCTTTCTCATTGTCCTCTTTCGCTCTCTCGCTTAAATATTTATCGAACTCGTTCACAAATTTTTCAGTCGCGTGTACATAATTCTGCATATTGTAGTAAGATGATGATTCTTTGTCTTTGTTTAATGATTCACTTTTACCTTTTTCTAAATTTTGAACCTCTTTCATTGTAATTTTAAACTGGTTAGGTCTCGGTCTTGATTCTCCCGATAATCCCTGCGCCATCGATGGAAATACAAAGTTACATGACTGTCGCGTATATGATTTATAAGTTTCTGATCCTCCATGAACTCTGCTCTTACGCGCCATTATATCCTCTTTCTCCTCGAATAATGTGTAGATGTCGTTATGATATTCAGACATAATTATATCAACATAGTGCAATGTCTTTGATGGGAATACATCAGGCGTCGCGCCAATATAATAAGATACTAGCCCAATAATACGTCTTTGAAAATTATTCTTTTTCGCGTCGTTTAGTCTTGAATATGCAGAGTTTGCAACATATAATTGATTAAATTCTGTCTCACTGCTTGGAAATGCCCCAGGTCTTAGAAGATTAAACAAGAGAGCCAACTCAAATGGCGTATTAACTGCAGGAGTCGCTGATAAACATATAACTCGTACACCATCATTGTCCTTCTTGTCCTGTATAATATGTTCGTATATTGTTTGTGCTCGTCTGCCCTGTCTCGAACTTATATTTGAATATACATTGCTGATAAAGTTATGCGCCTCTTCAATAATATACATGGATTTTTTTGACGCATCTGAATTTTGCACCGCTGTTATAAATGCCTTATCTGCATTCGGCGCATCATATGATATAAATATAATATTATCCATCCTGAATTTTTTCTCGTCTTTATTTAACCAAGCCTCTAATTCTTTCACCCACACAGAATCACGAAGTGTAGCCTTCAGTAAAATAAACACATTCCATCCTGGTGTGTAATTGTACAACATATTGTAAATATTTATAGTACTTCTAGTCTTACCAGATCCCAAACCGTGATATATTAATATATCTCTATATGGACTGTTAAAATCCATGTATTCTGACAAAAATGCCTGATATGCTCTTAGCTCGCCAGTTGCCATAGTTTTATTACACGCATCGCTTCCATCTTGCATTATCTCGGGTAGTTTATATTTTTTAAAAGTCTGCAATACCCATGATGGAAATAATCTCCCGCTTATTTTTAAATCCACAAATTTATTTCTGGGTCTCCCCCCCTCTTGCTTTTCTTCGTATTTTTTACCCCTATTTAACAAATATTCCCTGTTGATCGGTATAGATAAATCACGAATACGATTCATTACTTATATAAGTTAGTCATAAAATAAAATGAAATGAATCATTATTCCGATTCATATTCACCATATACCTCGTCAGAATCATCTTCTTCGTATACATCATTATCATCGTCAATATTGTCGTTATATATATATTTCATTTGTACCAGTATATGTTTAGCCGCTCTTTGTTGCGCGTCTTTTTTCGATTTCGCTTTCCCATATCCACTATACATTTTTTCGCTTGTCCCGCACATAGCTTTTACTTTAAAATACTTATTATTATTGTTTTCATCCTTAATATCTATATATTTAACATCTTCCCATTTCTTCGCATGGCATTCGTTCATTAATCTCCCCTTATAGTTACTTTCATAATGTATCATATTAGTTATATCAATATGTTTCTCAATGATACTAATAACAAATTCGAAACATGCATCTGCTGATATCTCTTCGGATAGTGCGCCTATAAATGCTTCCAGTACATCCTCAAGTATCGCGTAGTTATTAAGTCTCCCCCCGTTCTGTTCCAAATTTCTTGAAATTATCGCATATTCATGCAAACCTAGTGCTCTTGATAATTTTGATTGTTCCTTGCCATTTTCTATCTTCGTTCTAAGTGTCGTTATAAATCCCTCGTCCTCGTCAGGATATCGCGTATAAAGATATTTCGCAATCGCGACATGTATATACGAATCTCCTAATAATTCTAGGCGCTGATATGATTTAGTAAACAGAGGTATCGCTTTCTCGGGATTAGATATCATTGTTGGTTCCCTAAATTGTTTTAATATTTTATAATTTGTCAAATTGCATTCTAAATACGAATCATGTACAAATGCTTGTTGGTATATCCTTAAATTTTTCACCTTATGCGCCAATCCATACTCTTTAAAAATACTATTAATAAACTTACTAGAAATAAGTTTATTACGCTCGTTTAATACATGTAATCTAACAAATTCAATCTTAGATATTTTTGAACCACGACTATTCTCGCAATAGTCGCGATACTTCTCTTCAATCTCAATTAATTGGTCAGTCATATATATATATATATATATACATATTATTATTTTGCTTAAATATGTTAAATCATCAATTTTTTATTGTATTCACTATTTACTCCATATTATTTATTGCGCACATAATAATGATGTATCCCACTTATTCCTATTTTATCGATGCGAGAAATTTCTGCAAAAATTCATTGTTGGGATCTTCTGTCAAATTTAATAGATCCTCTATCTGGCTTATAACATGTCTACCGTGTTGACCATTATTCAGTGATGTCTGAATACTCCTCCTCAATTCTAAGTCTTCCAATATCTCCATTCGTCTCCTCATCTGTTGGGGTAATTTCCGATTGTTATATAGTTGTATGGTCAGATCCTCCTTAATTCTAGCCATTGTCGCAATATCATCTCTTAAATTCAAAAAATTTTGAAATCTCTGTATTGCATGCGTATCCATTGTACCATATAATTGTTTGAACTTTTCATACAGATAATCCGATTTTGCATAAATTATATCTTCAAGCTTTTCATTTCTCTTTGTTATTATCCATTTGTCCCCGTCATAAAGAACAAGATATTCATCCCTGATATTTGCTACGTATAAATTATGATTTTCTGGATGTTTTTTATTAAAATGAGAATGTTCAATAAACTCCTCTACTGCTCTCAATCCTCTCCCTAATATCTGCTTGTACAAATCATCTGATATATATGATAAATTTTCGTCTCCGAATTTGACAACATTAACATTCACATTTCCATCAACATTCACATTATTATTCTGGATATTATTCGTCTGTATTTTTTGACTAATATTTTCAATCCGATTTGCAGATATATTCGCAGGCGGGCAACATGTTTTTTTATGATGATACATTGAACTTTTATGTTTGAATAGTTTACTGCAATTCTCGCATTTAATCAGAGTCATATCGCCGCAACGCGTTTTTCTATTGACATGTTTCGAATGATCATTTTTGTGCTGAAATATCTTGCCACATTTATCACATCCATATTTCACCATTAATTTAACACACCAAAAATATCCTGCGAATACAAACCTGGGAAATTCCTATATACCTCCTACTAATTCCTACCAAATTCCTATATAAATTTCCCAAATTCCTATATAAATTTCCCGGAATTCCTATATAAATTACCCGAATTCCTATATAAATTACCCGAATTCCTATATAAATTACCCGGACGAAAAATAAAAAGTAAACCATATAACAATGTCAAAAAAAACGGGTAAACCATTTCCCGGACCCCCCCCGGGGGGGGGGAATAAAAATTATCTTAAAACCCCATTATAATTTTTTTTCGCACATATTTGCTGTAAAATTGTGCAATTTTTTATAGTATTTTGTATGTCGCAAATAAGTGTTCAAAGTATTGTTAGTGTTCAAAGTGTTCAAAGTGTTCAAAGTGTTCAAAGTATTCAAAGTATTCAAAGTGTTCAAAGTGTTCAAAGTGTTCAAAGTATTCAAAGTATTCAGAGTATTGTTAGTGTTCAAAGTATTGTTAGTGTTCAAAGTATTGTTAGTGTTCAAAGTATTGTTAGTGTTCAAAGTATTGTTAGTGTTCAAA
>Ga0209443_1001849_pt1 | contig 12845 bp, 12 predicted proteins | sample LauGreBMM110DCMD_2_FD_187571 | JGI IMG/M metagenome (GOLD analysis project Ga0209443, IMG submission 187571) | Freshwater lake microbial communities from Lake Michigan, USA - Su13.BD.MM110.DCMD (SPAdes) (version 2) | ecosystem: Environmental > Aquatic > Freshwater > Lake | place: Lake Michigan... | reverse complement strand
GGCACGGTGTTCGGCCTACACTTCTGGCTCGCCCGTCCTGACCGTCCGCTACGTCGGATCGTGATAGAGTTCTTCCTCCGTATCCTGTGGCCGCTGGTGCTGGTCTACGGCATTTATCAGGGCTGTGCAACGGTCAAGCTCTTTGCCCCGTTACGGGATACGAGTCCAGTGGAAGAAGACCCGTATACCGTCCATGTGCCTGAAGATTTGGTGGCCGTCGTGTTGCAGTACACCGATAGCTGGGCGCAAGAAGATGTGATGAAGTCTATCCGTGAAAAGTACGCCACGTTGCGGGACTGGAACGCGGTCAGAAGTGCCTTTGGCGTGGGGAGGATTGACGCATGACGGGACCGATGTTCTTTGACGACAACGATCCGATGGGGTTGTTGGCTGACGGCACCGCGACCGTCCCCTCCCTCGACGGCCCGATCTTCGAAACGGAGATGCTTCGGGCGATGGAAGGGTTGTCGAACGACCCGCTTGGCCCGAACGAGAAGGTTGCGCCCAACCCGCCGTCGAACAACACCAACACCGCCGCCGAAAACGATGCGAGTTTGCAGCGGGCGTTGTATGGGTACGACTTCCCCGGCGCAGATGGGCAAGACGACATCGACCCGTCTGCGTGGTCGTCGTGGTGCCGTGGCTTGTGGGAGGGTCGGCGTGATGCGGTGCAGATGCACCTCCACCTCGTCGAACGCAACCGCTTGTTCCGTGCAGGACAGCAGTGGATTTCGGCCAACGGCATGGGTCCGTGGCGGGAACCGGCGCGTCCGCGTGATGCGGCCCGTGTGGTGTACAACATGGTCGATAAAGCGTTGGATCAGCGGTTGCAGATTCTGATGGATCAGAAGCCCGGCTTCTCCGTCACGCCCGTCACGCAAGACCCCGAAGATCGTCGGAAGGCGCAAGCCCAACAGATGGCGCTGGAGTACCAGTATGAGCAGCAAGAGATGCAGCGTATGGCGAGGGAAGCCAGTTTCTGGGCGCAAACGGACGGCATTTCCTTCTGGCACGAGTACTGGGACCCGAATCGTGGACCGTGGGACGAGCGCATGGGTGATCTTGCTGGGCAGAAGAAGCCCATGGGCGATATTGGCTGTCAAACGCTTCGGGTGGAGCAGGTTCGTGTCTCGCCAAACGCGACCGCGACCCAACGCCCGCACTGGGTCATCATTCGCGAGGTAATTTCTCGGAGTGAGGCGGCGTATCGGTATGGCGTGACGGGATTGGACGCCGCCAACACGATGCTGTCCACCAGCAACGGCCCGACGTACAGCGGCAGTGAAGGGATTGGCGCATGGGTTCTCTCGCAGACCACGATTGGCGAAGGCCAGCGGTTGCGGGATGAGGATGTGACGGAACGGTTCACGGTCTATCTCCAGCCGCACCCCGATGTGCTGCCCGAAGGCTTGCAGATGGTGGTCGTTGGCGATGAAGTCGTGTTCGGACCCTCACCCCTTATGTGGAACACGATTCCACTGGTCCCAGTACGCGACGGTTCCAGCGACCCCAGTTACTATCCGCGCCCCGTCATGGAGCAATGGATAGATCACCAGATGCGGATCAATGCGTTGTTGTCCAAGTGGGTCGAGAACATCCGCGTGAACGCCGGCGGACGGTTTTTGACGCGGCCCAACGCCATTGCGACCGAAACGTTCATGGGCGGCGTCACGTCTATGATCGAAATTCGTGGCGCGGGTCCAATGTCGGACAGCATCCAGCCGGTCAACGGGTTTAGTGTCGGCAACGATGTCAAAGAAGCACTAGCGTTAGAAAAGAGCGCCTTTGAAAACGCTTCGGGTTACAACGCGGTCAGCCGTGGGCAGGTGACGGGCGAATCGGGCCGTGCGATTATTGCCAGCCGTGAACAGTTGGAGCGGGTGTTCAGCCCCGGCGTCAATGCCTTGGCGATGGCCTTCACTGACTGGGGCAAAATCACGCTGGCAGGGATGTCGTGGGGCTACGATATGCCCCGCTCGCTTGGCGCAGTCGGCAAGGGTCGTCCTGACCTCGCCCGTGCCGTGTCGGCGTCGGACTTTGACGGACAGAGCGATGTGAAGGTCGAAGCCTCGTCGATGATGCCGATGCCGCTGGCGTTCCGTATGTATATGCTGGACAACTGGCTTCAGACGGGCGTGATCGACATGAAGGAATACCGCCGTCGCCAGATGTTTGCGGTGGCGGGGGACATCTCGACGCCAGACTCGGATCAAGAAGCACGGGCCAAGCGGGTGGCAGATGCCATTCGGATGCAGACGCCCGTACCCGAAGTGCGGTGGCAAGACAACGAAGCGATTCACCAAGATGTGCTGGAACGCGAGTTACTACTGCAAGACGACGTAGAACCGTCTGTCATTGCCGCTGCACAAGAGCGGTGGGTAGCACTCGCGAATCAAGCACAGCAGAAACAGGGAGGAGGACCGCCGCAGCAAGGTGGCCCTGCTGGTGCTGGCCCAGAACGCGGCCCCGCCGCAGCCAGTGTACCGAATATCACACCGGGACAGTTACCGCTTGCCAGTGGCAACCCGCCCATTGGGGTCACCAACCTTCTCCAACAGAGTTTGGCTGGCATCCCAGAGGAAGAACAAGCCGCACAGCAAGCTGACATCTTATCCCGACAGCAATAGGATCGCAGCATGGACCTCGGTGAAGCAATTTCCAGTGCCGTCGCAAGCGCCCTCCCACCACAGCAAGACACGGCTGTGGCTGAGGATGCCGAAGAGACACTGGCTCCAGATGCAGAAGAGGGTGGCGATGAAGCACCAGATTCCTTTGAGGAATTAGAAGACGTTGGTGACCAGCCTAATATGCCAGAAGGCTATGTGGCTGTTCCCACGGTCATGGATGATCTGGCAACAGAGTTCTCACTCCACGATGCAGAAGGAGAGGTTGAAGTCCCAAACTTGATGGTCGAGTACAAGGCCAATGGGAAGATGCGCCATGACCGCTTGGATCAAGTGGTCAAGCTGGCGCAGTGGGGCGTGTACAACCAAGAGCGTGAACAGAAGGTCCAGCAGATTGAGCAGGTTGCTCAACAGGTCTATCAAGAGCGCGAAGAACTCGCGACCTTGCTGTCGGAACGAGAAGAGCAGATTGAAAAGTTGTTGATGGACGACGATTTCTTGTTGGCCGTGCGCGATGCGTATGGCGAACAGAACTCGCCAGAAAGTAGGGCCGCTCGCGCAGAACAAGAGGTGCAGGACATTCGTGTCCAACATCAGATGTCCGCGATTGCGGAGAAAGGCCAAGTGTTCTATGACAACGAAGTGGTGCCAGCCCTCAACATGATTGTTGGGGCACTGCCATCCATTTCCGTAGACGAGTTGGCCGAGAAGTTCCAGATGGCGATGTACGCGCACGTTGAACGCGCTCCAAACGGAGAGGCGTATGTCCCAGCGTCACGCTACGATGCGATCAGACAGTACATCCTCGACGATTTGGCAGTATGGGCACAGGGGCAGCATGGCCGTCGTTCTAAGTCAACCACCTCGGCTCCCCAGCGGGAGACACAGCAGGCGTTGGCAGAGCGGGACCGCGCTCGCATTGAAGCACAGAAAGCCAAGCGCGTTGTAGGACAAAAGACCCTCCCCGTTGGCAATGCGGGCAAGCCGTCTGGCAAGCCGAAAGCCTATGCGGGGAACACCGTAGACGATGCCGTTGCCAGTGCGTTGAGTACGGCGTTGTCGTCATTCCGTTAATACTACCTTCGAGGTAACTCGTGCCAAATCCTACCCTTATTACCGATGCCGAACTAACCGGCCTCCTGAAGAACGTGTATTCGCAGTTCCGTGAGAAGGTGCAGAACCTTGTCACTCCTCTCCTCGCGCAGTTGGAGAAGGGCCGCTCTGGTGGCCCCCGCAATATGCGTTGGGGCGGTAACAACGTGTTCTTCGACGTAGTGACTGGCCGACCGGCTGGCGCGACGTTCTCGGCCTCTGGTTACTTCCCGCCCGACACGACGGCGACTGAAGTGCAGGCCAATGTGGGCATCGTCCGTGCGTACACCACCCGTCAGGTTGACGGTCTGGCGTTCGTCGGTACGCAGTCCAAGGATGCGGCCTTCACGACCATCGCCAGCAAGACGATGGAAGAAATCAAGGACGCTTCCATGCTCCTCATGCAGCAGGCGTTGCATAACAAGGCCGATGGTGTGGTGGCGTTGATCGGCACCGTGACTAGCACGACCGTTATCATCGTTTCCTCGCCCTACGGCATTGCCAGCTCGGGTCAGGGTTCGTTGCTGTTGTCGGTGGGCGACTACATTGCCGTCCTCGACACGTCCTCGTCTGACGCGGTGCTGGGTCGTGCGGCCATCACGGCCATCACGAACAGCGGCGACAACGCCACGCTGACCATCGGCACGGCCATTGCGAGCATGGCGGCAACGGACAAGATCGTCAAGGCGACCGCGAGCGATACGTCGTTCAACGGCGCGATGAACGGTCTCATCAGCATCACGAACCGCGCCAATGCGTATCCGTCGCTGCACAACATCAGCAATGCGACGTACAGCATTTGGGATGCCACCCGCATGACGGCGGGCACGGACACGCCTGATGCTACGCAGCCGACCGAATCGGACATCTGGGACTTGATCCAGAAGATTGCCGGTCGTTCTGGCAAGGATGCCAATGTGAAGCCCAAGGACTTCCTCCTTATGACCACCCCCGGTCTGGCGAAGAAGCTCATGGAGTCGATGGTCGCCCAGCGTCGCTTTACCTCTGGCGAGTTCGGCACCACGATCAAGGGTGGCTACAAGGCCATTGAAATCTGTGGGATCCCGTGCGTGACGGACTACTACGTCCCGGCTGGCACGATCTACCTCCTGCACATCCCGTCCCTGTCGTGGGTGGATGCCAAGGATTGGGGCTTCGTGGAGTTCGAGGGCGCGGGTCCGTGGCGTTGGTTGTCGGGCCGCGATGCGTTCGAAACGACGTATGGCTGGTACGGCAACCTCGCGTGTCTGGCGCGTAATGCGCATGGCTCGATCACGGGGTACACGGACACGGCTCGTTACAGCCACATCTAAAGTCGCGGTGGGGGGTGGTAGCACTTCGGCTGCTGCCCCCCATTGGGATCAACTTGGAGACTTCAGATGGCGTATAACTTTTTTGCTCCAAAGCCGGGGCGTCTTGGGACGCTGCCTGTCCCGCTGACCAGTGGCCGCTTGAACACGGGCACACTGGCGGCTGGCACGGACAATCACAACATTGGCGGGTTCCCTGCCAAGGCGTATGTCAATCGGGCGACCTTCTGTGCGGGGACGTTCCCGACCGCCGCAACATCGTGCGTCGTCACGCTGTTCAAGATGACGGGTGCGACGGCGGTGGCTCTTACGTCTGGCCTGAACGTCAACACGCAGACGGCAGAGACGCCGTTGCAGTTTGTGTTCCTGACCTCGACCACGGACGCCCAGCGGACGCTGACCACGGCGGACAGCCTTCGCGTGGCGATGGTGACTGTGGGTGCCGTGTCGGTGCAGCCCGACGATGCGACGGCGGTCGTCGAACTGCTGGTGCAGGAGTAACATGACCGCGCCCGTGATTCTGGTGAATCCTGCGGGCATCCCCGAGCCGTCGCCTGAGATTCAGCGGCGGCTTCGGGAGGTGCATAGCGGACTGAAGTTGCGGCTGATGGACACAGGGGTGCCTACATGGTCTGTGTGCATGGAGTGGCAACCCGAAGACCGCCGATGGGAGTGGGTGCAGCGCGAGAGCTACGACGCACGAATGGCCTATGACATCATTGGCTATCTGCCGCTCGGATGTAGCCCCGACGAAGCCCCGTCATATTTAAGCAAGATGGTCCGCACCTTCCCGCGAGAAGACATCCAGCGGTTGTCCGACTCCGTGGAGAACTACAACACGGGGATGATGTCTGCGGCGATGGACAGTGCCCTTGGAGAAGTGCTGGATAGTGCCGATCCGTCTACCATGCGGCGTGGCCGTGGACGCCCTCGTAAAGTGAGCTAAGGAGAACAATGGCAACCGTCACCCTCGGACAGTTGGTTACCGACACCCGCGAGTACATGGATGCGGTTGGCTCAACACGGTGGTCAGACGCCACGATTAAGCTGGTGCTGAACAACGTTTTTGATGGCGAGTGGTCGAACATCTTAAACGCTGCGCCGTACTATCGCTTTGCCATCCGTCAAACCACCACGAACGCCAGCGGCCAGTTCGCGTTTACCACGCTGAACAGCGGCTCTGGCGATACAGAACAGAACTTCTACCGCATCATGTCCGTCAGCGACGGCAACGCCCTGTACGGGCAGACGCGGTTCCAAGATGTGCCGCTGGCGACCACGACCAACTATCTCCCGACCTATCCCCGCCTGTATTACATCGCGGGACAGTCGGTGCAGATTTTGCCGGTGGCCGCAAGTGTGGCGCTCTACGTTGGCGTGAATTATAAGCCCACGGCCATCTCCGATTTGGCGGGTGACGCGAGTATTATCGACTATCCGGACAACTCGCATCTCCTCCTCGTATGGCAGGCGGCGGCGTTGTTGCTGCTGAAGGGTGGTACGGAAGCGGCGGCAGCGGCCAATCTCAAAGCGATGGCCGACGATAACCGCAAGTCGTTGCTCGACGATATTCGCCGCATGACGATTAATCCGACGTTGATGGCCTACCCCGATCAGAAATATTCGTGGGGTGGCGGCTGATGGCAGGCCGTGAGAAGGTGGTAGACCAGCAGCCCAAGTTTGACGGGGGGCTGAATAGCGTGTCCGATGACGCGAGTGTGCTGCCCAACCAGATGCGGCGGGCGGACAATGCGCGGTTGACGGACTACGGCGCGGTCACGAAGCGGGGTGGGACGAAGCGGACCACCGCCTCTCCCATTGCTGCGGCCAGTATCCTGAACGGATACACATGGCGGAAGGATGGTGGGACGCAAGAGTTGATGATTGTCTGCAACGGGCTGCTGCATACGTCCACCTATTTGTCTACCTACCCGTGGACATGGACCGCGCAAGCTGGCGCGTTGTCTACGACGGTCACTCCGTCCTTTGTGCAATTCCGTGATGCCACGGCAGATGTGGTCTACATCGCGGACGGCGGTTTGTTGAACGTGTGGAACGGCACCACGTTGACGACCAACATTGTTGGGACGCTTGCGGTCACCAATCTTGCGGTCCATAACCAGCGGTTGTGGGGGTGCGGCAATGCGGCGTTCCCCGACTCAATTTTCTATTCGGCGCTCAACAACGGCGACACGTTTGCCAACGGCGCAGCGGGTGGTGGACAGATCGTCGTCCGCACTTTCTCCGATGAAACGGTTGTTGGGGTGGCGTCGGTCAACACCTCGTTGCTGATCTTCCACCGTCGCGGTATCTCCCGTTTAACAGGCTACGGACAGGACGACATCACCGTCGCCCCACAGGGTTTGACCGCAGACGTTGGCACCATTGCTCCACGATCCATTGTCAGCATTGGCAATCTGGGGTTCTTCGTGTCTGAGCGGGGGCTGTACTCCTGCAACGAATCAGAAGTGTCAGCGGTCGGTACGGTAGACACGCCTGACCCCCTCTTGCCGGTCATTCGGAATCTGACGTCGGCACAGGTGGCAAACATCAGCGCGACGTTTAACCGAGCAACCCGTGAGTTGTGGATCAACGTGCCCGTGTATGGTGTGTACGTCTATCACACCGTGCTTCGGGCATGGTCTGGTCCGTGGGAGTCTGGGTTCTTGGACCCTGCCACGACCACCCTGTTTGACAGCATTGATTCGGATGGACTGCCTGCCATCCTTCGGGGTGATGAGGATGGGTATGTCACAACCTGCGATGAGACGGGGGTGGTCGTTGATAACCAACTGTCTAATGGCACGGGTGGGACTGCGTACACCATGACCGTGCAGATGCACCGGATGTATTGTGGGGACGATGCGCTGGCAAAGTCGCTCCGCTTTGGCTACATCACGGCGTCACTGGACAGTTCTTCGTCAACCATTATCAAGTGGGTGACAGACACCATCACGGACACGTTTACCCTCCCGACCACTTTTGTGTCCAGCAGATACGGAAATGGCGTGTGGGGATACGGGCTGTGGGGAAGCGCCAATAGCAGCAACTTCCGTGTGCAGTTAAGCGGCACGGGGTACTACATCGACGTCTCTATTATCGACGCAGGCCAAACGATTCCTGTCTTTGGTCGTTTCCAGCTAGAAACTTTTGCCCTTGGGAGGCGCTAGTGGCGCAAACAATCGGTCAGCATGGCGTTGCCGCCTTTACCAGTCCGGTCAATGGCGACCTACTCAACGCAACCGTCGTCCTCAGCAACGACAACACTACCCGTAGTGCCTACGTCGATCACGACATCGACAGCGGCATCCATGTGCAGTCATCGCTGTTAGCCGCTCGTCCTGCGGCGGGCACGGCTGGACGGAAGTGGATGACCACCGACACGGGCGATGTCAATCTGTGGTTTGATACGGGAACGGCGTGGGAGGAGATTGCGTATGTCCCGTCTGTTGGCGGGAACGCAGCAACGGCAACGGCCTTGCAAACTCCGCGCAACATTAACGGCGTGGCGTTTGACGGCACGGCGGCAATCACGGTGACGGCGGCAGCAGGCACCCTTTCTGGGGCAACGTTGGCCGCTGGTGTTACGGCCAGTTCACTGACAAGCGTTGGAACGCTTGGAAGCCTTACGGTGACGAACCCGATCACGGGCAGCGTTACTGGGGCAAGTGGCAGCACGACGGGTAACGCGGCTACGGCAACGGCGTTGCAGACGGCTCGCAATATCAACGGCGTGGCGTTTGATGGCACCGCTAACATTACGCTCCCAGCCGCAACAGTAGACGCCAGTGCGCTGACTGGCACAACGTTAGCAAGTGGTGTTACGGCGTCATCGTTGACGAGCGTTGGCACGTTGACGGCACTGACAACCAGCGGCACCACATCGCTTGCTACGTCTTCGGGCGCGGTGAGTGTGTGGGGCGTTGCCTATACGTTCCCTGCCACTCAGGGCGCGGCAAGCACGACGCTGACCAACAATGGCAGCGGAGCGTTAACGTGGTCTACGGTTGCCACGGGCCAGTTTGTGACGGTTCCAATCACATCATCGGTAAATGCGCCATACACCATAACGACTGCCGATATTAACAAGCGGTTGCAAGTCGATGCGGCGTCACAGGGCTACGTTCAGATTTCCACAAACATTGCTACGTTTGCGGTTGGCGACAAGGTAAGACTTGCGGGGTTTGGGGCGGCGTGCCAAGCGTATATTAATGACTCCGCTGATTTAACGTATAACCCAAACTGCAACGGCGATGTTCTTGGCATAGTTCTTCAGTCTGACGGCAGAGCTATTATTGGTGGCTCTTTTACTACCGTTGGCGGGCTAGGGCATACCAGAGTTGCGCGTATTGAAACAACTGGCATAGCAGACACAACGTATAATACAGTCGCCGCTGGTGGTTCGGTTTATGCTGTGGCGTTGCAGCCTTCTGACGGGAAAGCATTTATCGGAGGAGCGTTTACAACGGTAGATGGCGCGGGTCGCACTTTTTTTGCGCGTCTCAACACAGACGGGACGGTAGACACGACATACGCCACGCCGAACCTTGGCGGTGGCACTAACGTCTTTGCCGTTGCCGTTCAGTCTGACGACAAAGCCATTATTGGCGGAGATTTTTTGCAAGTTGGTGCAACAACGCGCCTTCGTGCCGCTCGGTTGAACACAAACAGCACGCTAGACACGACCTTTATAGACCCTAACCTCAACGGTCAGATAAATGCCATAGCCATTCAATCTGACGGCAACGTTATTATTACCGGACAGTTTACTACTGCCGGAACCTTAAGCACAGCGCGAAACAGAATTGCGCGTTTTGATACCGCTGGAGCGTTAGACCTTACCTATAACCCAGACGCTAACGGTAACGTGGTTGCTTTAGCCATTCAATCTGACGGGAAAGCCATTATTGGCGGTTTTTTTACTACCGTTGGCGGAGTAACGCGGAACAGGCTTGCCCGTCTTAATACGGACGGCACACTAGACACAACGTATAACCCAAACGTAAATAGCACCGTAAACAGCATTAAACTTCAGTCAGACGGGAAGGCGCTTATCGGGGGCGTCTTTAGTACCATTGGCGGTGTATCCCGTTCGCAGATTGGACGGGTTAACACAGACGGTACGGCAGATACGACATTTATTGCCAACGCAAATACCTCTCCGACTTCCGCACTTGCTGTTCAGTCTGATGGCAAAATTCTTGCTGGCGGATCGTTTACTACTATTGGTAGTATTACACGCAACCGTATTGCACGACTTGAAGCTACCTCCTCAGCAGTTCTTATCCGCGCTCCGTATACGCTGCCAACAATTCAAGTGCCGCAGTATGCGGTTCTCACGCTAGAAAAAGCAACCGCAACAGAGTGGTGGGTAACTGAATCCAACGTGAGTTAACCGAGATAACAGCGATGACACTAGAGCAATTCCTTGCGGTAAACACGCCGCTGAACAACGTAGAACTTCTGCCCGACAACCGCTTGATTAACGTGGTGATTGGCGACGGCGCGTTGTATGGCGTACAGGTAGACAACATCCCAGACAACTCATCCGTGACGCGAGTTGAGGCGACCTATGCGGCCCCGACCATCACCGCCGATGCGTTGACGTTCGATGCACAAGACTATGTGATGCTGGACCCTGACCCAGCGGTCTAACCGATGGCCGTCCTCCTCCCTCTCCACGCGATCAAGACCTTCGCCTCTCCCGTCCTCAACGGGACCGGCACGGTCGATGCCAACACGGTACGGACCAACGACAACATCGCGGGTGCGGCCTTCAACGCGCATGACGCCGATACGTCGATCCATATCCAGTCGGGCACGTTGGCGTTGCGGCCCGTGACGGCGATTGAGGGAAGTGTGTACGTCGGGACGGACACGTTGCTCATGTACATTTTCACCGGCGGGTCGTGGAGTCAGGTGCTATGATGGGATCGAAGCGGAAGGCTGTCCTCAAACGGAGTCCGACCCCGACTGACGCCGCCAAGTGGTCAGCGGCCAAGTCTGAGGCCCGTGCCAAGTTCAAGGTCTACCCGTCTGCCTACGCCAACGCCTATGCCAGCAAGCGGTACAAGGCGATGGGTGGCAGTTGGAAGGGCGCTGACAACCGAGTGTCCTGACATGGCAAAAGGCGGACTAGGCAAGTGGTTCGGCGAGGAGTGGGTAGACATTTCCCGGAAGGACAAGTCGGGGAAGGACGCCCCCTGTGGCCGAGACAAGGCGGATACGGCGTCGGCGGGTTACCCAAAGTGCCGTCCGAAAGCCGAAGCGGGACGGATGTCTGACAAGGCACGGAGGCTGGCGGTACGACGGAAACGGAGTCAACCGCAGGGAGTTGGCGGGAAGCCCACGATGGTTCGATAACATTTCATAGCAGCAGCAAGGAGAGACACATGGCACGGAAGCGTGGTGGGATCGCGGGCTTTTACGACAGAAACAAGAAAATCATCAAGCCCGTAGCAACGGGCCTTGCTGGGATGTTGGGCACTCCTGCGCTGGGAGCCGCCGTTGGCGCAGCCTTTGGTGGGTTGGATCGTCCCGGCAAGAGTGGGATCGGCCTTGATGTTATGGGTGCAGCCAAGGGTGGACTGAGCGGCTACGCGGCTGGTAGCGCAGGCCAGTCTCTTGGCAAGATGGCTGGTATCGGGAAGATTGGCAGCTTGCAGAGTGCTGGTAGCAAGTTGGGGTCAATGTTTACGGGCCGTCTCCCCGGTATGGCAGCAGGCAAACTGCCGAGTATGCCAGACGGTTTGACAAGCGAGTATGACAGGAAGAACAGGTCGTCTAGTCTTGACAGCCTTGGCAATCTGTTTGGTAAGGAAGGGCTTATTGAACAGAACAAGACCATCCTTTCTGGTATTGGCAGAGGCGTCATGGGCGAACGTGCTGGGGCACGGGCTGACGAACAAGCAGAACTTCAGCGGATAGAAGACGCTCGCCAGTTTGATGCTGGGCTGGCTCAGCGCAGGGCAGAGGGCGACTTTACTGGCCGTCGCGTGGCGATTGAAGAGGCGGAGGAAGCAGAGCGCAAGCGCGTGGCTGCGGCGACGCTGGCAAACCGTGAGAAGTATCGTGCCATGTTTACGGGTGGAGCGGTGGCCTAATGGCAACGCCTAAGCCTGCGTTTGGGGCGCTGCCTACGGTTAACGAGCAGCTCTTCAACAATAAGAGTGCAAGTGCTGCGCTTAGCGGTACGGGAATTACCGCCCCCACTCCCACAACAACGGCTCCAGCAGGCTATGTCGGGACGTTTGCCGACTTGCAGAAAGCTGGGGTTGCTCGGCCAGCGCCACAGACTACCGGCCCAACGCTGCAAGAGAACCTTGCCGCGCAGCTTGGCGTCCCTCGCATGGATTTTGTGGGTGGTGGGATTGGCGGTGGTGAGTCTGGCGGTGGGATGATGGGTGGTGGGATGGGTGGCGGTGGTGAGTCTGGTGGTGGGATGATGGGTGGTGGGATTGGCGGTGGTGCTGGTGGTCCCCGTGAAGAATACACGGGGCCGCGTACTGACCCCGGTACGCCCCGTACTGGAATCCGGGATACGGCTGATATCCCTGACGCAGAAGCCTTAAGGAAGCTGTTGCGGTTGCAGTTGCCGGGCGGAGCGCCTTCTGCGTTTTCGTCTAATATGCTTGGAGACCTTCAGTCGCAGCTTGCTGGCGTCGGCAGTCCGCCCCCCGGCTTTAATGATGAGATTTATAACAGCGGCGGTGACGGCGACGGGAGTGGCGATGAGGGTCGTAATACCCTTGGCGGTGGCGGTGGCGGTGGCGGTGGCGGTGGTAGTGGCACTACTGAACCTCCATTCTCAACAATCCCG
>Ga0209443_1001848_pt1 | contig 12845 bp, 5 predicted proteins | sample LauGreBMM110DCMD_2_FD_187571 | JGI IMG/M metagenome (GOLD analysis project Ga0209443, IMG submission 187571) | Freshwater lake microbial communities from Lake Michigan, USA - Su13.BD.MM110.DCMD (SPAdes) (version 2) | ecosystem: Environmental > Aquatic > Freshwater > Lake | place: Lake Michigan... | reverse complement strand
AAATTAGATAAATATGAATATAAAATTAAAAAACTTGTACTTAACTTTAATAATAAGGTAATTGGAGTATTTGCTGAAGAACCGGGTACATCAAGTAACACTGGATTTATTCCGTGTTATCCTTCAGCGCTCGATGAAGATTTAAAGAAAGATCTCGACTATGTTTTTATGACAGATTTAGGTTTATGGAACACATATGAAAACACTGTTAGATTTTTAAATAAGCTTGATAACAGAAGTAAAAAACGTAGAACTGAATCTGACATTCCATGTAAACCAGCATTCAAGATTATTGAAGACGAACATGTTGTTGGTATACTAACAAATACAAATCAGTTCATACAATTATCTCAACCAATTAGATTGGATGAAGTAAATCCTGATTTAGATATACCGTCAATAAACAATAATAACTATATTATAAACAAAGATGATAAGCCTATGGTTAACACTGAGGTTGAATTCACAACTCAAAATAGTGTTGATGAGGTTCGCGTTGATTATATAAAAAAAATCAGACTTGAAACAAATTTCTATAATGTTTTCAGAAATACTATTCGTATATTATTAAATGATTATGAGAATGTTAAAATAAGAGAGAAAATTGAAAATGAAATGACGAGGGAATATATTATTTATTCTGAAAAACTTAAAAATATTACTAAATTGTTACATGATTTAATTAAAAATAAGATACAATTTACAGGTGATGAAAATTATTACAAACTTATTAATGAAGTATCAACTTGTATAGTTAAAAATGATGAATCATGTAAAGATACGCCTAACTTATGCGCTGTAACTGAAAATGGTATATGTAATTTAATTCTTCCTGAAAAAAATTTAATAACAAAGAAAGAAAATGAACCAATTTATTATGGTAGAATGGCAGATGAATTAATTAGATACAATAGAATTAAATCATTTATGTTACAACCTCAAACATATTTATCATTTGGAAGTATAGGTTATAATTTAAGAGATAATGAAATTATCTTAATACAATCTTTGTTAACACAAGAATATTTTGAAACATTAATCCCTTCTATTACAAATAAATATATTAAATACAATTCTTATGATGAAGTAGAACCAATAATAACACAAGTATATGATAATACAATTCCATCTTTAGATCACGCTATTGGCAGAAAAAATGACCCCATTTGTGAGTCAAAGATTAACGAAAGTATTGCTTCTAGTGTTTGGAAAAAATGTTTTCCAGACAACTATTCTGAAATTGAATATGGTAAGCTCAACTCTTGTACATTTAATCTTATAATTGACTTAATAGAGAGAAAAACCAAAAAGAAATTACAAGTTAATCAGGTTAAGAATGAACTCTACGAAGAGTATAAAAAATATATTGAAAAATATATTGATAAAATTACAAATATATTAATTCTAGAAGGTAAAAAGACATTAGGTGACCAACTCCATGCTGGAACACTATCCTTTTCAAGTTTTATATACACTGACAATTATTTCTTAACACCATTTGATTTATGGTTGCTTGTAACAAAATATGAAATACCAACCATATTCGTATGTCAAAAATATATTTTACAAACTAAATATGAAAAACATCAATTTCTTGCATATGGTGATAAGAAGGATAAGTTTGCTTTTATAGTTGTACCTGGTTTAAGACCTGAGAATGTACCTGGATATAAATTAATTCAATCAGATAAAGGCGATGTTTTTATTTCTCTCAGTGAATTGAATGGAGATTGTTTAGAAAATATAGAAAGAGCTATTGACGACGAGGTTTCTATTGAGGAATATTTAGATAAATTTACTAAACCATTAACAACTAATTATGAAAAGAAAAAACCTGAAAGGCTTCTTATCGAATCTGATTCTGATAAAGTAAAACCAGAAAAGAAAAAGAAATTAATTATTGAAGAAACTACGCCTGTATCATCAGAAGAGTATATATTAAAACCAGTAGGAAAGAAGCGCCAAAGTAAAAAGAAACAAATTAAGTTGAAAGGTAAACAAGTAGCTCCAAAAACTAATACAAAAAAACGTAGATTGTTAATTGTTGATAGTTCAAGTACTGAAGAGATTTAACTTGTTGAACCAGTTTCCTCTTCTTCCTCTTCTTCATCTTCTTCTTGTTCCTCTTCTTCCTCTTCTTGTTCATCTTCCTCTTGTTCATCTTCTTGTTCCTCTTCTTGTTCATCTTCTTGTTCTTCATCGTCTTCATCATCTTCATCATCATAATTATTTAAAAATAAAGAATTATTTATAACAAAGTTGGATTCGTCTTCATCATATTTTAAATGATCAGATAAAAATATTTCATTTTCTTTTTCAAGATCGTAAAAATTTACACACTTGTCATCAAAAATTATTTCTTTGCCAGATATTCTTTTTTTAAAATATTTGGTTGTTTTATAAAGAATTTTATATTTTTTTCTCCCAAATTGAGGATTAAATTTATTAAATCTTAACATACTTAATTTAAACAAATTAGAGTATTCTTTTTTTATTTGTGGATGAAAACTATATATTGATTTATAATATAAAAATAAATATGGGTTCATAATTGTAACTAATTTATTAGTAGGAAATTCTTCATTAATAAGTATTCTATTTTTTATACGTGCTTTTTCACAATGTAAATTAAAGTTTGTAATCATTAGTTTTATATCATCTTCTATAATATTAGAAGGTGATTTATATACATAATTTTCAATTGCATATTCTCTTAGTGAATTTTCATTTAAAAATTTAAATTTTGTTAAATTAAAGTTACATTTAAAAAAGTTAAATAATAATTCAGGATAATAATCAGTTTTATATCTTATATAAAAATAAATATTATACAATGTTGCTTTATTAAATGGTAAATTATTGTATGGATTTTTTACACTTTTTGGTTCAGCAAAAAACATATAAGAATTTGTTAATGATGTATTTATTATTTTAATTAAATCGTTAGCGTGAAATAAATACTTTGAATTATTATCAATTATAGAAATAACATTTTTATCATTTTCACTTAATTCATTTAATCCCATATCTGTATTTACAACTATTTTTGTTTTTTTAAATTTATAATTATACACAAATCTATTCAAAGTATTATAAGTTTTTTGAATTTTATAAAAATAATCAATAAATTCTTCTTGTTTTTGTTTACTGTTAAGTAAAAATCCTTCTAATGCTTGAGATAACTTTTTATATTTATTTTGAACATTAATGTCTTTCTCAAATAAAATAAATGACATTTTTATATAAAATTCAATTGTTTTATCTTCTTTGTAATCTGGAGCAAAAAATTTTATATCTGTATTTACAATTTTTTTAATTATCAATTTATATGTTTCCATATTTATGCTATAAATAATATTTTACGTTTAATATATTATTTATCAATTTAATATCACACTATTTTTAAAATCCTGGATTATAATCATTATCGTTGCCCATATCTTGAGCTTGAATAGTAATAACATTGTTTTGTATGGATATTTTATTAACACCGCATGGGTCATCTGGATTTTCAACATTACCAAACGCCTTTTCAATTTCTTCTTCAACATCAATTGGTCTATATTCGCTTATAGCTTCAAGTTTCTGCATTTCCTCAACATCTAGTACAACTTGGAAACAACTTGTTCCAAAGAATCCTTCTTGACCACACATAACATTAGCCGAAACACCTCTAAATGTATCAAGCTCAGCATGTCTAGCTGCTTTCAAGAACATTTCAGGAGTCTCCTCGAAAGATGCTTTGGCAATTGGACCAATATTATCATTGTTGATACCATGTCTAAATATAGAGATTAGCTTACTAGTCGCTGTCATTCTATCAACTAACACGCTGTAATTGTGGTAATTAATATATGTTCCATCAAACTCTACAACTTCAACCAACTCGTTATAAATAGCTTGTCTAGCGGCTTCAATACCGAGGACATTATAAATTTCCACAATATCATTACTTAGTGTTCTTTTATTGTCAATAAAGTCAAGACCTAGAACATCTAATAGATTGGTACCAATAGTATCTAGAACCCAAATATCCTGCTTTTTATAAATACCATTGTGTTCAACCATATTATCTACTATTTTTCTAAGTATAACCTTGTTAATCCCTTTAGTGCCTCTTAATACAACATTGTTCAACATCTGGTCTTGGAAATTTTTCAAAATATAAATTTGGTCTGATTGGTCAAGAGGGTTTACTTTTGCTTTCTTTTGTCCTTTTCCTGAAATAATTTCATTCATTCTAATTCTAAATATTAATTTATCAGAATTGAAATCAGAATAAACACACGTTACTTGTTCATCATAACAATTTTTTAATGTGAAGTTGACATCATCCATTGTAATATTTTTCTCAAGCATGACTTCAGGATCCATTTCCATTCTGATAATCCATTTTGACTTTTCATTCTCGTCATTACTCAATGACGTTTCAGCACATTCTGCTACCATTTTCTCAAATTCCATGTACTGTGAAATAGCGTCTTTATCAATACTAATAAGCGAATTTAGTTCATCTGGGTCAAAGCATACTTCAATTGATTTAACAATTTCTTCCAATCTAGTATGCTCTAACATATACATAATAGTTTGTGCCTTATCCTTCTGTGTTTCATCTTCAGGTTTCAAATAAATACTGAGTGAAGGATTTTTGATATCACTTGACAAGGACAATATTTCTTCAATTCTTGGAACACCACGAGTAACGTTGGATTTAGATGCGACACCGGCAAAGTGGAAAGTGTTTAACGTCATCTGAGTTGAGACCTCACCAATACTCTGACCAGCAATCATACCAACCATTTCACCTGGAGCTACAATAGCTCTCTTGTAATCAATTGTAATAGTATCTAACAATAAAGACAACGCGGACTTATTAAATCTTTTAATAACAAGAAGATCCTTTGGAGACAAATAGAAGTAAAACAATATTTTGAAAAGTTCTGTAGGAGGAGCATAGTAAATTTTCTCAAGATTAGAATAACAATTTTCAATCATTTCTAGGGCTTCCATAGGTGTAATGTCTACCAATGATGAGATAGTAATGTTACATTGACCTTGAATATTGCTAATTATATAATGAAAAGCAACAGGACAATTTACAACAGAATCACTCTTATTTTTGAATACCTTTTTAATAATTGCCTCTCGCTTTTGAATCATCATATCAATATACTTCTGTGTCCTCTTCATGTATTCATCGGTTTGTTTTTTATGTCTAACCATTGTATTTTTTAAGAATATATTATTCAATGTCTTAATCTTTCCAGATTCCTCAGGAATAAGGAAATGAGAATAAATATCTTGAGTACTCATAGATACTAATGAAATACTTTGATTTTCTACCTTAACAGTATCAATGTTATCATCACCATAACAGAATTGAACAATTTTATTCTTATTTGTTCTAACCGTCATATCGTAAGAAACCATTAAATCTTCAAGACCTTTAATCAATCTTCTTTGAATATAACCAGTAGTAGAAGTTTTTACAGCAGTATCAATAAGACCTACACGACCACCCATAGCGTGGAAGAATAGTTCTTGAGGCGATAATCCATTAATGTAAGAACTCTCAACAAATCCACGAGCTCCAGGCGAATCATCAAATTTAGTAAAGTGTGGAAGAGTTCTATTCTCAAAACCATAAGGAATGCGCTTACCATCTACGTTTTGTTGACCTAAACAAGAAATCATAAATGATATATTAAGGTCTGAACCTTTAGAACCAGCTTGAACCATGGTTACGAATCTATTATCTTTGCTAAGATTTTTCAAACCAATTTTACCAGATTCAGATGTAGCTTGATTGAGAATACTATTAACTTGAGTTTCAAACTCTTCTTCATTAGTCTTTCCAGTATTATTTTCAAAGATTCCAATTTGAACTTGATCAATCAAAGTCTTCACATCAGTCTTCTTCTTTGTAATGACCTGAATAATATCGTCATTAGTTTTCTTATCAGAAATCAAGTCACTAATACCAACACTAAATGCACTAGATTTCATGTACTCGGTTACGATATTTTGTAAGTCATCAATAAACTTAGCCGACGCCATGTTTCCAAAGTCATTACAAACGCGCTGTAACAAACCCTTAGTACCAGCACCCATTACACTTTTATCCATTTGACCACGCACATATGTCCCGTTTTTGATTTCAATTACAGCATTTGAGGTTTTAGCATCGTCTTTATCCTCTTTAAATGCCTTGGTTTTATATTTCATTGATAGTGGAGGAAATATTTGACTTAAAATATCGAAATTGGTAATTCCACCTTCCTTTTGAACTTCTTCCAAAAGCTTTTTCTCGTTTACATTGTTAAACATCATTAAAATATTCATTGCTTCACGAGGACTAAATCTGATGTTAGGTCTAGTGAATTGATATGACCCAAGCATAGAATCTTGATAAATACCAATAATTGAACTGTTATTAGCTGGACTAACAATTTGATAAGGTACAGCTGCTAAATTTTTCAATTCAGCTTCTGACTCAGGATCTTGTGGCATGTGTAAATTCATTTCATCTCCATCGAAATCCGCATTGTAAGGCTTTGTGTCTGCGACGTTCATTCTAAAAGTATCACCTCTTTTCATAATTCTGGCAATATGACACATCATACTCATTCTGTGAAGAGTAGGTTGACGGTTAAATAGAATAGCATCACCATCCATCATGTGTCTGTGAACAGTGTCGCCTTCCTCCAAAACAATGGAATTTCTATCTAAATAATATCGTAGAGTAATTACTTCGCCATTTTGCTTTTCTAACATTTTAGCACCAGGCCATACATCAGGACCATTTTGAATCAATTTAGTCAAGAAACTTTTGTTGATTTTATTAACAATAACAGGCTTTGTAATATTTTTAGCTACCTTCATTGGAATACCTAATTCGCGAATTGAAATATTAGGATCGGCGGTAATAACTGAACGAGCGCTGAAATCAACACGTTTAGCCATTAGGTTACCTCTCATACGTCCACCCTTACCATTTAAACGGTCTTTAATTGATTTTAAAGGTCTTCCAGAACGTTGAGCTACAGATGCTACGCCTGGAATCTTATTGTCAACTTGAGTAGCAATGTAATATTGAAGAACAGTTGTCCAATCATCAATTACATTTGATGGAGCATTATTTTGAATTTTATCTTGTAATGTTTTATTTGTCTTGATAATATTTACTAGAATATGACTTAAATCGTCTTCTGATCTTTGTTGAGCATCATGTTTTACTGATGGTCTAACAGCTGGAGGAGGAACTGACATGACTTGGCAAATCATCCAATCTGGTCTTGAGTATAAAGGACTAAAACCCATAAAGGTAACATCATCGTCTGAAATTCTCTTAAAATTCTTCAACACCATTTCTGGTGTAACCTTAATAATAATTGGTTCCGAATCATTTCCATCATTTTTCCATTCAGCAAAGATAGTAGCAAGACCTTCTTTTCTAATTTTACTTGGTTGTAAAGTACCACAACCGTCTTCACTATCATCACCACAACGTTTCACTTTACCACATAAGGCAAATACATATTTCCATCTCGCCTCACCTTGTAGCTTTAAGGCTTGCTTATATTTATCTTTACTTACCAAAAGTTTACTACATTTAAAACAGACACATTTCATACATTTTTGAATTGTGCTTAAATATTGAATATAAAACACGGGTCGAGCCAATTCAATGTGGCCGGCGTAACCAGGAGTTTGCATGTAATCTAGACCATCTGTAGGGCAAATTAGACCAGGTTCTAAAACACCCATTCTAGGATCAAACAAACCACCAATTACCGGCTTATTATTTATATATGTGTCTCTACTTGTAATTTCAGCAACAGAACTTTTTCTTATTTCTTCTGGTGACAGAATACTAAATTGTATTCCAATCACCTTTGAGCAATTTATTGACATATTATTGGAAGTTGCAAACTTAGACATCTCTTATATTATAATACAATAGATTTATATTGTTTTATTTATTCAATTTTATTTTAAATAATGCTAATTTATTTTAATGAAATTTAAGACTTATTTTATATTAGCATAATATATATGTCAAATTCTTCTTCGTTAAAATGTAAGAATTTATATGGACCAAATACTCAAAATTTAGGTCTTTATGATACAGTAAAAAAAGATGTTTTTCAGCAATTAAGAACAGCAGAAAATGATGATAAGCATATTAAACTGTGTTTAACCATAGCAGAACTAGTTAAAGAAAATTTTAAGCAATTTAATTCTATTAGTGATGACAAAAGTAAGAGATTAGCTTACGCTTTAGAAAATGGCTCATTTTTTATTGATGATATGTATAAGGAGAGTGAAGAGAGTTCAAAGGGTAAAATGGGTTCAAAGGCAATTACTATTAATGATTATAATAGGTTAACACCTGAATTAAAGGAAAAGGCAAGACCAGTTGTTCCTGGTGACGAAATTAGTTATACTGGAGCTTTTGGTATGGATAGTGCTTCACATCATGGAGTGTATATGGGAACAAATAGTAAAGATAAAATTGGATTAACAATTGAAGTCGATGGAATGTTTCCAACATTAACTCATTCTGAATTTTTTTATACGTTAATAATGATGTCTGCTATCGGTGGTGCAGCAGGTTTAATTAGATGTTATAGAAATCTCAATGAATTTACATTTATGAAGGATATTGCAGCTGATTTTAGGCATGATAAAAGAGATAATGATTCTAATATTATGTATGATGATAAGTTTATTTTATATAGAAAAATGATACTCGCAGAATCGTCTAATTTATCTCCTGACTATATTTATGAAACATTAAATAGAGCAGTAAATGGATTAATTTGTAAAATTTGGGAGTATAATCCTGTTACAAGTAATTGTGAACACTTTGCAAAGCTTTGTGTATCTAGAAAATTTGAATCTCTTCAAGGAATTACTCAGAATATACTTACAGGTTCTAATACAGTTGGTATAGCTTCAAGTATTTTAACTTCTGATGCTAGTAAAGTTCCAGATTTAGTTACTATTTTAAGTTTTTATAATAATAATGGTGACATTCTCACACAAGCATTAGATGACATGTCTTCGGGTAATGAAATTAAAAATAAAGCCCAATTTACAAATTCATTAAAGGCTTTAGTGTTAATGATTCAAGATGATAAAAACGGAAATGTTTCAAGTGATACAGAATCGGTAAATCCTATTACTTTATTAATTAAAAAGGAAGCTATTAAATTATTTAAAAAGTTACATACGTATGAAATAAATAGACCGAGAGAAAGACGTTTAAAAACTGAAGACAGTATAACATTAATGGATGATTTGTTCTCTGCTGTAAATGAAGTAAGTGATGAAGATTTAAATGAACCAACAATTTTAATGTCTACTCTATCAGCATTTAATAAAAAATTCGAAGACGTTGTTGATAAAAATATGAAAGAATCTGGTTTAAGAAGTGACGTAGTTAAAGGATTATTAGATTTTAGTAATATTGGAGGAAATCTGAATCTTCCGATTTTAAATCCGATTGGAATTGGTGCAATTGAAGTAGAAAAATTTGATGACTTATCTGACACGTTTATTGGAGAATTGTTAGCTACACGAGGCGGTAGAAGAAAATATAAAAACACAAAAACTAAAAAAATAAATAAAAAATATAAGAGACGTAGTATGAAAACAAAACGTAATATGAAAACAAAACGTAATAAATCTAAAAGATATAGAAGACGCTAGTAATTTATTGTGATTTTATTTTATTTTATAAAATAAAATTGATTTTAATTTAAAATTATAATTTATTAATATACAAATATATAAGAATGGCACGCGACAGTCAAAATAAATTATCTAAGAAGGATCAAACTAAGCGCTCCAAAAAGCAGGAGGAACTTAGTAAGAAAAAGAAGAAGATTGAAAATCCGGACAATGACGGAAATAATGGAAGTGATTCTGAAAATGATGAAATGGATGTTAATGAGTATCGCAAGTTCCTTTCAAAAATATTCCCATCTAAGCATTTAAATAATAAAATAAAATCGGGTGATAAGTTAAAGAAATTAGCAGAAGAATTGGAATCAGATGATGATGAAGACGAGGTTGAAGTTAAACCTAAAAAGAAATTATCTAAAATCACTAAAAAAATTGAAGAATCTGAAGAGGAATGGGAAACTGACTCCAATGAAGATGAAGAAATTTTGATTAAAAAGTCAAAGAATAATAGAAAGAATAAAAAGAGTAAAAAAATTGAAGTTTCAGATGATGAGATTTCCCTTGGCGAAGAAGATACTGAAGATGATGATGATGATGATGATGTAATTAATGTTGATAAGAAGGGAAATGGAAAATTAAACATTATATTTACAATTGGAGGAATGGGACAAGAAGATGAAGATGAATGGAATGAAGAAGATTATGACCCTGATTATGACGAAGATGAAGATTCGGAAATGGAAACTGAAGATGAAGATGAGGAAGTATCAACTGATTCATCTGATGACGAAGAGGAGGAGGAAGAGGAAGAGGAGGAAAAGCCTAGAAGAAAATCTTCAAGAAACTCTAAATCAATTGTAACGGAATCTGTTGTTGAGGAACCATCTAAATCTGAAGATAAAAATGATGTATTAGAAAAATTGAAAAATTTATTGACAAGTAATCCAAATGATAAAACAATTCAGAAATGTATTGATGTTTATGAAGAGGAAATTAAAATATCAAAAAAGAAGTTTCAAAAGAAAGAGAAGAAACAAAAGGATAAGAATCTTAGAATATTTAGAAAAATAATTAAGGATAAAAATACCATGAACGACTTCTCATTCTATGAGAAGTTAGAAACGGATAATCAAAAGAAAATCATCAAAGAATTAAGAGAAATTAATAAAATTACTAGAATTGAAAAGCCATACAGAATGACACTTCTTGAATCTGATATTCCTGTTCAATTCAAATCTGCTGCTATGAAAAAGATTAATTCACTTCGATACATGGAGCCAGGTAGCGGTGAATTTTATAAGATTAAAAATTGGGTTGATACATTTATGCGCATTCCATTTAGCAAACATGAAGGTCTCCCAATTAGCATTGACGATGGTGTAGATAAATGTCATGATTTTATGGAAAATGCTCAAAACACTTTAGATCAAGCTGTATATGGTTTAAATGACGCAAAGATGCAGATTATGCAGATGTTGGGTCAACTCTTAACAAACCCTAAGGCAATCGGTACTGCTATTGCGATTCATGGTCCTCCTGGTACAGGTAAAACTAGTCTAGTAAAAGAAGGAATTAGTAAAATTCTTAATAGACCATTTGCTTTTATCGCGCTTGGTGGTGCTACCGATAGCAGTTTTCTAGAAGGTCATGGTTATACATATGAGGGTAGTACTTGGGGTAAAATTGTTCAAATCTTGATTGATAGCAAGTGTATGAATCCTGTAATTTACTTCGACGAACTTGATAAGATATCAGACACTCCTAGAGGAGAAGAGATCGCAGGCATTCTTACACACTTGACTGATACATCTCAAAATTCTCAATTTCACGACAAGTATTTTGCTGAGATTAACTTTGATTTGAGTAAATGTTTATTCATCTTCAGTTATAATGACGAATCAAAGGTTAATGCTATCTTAAAAGATAGAATGTATAGAATTAAGACAAAGGGATACAGTGGTAAGGAAAAGACTGTAATTGCTAATAACTATTTACTACCTAAGATTCATGAACAAGTTAAATTTAATAAAGATGAAATTATTATTCCTGATGATGTTATCGCACATATTGTAGATAATCATTGTAATAAGGAAGATGGTGTTAGAAACTTGAAACGTTGTTTGGAAATTATTTATACAAAATTAAATCTATATAGATTGATGAAGCCTGGTTCAAATTTGTTTGAAGGTGAAATGTCGTTAAAAGTTGAATTTCCATATAAAGTTACTAAGGACATTGTTGATAAGTTGATTAAAAAAGAGTCAGATGGTTTGGAAACGTGGAGAACTTTGTATATGTAAACCATATAAAAATATAAATATATGATAAATAATAATGGATATAAATTATTTTTTATCTTCAAAGAAGAAGTTACAAAAGGTTTTGTCATATTTGAACGAAATTAAAGTAACATATTGTGAAATTAGAGATGATGGCATTGATGATGAATATATAACAGACCAAGTTAATGAATATGAAACAAAAATAGTTGAATTAGAGGTAACAATAGAACACTTAACGCAAATTATATTTTCTAATTGTGAACACATATTTGTAGAAGATGTAATTGATATTACGCCAGATAGGTCACAAAATATAACATATTGTACAATTTGCGAATACACAAAAGAATATTAAATATATTATTTAATTGTCTACTTAAAGACGCCTCTACTACATGATGAAGGGAAAATCATGAAATTCTGAAAAAGGTCGCCTCAAAAGTTTCCTTCATATGTAGTATCGATGTATGAAATTTTTCGAGTAAAGTTTTTTTCAGTTTTCAATTTTGGACATTTATTTTTGTCCATTTTTAAAAACCTTGGATATTTTATGCCAAAATATAATTGTGAGACCATAATTGAAAATTAGCATCTGGTCACCAAAAAAATAATTATAAAAGTGTTACGATAAAATTTAAATATTTTTAAACTAAATATTAAAAACTTTTCTTTAGGAAATATAATGGAAATCGTGGAAAACGAGTTTTACGAGAAAAACGAGTCAAAATATTATTGCGAAGTATGTGACTATAAATGCTCATATATATCAGATTGGACTAGACATCTGTCTACTCGTAAACATTTAGTCAGTAAGGATGGAAATAAAATGGAAATAAATGGAAATAAACTCGGCGAGAAAAACGAGAATAATTA
>Ga0209443_1001847_pt1 | contig 12845 bp, 9 predicted proteins | sample LauGreBMM110DCMD_2_FD_187571 | JGI IMG/M metagenome (GOLD analysis project Ga0209443, IMG submission 187571) | Freshwater lake microbial communities from Lake Michigan, USA - Su13.BD.MM110.DCMD (SPAdes) (version 2) | ecosystem: Environmental > Aquatic > Freshwater > Lake | place: Lake Michigan... | reverse complement strand
AGATAATAAACAAGATAATAAACAAGATAATAAACAAGATAATAAACAAGATAATAAACAAGATAATAAACAAGATAATAAACAAGATAATAAACAAGGGACGATGCAAGAAACTAAACAAAATACTACGACCAAGCAGATGACTCGAACCGCTGTCGCTAAACAATCCACCAGAAATATATCAGCTAGACAAATTGCACAAAATACTGCAACTAGACACATTGCACAAAATACTGCAACTAGACAAATTGCACAAAATACTGCTGTTATAGACAATGCTACTACAAATAATATTGAAACTACTGTTGTAAATAACGATACAGTTAACCCGGAAGTTATTACTGAGCCGTCAATAATTCATATTAAACTAAATAAACATCCCGTGCAAAATGTACATGCAGATAAACCGAATAAACCGAATAAACCGATATATCGCCCACGTGCATCAAATTTAAGGATTGTTAGATTTTAAAGAGTGCGACAGTTGTTTATTACACAGAGTGTCCATAGTTTTTTGAATCATTTCATAATTATTTATTTTTTTGTCGAAATTAGTTACATTGCGTTCGCATTCATCATACACATCTGAGGGAGTATGAACATAATCCTCAATTTTATTTATCGAACTATTAATGTCGTCATTCAGTCCATCATATTTGAAATACATTGTTACTATCTTTTTCACGGCATTTCTATTTGCTTTTTTTACTTCGATTATTCTACATCTGTTTAAGAAAGATGGACGTAACTTGGTAATATGCTCTGCTGTCATAAAAATGATTTTATTGTTGTCTTCATGCGCGCCGTCAAGATATGTGAGCCATTTACTGAGTTCTAAATCTCTCTGTCTCAAAGAGATTTCGATTTTTTCGCGAACTATTTCATCAATATCAATATCATTGTCAATATTACTGTCAATATTACTGTATATATCGATATTATTTTGTGTATGTCGAGGTTTTACAAATTGTTTCTTGACGTCGCGACGGATCGCATCTTCATCTACGGTTGTTAGATCATGTATTGATTTATCGATTTCATCAAGCTGGTATATACGTTTTTCTGGCGGAATAGTTATACCGCATATCTTATCAGTTTTTGTTATTGCCTCAAACTCTGTAAAGTTACCAATACTTCCAGGCTGTATATATATCAGGTGTTTCGTGTCCAACTGACTTGTTAGTATCTTAAATAAACTATTTTTGCCACACCTACTCGGTCCGTGTGCTAATATTATTTTTTTAGTAGATCTCCCGACTCTTTTATCCTCATCAGCATTTATGGAAAATAAACCTTCCATATTTTCCCTGATTTGTTTTTTATTCTCAATAAAAAAGGTATCCCATGTCTTATTTGTGCAAAAGTTTTCAATTTTCCAACCATCGGATACAGTCGGCGGTGTTAACTCGGATGACACATGGTTTATGCCGTAACACATGTTTTCGTTGTATGGCATAGGTATAGGTTGCTGCTGTTTTTTAGACGGTGATGCGCTGGTACTTTTTATAAATATACGCTGATTTTGTAAAAAATGATTGGCGAAAAAATCATTAAATTCCGCGATTACATCATCGACATAATTTTTTAATTCGTCAAGACTCAGCGTATTTGATTTTACAACTAGATATTTGCGGATTACTTCGCCTTGCGTCGAAGCGTCCGGTAATTTATCATCATATACATCAATAAATACGTTAGAATCATCATCAAGTTTATGCCAGAAAATATTCGATGGAATTAATACTTCTGTTGTAATACATTTTTTTATACCATCCACATACGTTAAATCCGTTTTAATTAGTTCCGCGATATGCTTTGTATTTCTGTTTATTTTCCATATAAGTGCTAATTGCGTACGTTCGATATTCCATCGTGTCGTACCACTATATAGGTCGGTCATGCCATATCCGACATGTACTTTATTTTGAACGCATTGTATATGGAATATTAGCTTGTGTGGCGAATATTTTATGTAATATCGTTTAATATATTTTAAATAAAACCCAGTAAATATTATTTTTAATTGAAACAATATGGCGTTAAAAGGAATACCATTAACAAGTTTCAATACAAAGAATTGAAATATTAAATTAGATATGTCATTATTAAATATTTTTACTAAAGACTGGAAATAAGTATGTAATTTCGTTGCTAACGTATGTATTTGATTTGTGATAAGATAGTCTCCAGGATTATTACCTGAAATATAATAATTCTGCATCATAATACTATATTTATAAGGGAGTTGTACATTTTCCATTATAAAATCAATTTTATTAACTACCTCTGAAAAAATATTCAAACAATATAAATGAATGGTACTATCACACAAAAAGATATTGATACCATAGTATACAATGCACGCCTCGATAAATTAATTAAACCCGCTCGAAATTAATCAAATACGGTATTTTTGATATTATCAACAATATATTAACAGCCGAAATAGCCAAAAATTCAGGAAATAAAAAAATACTTCTTTCTAGAAAAGAAGTACTCTCACATATTCGGAACAAATATCCAAAGTTTGAGAACTATTCCAAACTTATTTATGGTGGATTGCTTAAATTCGATAGTTTTTATAGAGAAAATGAATGGGTGTTGAATATCGCGACAAATACAATTTACTGGGCTATGATGGCGACCGTGAATTCAAAAAAAGCCGGCCTATGATAAAATAGCTAGTGTGATCATACCGCACACTGGATATTTATACTGCCAGGATAGCGTAAATACCTAGTGTTTATTTATGCTATTCAGATATGTTTGATTGTATTCGGCTTCGGCTTTCTTCCCTTAGTTTTCTTCTCCTAGCGTTCATTCCCATATAAAATTTGCCAAATATATAGATGCTCTATTTAGATATTTATTTACTTTTATAGGTTTCGCAAAATATTTTATTCAACAATAGATAGTAATGAAATATAGAAAAAGATTAATTAGTAGCCATATTCGCGTCATTTGACACATCGTCAGACTGACCGTTATTGACTTGTTTATTATTTACACGTTTAACTTTTTTCTTTCGGTTGCGTTTCTTTGTAGCGGTTACGCCACCTTCAACTTTATTGTGTACATTTGCATCAGATACATTTGTATTGTCTTGATTATCTTTATTTTTCGAATTTAGTTGATACAATGCATCTTGTGCTTTATCCTTCAATGATTCTATAGCTGTGCGAGATTTTCGCGCTGATGTTTTCTGTTTAAGAAGTTTTTTAAGCCTGTCTCTGTTTGATTCCCTGCTATCATTTGAAACAGTTCGGAACGAGTGATCGCCGAATGTTTTATTATTTTTAGCCATATTCGTAAACAGATTCATCATGTTCATGCGTTCACTCGGTTTCATGTGTTTTAATTGTTCAAGTAATTTATTGATGTTGGATGGATCTAATTCTTTAGTTGCGTCAACACCTTCTGGATTCTTATAACTATTTAACATTTTAAAAATATCTCTTTCACTGCTATCCGGTTCGTCATCTCCATCTAACTGGTCATAAGTTTCGTCTAGTTCAACATCCCCGTCGTCTTCTTCGTGATCATGATTGCATGTATGACCATGACCATGTCCATGTCCATGTCCGTGAGAATGACTATCTTCATGAGTGTGGGTGTGATTATGAGAATGACCTGCTTCATGAGTGTGGGTGTGATCATGAGAATGACCATCTTCATGAGTGTGAGTGTGAGTAGTAGCTGACATATGTATATATTCACATATATTACATTTACATACTCATATATTATAATTATCAATTTTTTCAGCAATTACCTCTATCAATCCCGACAGCAATAACTGTTTTATCATCTACAATTTTCTTGTTATAATAACCAACTATATCTTTTAGCGTGACACCACTTGATAATATATCTGCAGGTGTATCTCCGACAAGGGCATTAATTAATTTGTTATCATGGTCGAAATTAATTTTGCCATTAATATCTTTATTGTTTATCCCTGTAAATATTCTATCTAATTTATCTGCAACATTTTTATCTGGGGATTTTAGATTTGCCAATAATCCTAATTTTAAACTGACAAATTCGTCGCTGTTGAGACTTCTTATTTTATTGGTGACATTCTCATTAACAACATCCAGTGTTTTATTATGCAGATCAACCACATTCATTTTGGCAGACTGTACCATGAAATATATAGCTTTTTTATTTAACGGAGTTAATATGTTCATATTACGCGTACTAGACATTACAACATATCCTAATTTTCCTAAAGTTCTCATCTGGTGGAAATATTCAGAATGTATCAATGTCGACAGTATAGATATAATACACGATGTTTTTGCCCATTCTGCATCGCCATATCGTATATCACCAAGCAAAAATATTGTAAAACACGCAGAGTTTGATTCGTCTTTATTGTCAGTCTGTATAAATACGTTATGCGACCTATTAAGATCATTTGTAAGATCAATATCAGAGATCTCTTTGTACTCCATAATATTATTTATGCGATGTGCTATGTGTTTTCCGAATATATCATTAATATTGCCAGATATTGCGCATTTAATATGACCGCATGTAAGAAGTTTGTCAACAGTCGTTTTAATATTTTTAAAATTAATATTATTTATATTATCAAGTATCTCGTTATTATCTATGACATATTTTTTATTAAATGTTTCCATTACTATGCTGTCTAATTTTTTATAGGGTGTAAGTTTTTTATAATTAGTGTAATTTCTTAATAATTCTTCCTTTATTATATGTATCATCTTTTCGTCTGTTTTGTCAGTGTTATACAAATATCTTTTAACAGTGTCTATCGCATAGTCTATGTTAGCTCTGTATGTACCTATTGAAATTTTTAATGTTGTCCTTGTCAGAGATAAAGATATGTCGCACATCCCCACCGATAAATCATACAATTCTTCGCTGTATTTCATATCTATATACGATACATAACACAACAAATATACATAATCCAGTGCATTGCGATTTGTTAATATATTTGTCAATACTACTGATATTTGAATATATACTTTGTCGTCGTTAAATTTATTAGAAGTGTCATAACATATGTCGTGTTTAGATGGATATATTGATATCTGATCATTTGATTTATAAATCATTTCGTCAAGTAGATATTCTTTGACTAATGAACTAACATCTGGTAAATATGCGTTTGTATTTACTCCAGACAACATATCTGATATTCTGTATGAATCTATTTTGTATTTCATATTGTAATATTTTTCAGTAACGAATGAAGAGGTATCTATTGAACGGGTCGATAAAATAATGAAGGAATTCTCGGGTGTCATTTCTAGTAACTTTATGCGAATACTTTCAATATGTTCATCTGTATTTGATGATACTAATATATTACTTGCGAGTATATATTTCAAATCGATATCAATTTCGTCCGATACAGATGCACAATTTTGTAAAAACGTATCAGGGTTATATGATTGCATATTTTTAATCGCTAATTTATTCTTAATAATCAATTCTTTTACTATGTCAATGTAATAATTGTTATTTGTATTAATATTGGACTGTAGAAATCTGATAAATGAATAAATATATTTTAATATTATACCGCGTTTGGATATACCTTCATTTGTTAGAGATATATTTATATCTATCACGCATTTTTTATCAAGACTATATGACGAATAAACTATCATCTCGCTTATTAACATTTTACCTCGTAACATCGCACATATACTATTCTTCCCTTCGTGTCCTAATATATGGGATATAACAGGAATTGATATATCAGATGTTATAAGATTATCTCCCGTTCTATCGCGTTCTTTGTTTACTATCCAACATATAGATAAAGTATTGATATCGTCAACCGGTACTATTTTGAGAAGCTTAATCCTATTTTTAAGAGGGATAAATAAGGGAATATCTGTTTTAGTTTGTTTGTCATCATATTTAATTGTTATCTTTCCAAATATAGCTTTAATAGATCGAATAATAGCATCTGAATCGTCGTTATGATATATATACAGTTTCATAATATCGGCGGAATATTTAGTATCGAAGAATTGTTTTACAGATTTTCTCAAATGTTCGACATTTTCATCTGGTACACGAGTTTCGTCAGTAACGCCCAATAATGTTTCTAACGAACCCGTACTAAATCTACTTGCTGGGTGATCCTGGTTGAGAATTTTTTTCATTCCTTCGAGAGAGCGCCAAGAGTCGCTGCCGATATTTTTAGAGTGTTCTGAATTTACCGCAGATACTTCATTTTTCACAAATATTTTGTTAAATATAGGGCTAATAAAGAAATGACCGAATATATCGAGCGCTTCCATAAATTTATTAGAATTAATATCGAAGTGATACCATGTTTTTGATATCGATGTGTGTGCATTGGATGATCCGCCATTGTTTTCTATAAACTGTGAATATTGATCAGCTCCTTTATATTTTTCACTGCCAAGAAACAGCATATGTTCCAGGTAGTGTGCAATTCCTAATTTATCATTATAGTCATCTTTTTGACCTACACCTACAACAATACATGCGGCACTTATAACTGTCTCTTTATCATTCACAAAAAATATTTCGAGATTATTATGTAACTTTAATGTTCTATATTTTTTTTTATCATTAATAGGGCATAATACATCATTCGTTGATTTGACAATGTTTGCATTATGTTGAATAAACTCTTCCATATAAACTACACAAATAAAAATTATGTATAATTTATTCTAACAAGTAATATTGAAAATAAATTATAATATTTAATAATAACTATCACTATATCAATAATATGAGTAAATTTCCAGAATATAATGATAGTTACAGCTCGGATGTGCAATACTTCGACGAAGTTGATAAATATATTAGCAATGTGAAAAAAAAGAAATATAATACAATTCTTAAATTTTTAAACAGATGGATGAAAGGAATTGTAAAACTATGGAAACTTACAGATTTCACACATATCAGCCAATTTAGCATGCCGAATGATAAACACAGTAAACAAATACTAGAAGACTACGCAGACGATGTATGCAAAGAACTTGATATCGATTATAGATTTATTGAAAAAAATGTTGAGGCTCGCAAAAAATCGAATAAGAATAAAAAACCAAATGATCCAAAAAACAATACTAATAAAGCACTATTAAATGCAGCACATGATAATAAATATGTGTATAGATCCGAGATGATAAATATATTAAGAATAATGTTAAAAAAAATAAATTATGGACTATATTCAAAGAGAACTGATAAATGTATTGTATGGTGGATTGCACAATCCGAGTCGTACGACACAACTAAAAAGATTAAAAATAATAAATCTTCGAAAATATATGGCAGTCATGATATCCAGTATGATTCTATGACTGAATATATTAACAAAAGATACAAGGGTGGCAGACAATTAAAACGGATTAACAGTGATGATTCTGAAAATAAATCAGTAGATTCTAATGATTCTAATGATTCTAATGATTCTAATGATTCTAATGATTCTAATGATTCTAATGATTCTAATGATTCTAATGATTCTAATGATTCTAATGATTCCAGCGATTAGATTTATTTAAAGCGACACCCAAAATATCTGACTCGAATGCATTTGTGGTGTTGAGAAGTTAAAAAAGTTAAGATACATCTTTCCAGTACCCTTTATAAATTTATGATCGTATGTTTTATCATAGTCTTCTTGATCAGATTCGTCGTCAGGCATAAATTTATTTGACAACAAGAATTCTGGATTTCTACAGATATCAGTTGCATTAAACACATCTGGGTTAGCATCTCTCACGGCGAGTCTAATAGTATTTGCGACCATTACATTAACATCTTCTTTATTACATGAATACAAAAATAACTGAGCGCTCTTTATAATTTCTCCTGTCTCTAGTACATTTTGTTCCTTGAGAAAATAGCTTACAAAATCAACAACGCCGGACTGGCCCATGATAACATAAGTTTTCACATAGGGACCAAATAACATTTGTTCCAGTTCTGCCTCTGTATACGCAACATAGATATTGCAAAAGTCTGTAAATTCATAGTAAAGTTTTAATATTTTAGGAATATCATTTTTGGTTGCTGGCTGATATGCATCGAGTGGTTTCAATGTGTCCATAAATCGCCTGTGAATACTATCGGTATCACCTGGGATAAGCGTAAATTTATTTGCAAACAGTTTTCTATAATTCAAGGGTCTGTGAAATGTTCGAATAACTGACGTAGGGGTTGGTACATATTTACTCGTCGTAAAAACTCCTATAGTACATCCCTTCTTGGATATTCTTCTTGATATTTCATCGATTATAGAATGTACCATATATTGGGCGCTCGGTGTTTTTTTGTTATCTTTTCGGTATTTAGGGTGAATACATAAAAAATTAACTTCTCCCGTTCTAGTTATTGTATTTTCAATCACCATTTGTTTCAAAGAATATGATACTGTACCGACAATATGATTTTTATAATTAAGAGTTAATAACTCGTGCTCAAACGGTTGTAATACCCATTTAATGAAGTCAGGATCATAATGCAATCTAAATTTGACTGCTGAATCTACTGTATAATGCTGATTAATAAAGTTGGTAACATTTGTTAATTCGTCAATATTATGTATATCCACATTTTTCCACTCGAGCATTTCCAACTTGATAGGTGCATCATTTATATATGGTTTTTTATGTTCAACATTCCTATCGATATATCCTATTTTATTCGATATGTGATTCAATTGCTTAACTGGTTTTTTACTCCAATACTCATATTTATGATTTTGCGCTTCCATATAGGTATTCGGATATTTGTTCATTTAATACTATGTATATTGATTACTTTTTAAGTAAATATACCGCGCGTTAATAAAAAATGAAATAATATTATTAAATGCGGTAATATATCAGTGTCATAAAGAATTACATAATAAATAAGCTATAATGGTTGACATGTTAATTTATGACCATAATGGAAATAATAAAATAGATAAGATATTTTATGATATACATCAGTCAGCAAATATATTTACGACAGAATTAAATATATATAATCCTACAGCAGATACAACACTTCAAAAATTTTGGGTAAAGATTGATAAGGCGAAACTACAGAGAAAAACTAAAAGTCAGATAAGATTAGCTATATTTAACAAGGATACAAATCTAGTCGAGTTCATGGAGTCACTTGATACAAAAATAAATGAACTAGTAAGTGTGATAAATTCTAAAATTGAGAGTTTTAGTACATCGCTTGAATTAAGTGACACATATTCGCCAATGATAAATTTGGATATAGATGACGAAACAAGAGTATTTAGTAATAATAATGAACTTGTAAATTTATACACAATTGCGAATGGTAGTCACGTATCTATTTTAATTGAATTGGAATCTGTTAAAATGTACGGAGTTCAGGAATCAAAAAGATGGAGAGTAAAACAAATGAAAGAAAATAAAATAATAGATCTAGATGTGTCTTTATTTGGCAATAATACACAACCTATACAACAAAAACCTGTGCAACAACCATATGTACAACCACCGCAATATATGCAACATCCGCCGCAATATATGCAACATCCGCCACAATATATGCAACAATCGCAACAATATATACAACCTTCATATACATCACCGCAATATGTACAACAGCCAGTACATATACCGCCGCCACCGCCTCTAGCACATATGCAGCAGACATCGAAGGAAAAATGTGTACCAGTTATATCTAATACAGCACCACGTGTAGCGACTGTAGAACCGCCCCGGGCACCAACTGCCGCCGAATTACTGGGAGCTCTGCAGAAATTAAAGAAATTAAAGAAAGTACCTGATAAAAAAAAAGAGGACAGGTTAGTGGTTGATAGTGCGTCGATAACAACACTAGATCTTAAGAAAGTTGTAACTAGAGAACCTGTAAGTGTTGTTGATATTATGAAAAAGGAATATATTGATAAACGAATTAGTGATATGATCAAATATATTTTGGAAACGCAACCCAGTGTGGATATGATAGAATCGGGAGATATGTTGAAAAAATATAGAAAAAGCTTTAAGAAAAATAAATTAACTAAACAATATAAAATATTAATGAAGGGGTTGAAAAATAAATTATTCAATTAATAGTTCCCCATTCCATTGAATTATTTTGTACATTTTTTCAACAGTTCCTATAACATTGCATTTTATATATCCATCTGTATATATCGTAATTCGATATGAACATGTGTCATTGTATTCTTCAGAGTAAAATACTATTTTTGTTGATTTTGTATTACCATCAACAACCAGAAAACTGTATAGTGAATTATATGGATAACCATATCTAGTTTTGTTCAGAGCTTGTCCATAGAATTTAAATAGTGGGTCTATATCTGACTCTTCCATATATTCAGATGTATTGATATCACCACCTTTTGTATAAAAATAGTGTTGTTCTGGAAAATATTTAGATTCTGTGTCATCTTCGTCACTATCATTTTCGGCATCGTGTGCGATTGTATCTTCTGCAAATCCTCTGAGAGATTTGTCGCCTGAAAATAAATTCCCAGTAACATATTTATTCTCAATAGTATCCAGGTCAGTTAGAGTGTGTTTTTGTACTTGAAGCAATTCTGGATTATTATTTTTTCCGATTATTATATTATACATTTTATTATTATGTAATATATAACAGTTTCCGTAAACATCGTATTCTAATTCTGCTTTATCAGTGCTTGATATTATAGATATATGCATTTATTGATATGATTAACAATACTGAGTAATACATTATTATTCTTAATTTATTTCAATTATTTCTTAGGAAATAAATTAAAATGTTTTTATATCGGTGTCCTTTTTATGCCGATATAACAGGTTGATATAACAGAACAGAGATGTTAATTGAATTAATTCATTCGATCCTACTATTACCCTTCGTTCACACTGCGATAACATTATATGTATCTTTGCCTTATTTATATCCGATAGCTCATCTGACTTATTTATTTTTTTACATATTGCTGACATAATATAATAAATCGGATATCCATCGTTAATAAGTAGACTCGCGTGTTTATATATATTTTCAGCAGACGAACTGAGTGATATATTCCAGAGTTTTATTATGTGACTCTCATCAACATAAGATGTCATTTTATAGACACATTTTTTATCAATAATTTTATCGGGGACATATTGTATATTCTGTAGGATATTTATCGCTCTTCTTACATCACCCTGACTTATATCAGATATTGCAACAAGTGCATCATCTGTAACAACCAACCCTTCTTCATCTGAAACATATTTTAATTTAGCGACACAATTTTCATCGCTAATATGTTTAAATCTGAACGAAGAACACCGCGATTTGATTGATTCTATAATTTGATGGTCATAATTACATATAAATACAAACCGTGTTACTTTTGTTGTGCTTTCCATAACTTTTCTAAGCGCAGATTGTGCATCATTAGTCATAGAATCGGCTTCGTCTAATATAATTATCTTAAAATCAGGACTGGGATAATCTGGATCGGGTGTACCGACTTTAAGTTTTGCGAATTGTATGATCTTGTTTCTAACAACACCTATGCCTCGTTCATCGGATGCATTTAGTTCTAATGTTCTCTCTTTTAATCGATGCGGTCCGAATAATGCAATAACAAGAGCTAATATGCTGGATGTTTTACCTGTTCCGGGTGGCCCATGTAGTAACATATGAGGCATATTACCTGTTTCTATTATTTTACTAAATTCTTTTTTTATGGTATCTTGTTGTATAATCTGGCTTATATATGTCGGTCTGTATTTTTCAACCCACGGAGTCATATTTGCAGTACTCATTGTTTAATAATATTATTTTTAGTTTAAGTATAATATCATGCAAATACATAATCAATTTTTTTTGAAAAATAGTGAATATTAACAGCATATACATCTTGTAATTTATTAATTTTTTACTGTACTATAATATAGATTATGATGGATCAAACCGCGCTAGTTGACCAGGATCAGTATACGGACTATGGCGAGACTTGTGAAAGCCAAATAGCCAGTATAAAAAAAAATGTTGCAGAGTTGATTAAATATCAACATGAAATTATAAAGGAACAGAGTGCTCAATTATTATCACTTGTTGATATAGTTAATCATAGTACTAAAAATCTTACTGACGCGAAACAGGAAATACAACGATACAGCAGTAGCAGCGGCGGGAGCGCATTTCCATTGCGAAATATATTATTTATATTGGTAATTATGTGCATTGTTAGTTTTTTGATTTATAAAAAATATATGCACAGATAATTATCACACCTTTCTGACTGAAAAAATGAGATAAATAAAATAAAAATTGACAATATTACTAGTAGATATATACGTATATGTAGATTATATTAAAAAATGACGTCAGATAATATATTAGTAATAGGGCTAACAGGATTCAAGCGCAGTGGTAAAGACACGGTCGGAGATTATTTGTGTGAAAAATATGGTTTTACAAAGCTATCATATGCATCTGCATTAAAAAAAGCATGCCAATCTATTTTTTCGTTTACAGATGAACAATTGTATGGAGACGAGGAGAAAGAGAAAATAGACGAATATTGGAAACACAGTCCAAGGGATATTTTGCAGAAAGTCGGGACGGAACTATTCAGAGAAAAATTGTCGGAGGTATGTGAACATATTGGTAATGATATATGGATCAGGAGTGTGGACAGACAGATAAAAGCGCTAAATAATTCTGATCCGTCCAGATATAATAAGTTTGTTGTGACTGATATACGATTCGAGAATGAAGCGGAATTTATTAGGAAAATGAATGGAAAAATTTTTCGCGTAAATAGATTTTACTATGAAATGGCTGATGAAGCACTATCCAAACTACACAAGTCAGAA
>Ga0209443_1001846_pt1 | contig 12849 bp, 9 predicted proteins | sample LauGreBMM110DCMD_2_FD_187571 | JGI IMG/M metagenome (GOLD analysis project Ga0209443, IMG submission 187571) | Freshwater lake microbial communities from Lake Michigan, USA - Su13.BD.MM110.DCMD (SPAdes) (version 2) | ecosystem: Environmental > Aquatic > Freshwater > Lake | place: Lake Michigan... | reverse complement strand
GGGCACGCTTCTCGGAATCCTTAATGTCGTCGACAATCACGAATGGGTCCTCGTAGATGTTCTTCGCGGCGGCAATGTAGCACGAGTGGACAAAGACGTCGTTGGTCGGCAGCTTGATGTTCAGTTTTTTGGATTCATTGGAGATGCGCACGGCCGACATGATCTTCACGGAAATCACAAAGACGGCCGCGAGGAGGTTGGGGAACATGGAGCACGTCTTGATGATTGTGTCCGTGTGCTGCTTCATCATCACGTTGTTCCAGTTCTTCACCTCGACGAGGAGCGCCTGGTACTGGAGGAGCGTCTTGCGACCCTGGGACTGCTTCTTTGCCTCGGCGTACAAATCAAAGAAGGCGTCGATCATCACTGGAATCATTGCACCTGAGAGCTTGGACATGTATTTGCGCTCAGCCTCGGCAAGGACATCCATTTGCTTTTCATGGGGTTTTTTATTACGTGTTAAAGTCGCGGGTCTCTTTCGACCTAGAATGGGCTGGGGCATCTGCTTTGCCCTTGATGGAAATGACCGCGTGTATTGTGCCGACGGATGTAAGTGGCGATCGACCGCATCGGACTATCGAGGCTACCCGGTATGGCCGAGCGCGCGTCACGCTGTCCTCGAGTACTTTCAGATGGAGGCGCACAGCGAACTTGATATGGTTCGGGACGAGTGTCCTGGAACTGCTGCAGCACTCAGCGAGGCGTGCGACGAGCACATCGGCGATGCCCTGCGTCAATACGGACGTCTGAGTGACGAGAGAAAGGTTCGTCTGCACGAGCAAAAGATCACTGAACTCGAGACTGATCTCGTGCGTATCAAGAAGGAGCTCGAGCGGCACCTTGATAAGTACAAGCAGGCAAAGGAGGCGTGGAAAAATTATCAGAAGACGCCGCCCAAGGTGCGCATGGCAAAGACGCGCGCCGACGAGCTTCGTCAGATTACGGCGCCGTACCGGGTTGAGCTTGAAATGGAGGAGGCGGCTGAAGAGTGCGATCGACTCAAGTCAGCCAAGGCGCACACGACACGCATGCTCAATCGTGAAAACAAGTTTTCACTTTTCTAGAACACGCTTCACGACGAGTGAAAGCATAGTGAGCTGGACCGCCATGGATGCGACACGTGCACGCGCGCTCTTCGGCACGATATCACCGTAGCCGGTCGATGTCGACGTCGTCACGTTGTAATACATGAGTGCCATGAACCGTTCACGGGGTTCCTTGGGCAGGTTTGTAATGTCGTCGTCCGTGACCCATGAATAAAGAAAGAAGGTGAAGATGACATTCACGATGAGCAAAAGAACGATGAGCTTTGTTACTTCGCCGATCATTTATAGCTTGACAAGAAATCATTTTCACTTGACCGTAGCACGGCGTACCACGTGCGCCACTATGGCTGCACCGAGCACCATGAGCGCGAGAGGTGTTTTCTTCTCGGCGACGACTGGTGCGGACGGAGGCTCTTCTTCGTCGTCCGACTCCGAGTCGGACGAAAAGATACATCCCACCGACCGTCTGAGGTTTTCCGCCCCCTTTTTACGCACGCGTTCAAGCTCCTCGTGTGAGTGTTCGTATACGCGTAGCGTTTGATCGTACGCTGTTTTTGAGATCCACATAATTGCACTGATGATTGCTGCGGCGAGTTCGGCCATTCTACTTCTTGTTGCGAATCTTTTGAGCCGCCTTGGCGAGGTTGGCCAGGCTTGGGAGGTGGTGTTCGTCGTTCGAGTGATCGATGACCGTCACGTGATTCGAAGCTTTGGGGCGGTCCCATGATACGTGAATCACGGTGTGCATGGTGCGTCTCGTCGTGTATCCAAGACGACCGAGTTGGCGTTCCAAGTAACTCGTTGCGGTCGTGACGTCATACGCTGGAAACCCAATCACAAATGTGGGTGTTGTGAGCATGATGTCGTGTGCACCGAGCGTTGCGGCGTTTGAAATTTTACGCGAAAACTGTTCGAGGATCGCCTTATACGTCGCCTTTCGTCCGTCAAGTCGTTTTCGCTCGCGATCTGCGAGTTGTCGGGCCGAAACCACCATACCATCTACGAGGAAATCATCGCACGCTCGATCGACGCATCGGTCGCACCGGCTGGCATGGAGTTGGACTGAGCGTCAGAGACGGCGCGACCACGCTGCTGGGCACGCTGAATGTCCAGCCACGTGTCGAGCTTCTGGGCCACGTCAGGCGACTTGGCCTTCAGATCGGCAAACTGCTGCTCGAGCACAGCCTCGACAGACTCAAAGTCCTGGTACTTGTCCGTCATCTCGCCAAAGCCCTGGAACGGACCGTTCACCTCAGGCTGGACCTGGCCAGTCACGCTGATCAGGTTGCCGTCAGCGTCAGCCTGAACGTCGTACTGGACACCGAAATAGCCGCGCGTGTTGAGGAAGAGGATACGCGCATTGTACTTCATGCTCCCCTGGTCGCCCTGCATCGGGTTGATGTAGATGGTCTGCAGGGGGTACAGGTCGGGGATGCGTGCCTGGACAGCGTTCACGATGGTTTGGATCGTGGCTGGTGCGACCGACTTGGCGGCAGACACGTCGACAAACGTCTCACTTGAGACGCGGTTCCAGATCAAAAAACCGAAGATGGCGAGCATCACAAAAATGATGAGTGTCGACTGCTTCATTCTTTACCTATGGTGCGTTAAAAAAAATAGACGAATCCCTCTCAGGAAAGTAATGGCCACTCTGGTATACAGTGATCGGTGTCAGTACTGTGCCCAGGTGATCCAATACATTCAGGAGAACCCCGCTCTTTTACACATTGTCAAGTTTCACAACGTGACGACACAGGGCGTTCCGTCCAAGCAGATTACACGCGTGCCCACCCTTGTCACCAACGAGAACAAGCTGCTGGTCGGCAACGACGTCAAGACGTGGCTCGAGTCGATGGCAACCTCCGACGAGGTCGAGGCGGTCGAGGCGTGGGGCCCAGCCACCAGCATGCTGGACGGCAACGATAGCGAGACTGGTAACTTTTTCGACTGGGATCACCACGGCGCCGATCTCAAGCCACCCATGTCCAAGGAGCTCGAGGAGCGTATCAATCGAAAGGTTCAGGATGCATACTCGGCGTATCAGAAGTAGTTTTTCTCTTATGCATCTAATAGATGTCAAAGCCGGATGTTTTGACCGACGTCGTGGGACAGAGTCTTCAATTGGGCGGAAATTTGAACTCATCGAACGCACTGACGACATCGAACGTATTCGCATCAAACGTGGTCGCGGCCGGGAAGATGACTTTAACAGGTGCTCAGGCGCGTCGTCTTGCATTGAGCGTGACCGGGAACGTCTTTGCGTCAAATGCAGTCGTGACGACAAATGTGTTTATATCTGGAAACCTGGTGAATACAGGGACGCTGTCAACCGCGGCGAATATTTTCGCCGCAAACGCAATCACGTTCACCAACGTGTTTGCGCAGGGGAATGTGTTTTCGACGGGTGTACTCACGGTGGGTATGACGACCCTGACCGTGTCCGGGAACGTGTTTTCGTCCAATGCAATCACGACTGGGAATCTGTACGCGACGAATGTGTACGTGTCGAACAATCTTTATGTGGTGAATGACGTGACCATCACCGGGAACGTGCTTGTGTCGAACGCACTCACAACCACCAATATATTCGCGACCCAGGATGTGACTATCGATCAGGCGTTGACAATCACCGGGGTGAACACGGTCGGGCAAACGACCCTCGGGTTTCTCGCCGGAAACGTCTACGTCGCCAACACGGTCGCGTCGAACAATCTTTATGCAGGGGGTCAAGTCATCGCGTCCGGGACGATCAACGTTTCAAACATGACCACGAGCGGAAATGCGATCCAGACCACCAATATTTGGACGACGAATGTGTTTAGTAACATTCTGTCCGTGACCAGTCCCGCCGGTGTGACGTCAGTCTCCGTGACTCAAAACCTCTATGCGGCAAACACGATCAGCGTGAGTAATCTGTATGCAGCCGGCAACGTCTTTGCGACCGGCAACTTGTTTACGACTCGATCGATTCAAGCGACGTCGGGAAACATTTTCGTGTCGAACACCGTTTCGACGGGCAACGTCTTTGCGGCCGGGAACGTATCCGCGTCGTTTAGCTCTTTCGTGACTGGCGTCGATACAGTGGGGTATACGACGCTCAACGTTCCCGGCAACGTATTCGCGTCCAACGCAATCACGGCGTCGAACATTTACGCGTCCGGGAACATTTATGCAACCGGCAACATTTACGCGTCGGGGAATATCACCGTGACGGGGAACGTCACAGTTTCGAACACGTGTGTCGGCAGTAACGTATTTGCAAATATTTTTACTATGAACGGTTTGTACGTGACTGGAAATGCCTCGTTTTCAAACGCCATAACAGCCGTGAATGTGTTTGCGACCAACGTATGGTCACAGTCGACCGTCCTTCTACGAGCAACAACCTTGGCGATGGAATCGGGGTCTGAAGGACTCACTGCACAAACCCCCGCGAGACTGAACAACGTGCCTTCATACTCTGATACATTCGTTGTGCCCGTGACGAGCGGTCTCGTCGGTCAATACGACATTACGAGCTGGAACAACTCGACAAAAGTGTGGAGCGATCTCTCCGGTGCTGGAAACAACACGACGGCGTTTACGGGTACGCCACTCGCCGGGACGAATTACATCTATGGTGGTACGGGCGACTCGTTGACGTGGCCGACTGCAATCTTACCAACCACGTATACGTTCTTCCACGTCGCGCGTCATTCGGGTGCGACTCGCAGGCGTATATTCACTACCGCAGGGGGGCCGGCGGGAGACTACATATATGGGTTTCACGCTGGAAAGTCCGGTGTTGCTTACCACAACGGATGGCTGACGGCAGAGACGGATCTTCACGGACGAAACTGGGTCATGAGTACCGATCAAAACTTTTTGTACAGATCGAATGGCGTGCTGCGTGGAAGTTCGGGCGGCGACGGTCTCGCGGCCCGTCTCGGACTCAACACGAACGCGGGCGAGTCGTCAGATTGGCAATGTGCCGAGGTTCTCGTCTATAATCGAACGCTGGACTTCACTGAGATTGCAAAGGTTGAATCGTACCTCCAATTCAAGTATTCGAGTTTCTGTATGTTCTTCACCGCTCCGAAGTTCGGGACACCTGCACAGGTATACGGTGCAAACGGCGACGAGTTTTGTGATAATATCGGGTTGAGTCGGTACCTCGGTGGGACCCTGTACCCCCAGGTTGTTGCAAATCCACCAGCGCCGAGCGTACAAACGATCAGTGCGCAAACCATCACGTCGAGTACTACCGTGCCTATCCCGATCCTCCAGTACCAACAGCCGATCGGCCCCTTGGTATGGACCATCTCCGGAAACCCAACGGGTGTTTACCTTTCAAACTGTTCGTCGGACGGGTGTTCCCTCATCGTACCGTACCTTCAGGGGACGTCGTCAGGAACAGTAACGGTGATTGCGACGAATCGGCTCTCAACGTCGAGTTCAACAGCCTTTTCGCTCAGTATTACGAAAGGCCCATCACCCTCTTTCCCGGTTGCGAGTTTATATGCACAGAGTACTATTCTCACAACGAGTCAACTTCAGACCGGCGCAGCCACTCTGTTTACTCCGGGGTCGCGTTTGTTCCGCGCATCCGTCAATGGGTATACTGCATCTGCGTTCCATAACATTTGTAACGGACAGGCTCCGTTGTTTTTTGTGTTCAAGGCAAACACGGGCTATATCGCGACTGCATATACGGTCGTCGCGTTTAATTCGATCAATGGGGGTGTATATGCAGCGCCCGGTACAAACTGGATCAACAATCTCTGGAACGGGTCATCAATCAACCTCAGCAAATACTATAATAACAATAACGGTACGAATGGAACTTCACTCTACGACACCGCGAGTTACGGCCCAACGTTCGGCGGCGGACACGATATATACATTCCGGACAATTGCAATGTGAATGGGGGGTATACGTACGCCTATACTTACGCGAGTCCCGGTGCAACCACTGCTAGTTCTGTCTTCTTTGGGCAGTACAGTGGGTGGACCATCACTGATTACGAGGTTTACACTCAGGGAACTTCAGCTTTATATGCCCAGAGTACTATTCTCACGACGAGTCAACTCCAGACCGGCGCATCGTCTCTGTTTACTCCGACGACACGTTTGTTCCGCGCATCTGTCAATGGGTATACTGCATCTGCGTTCCATAGCATTTGTAACGGACAGGCTCCGTTGTTTTTTGTGTTCAGGGCAAACACGGGCTATATCGCGACGGCATATACAACCGTAGCGTTTAATAACACCAATAACTATCAGAATTCGAGTACCAATTTTCTCAACAATCTCTGGAACGGGTCGTCAATCAGTACGACCAAATACTTTAGCACTCAATACCCGCAGTATGCAATCTACGATGGCTCGAGTTACGGCCCGACGTTCGGCGGCGGACACGACTTATACATTCCGGACAATTGCAATGTGAATGGGGGGTACACGAACACCCCCCATAGTTACGCCGGGACCAATAATACGCTCTTATTTGGACAGTACAGTGGGTGGACCATCACCGATTACGAGGTTTACAAATAAACCCAAAATATTTCGTACCTAGTAGGAGGAATGGTACAGCGCATCGTGTTACCGTCAAACGTTCCCGTCAACGATCTCGCGATGACGGGCAACCTCACGTGCTCGAATACTCTTACGACCACGAATATCTTTACGATCAATTTGTTCGCGACCGGAAACATTTTTATTCAGGGGGGTCAACTCGGAACGACGCTTGCAATCACAGGGAACGCATATGTCTCGAACGCGGTCACCACCTCGAAGTTGTTTGCGAACAATGTAGGTATTTCAGGGTTTATCGTCTCTGGGAACATTCATGCATCCAACGCAATTTCGACCGGAAATCTGTTTGGGTCGGGGCACATGACAGTCGCAGGTGTTCAGCTCGATTCGTACAACATGTCAATCACCGGAAACGCCTACGTTTCAAATGCAATCACGACGACGAACGTGTTTTCGAACGTTGTACGCGTGAGCAGTTTCATCACGGGGACCTCGATCGTGGTTGTTGGGAATCTCACTGCGTCAAACACTCTCACGACGACGAACATTTACGTATCGAACATACTCGCGAGTGGAAACTTGACAGTCACGGGTTCGTGTACTGTGACTGGAAATGCCTACGTGGCAAATGCAGTCACGGCGTCAAACGTGTGGCTGACTGACTCGTTCTATGCGTCAAACGTGTTCTCCAGTCAGAATGTATACTCGGCAAATTCAATCACGACGGCAAACGTCTGGACGACCAACGTCAATGCGGCCGGGTCTTTGACAATTGCACAGACGTCCGCCATCACTGGAAACATATTCGCGGCAAATGTGTTTACGAACAACCTGTTTTCGAATATAGTATCGTCCGGAATTCTGAGAGTGACTGGTGATAATACGGTAGGGTATACGACACTCAGGGCGTCAAACATGTCCAGTTCGAATGCACTCACGACCCAAAACGTATTCACGTCCAATATAACATCACTGGGTGTCGGAACATTTTCGGCGATCGACATCACTGGGAACGCTTATGTCTCAAATGCACTCACGACGACGAACGTGTTTTCGAACGCAATCGTATCCGGGTTTGTGACGTCGACAGGTGGTGCGCCAGGCCTGCCCACAACCGGGCTAACAACACTTGCGTCGGCAAATCTGACCGCGTCAAACACGCTCGTGGTTTCAAATCTGTATTCGACAGGCAGTCTCGGACTCGGATCCGTGCGTTTCACAGCGGGTCCAATCATGTTGCAATACACAACCTCGATGGTCGCGGCGAATAACACATTCGTATCAAACACTATAACCGTGAACAATGCATGGTTATCGTCGAATGTATATGCTCAAAAGACGATCCAGATCAATACGCTACGAATCTACCAAGATGTGACATCCGGTGGTTTGTTTACCCAATCATTGACCCGTCGGACGAAACTTCCCGTGTATCGCGAACAAACGTACGCACCAACTAACCCGGGAGGTATTCCTACGACGCAGACATTCACAGTCACCGTAGTAAACCCCGGTGGTGGGAATGTGTTCTACATCGATGGGGTCAATAGGCCAACGCTTACACTCCTTCGCGGCGGTGTCTATACATTCAATCAAGCGAACGCATCAAACTCGACTCACCCTATTGCATTCAAAATTGACGGAGGATCTAACTATACTACTGGCGTTGTGAGCAGTGGTACACCAGGATCGAACGGACAAACGGTATTCACGGTTGATCCGAGTGCGCCCGCCCAGCTTCGGTATTATTGTACCACGCACGGCGATTATATGGGTAGCACAATATCGATTGCCGAAGCACCGACCGGTGTTTTCAACGGAGACGAATATTACGGGACGACGACGCTCGCACTCAACAAGTTTATCCAAGGGACGTGGCGAACGATCGGGTACCCCGTTCTGACAACACCGGTCATCACGCAAGTTTCGACACAAACCATGACGGCCGACACTAGTGTCACCGTGGGTGTGTTCCTCAACTCACCGGTCACGATCCCAGTGGTTCAGACGGCGTCGAGCGCATCGGTCGGGCAGATTACCTGGTCGATTTCCGGTCAACCGTCGAACGTCTATCTCACGAATCAACAATCGACCGGGTGTTCGATCGTCGTTCCGGCGGGCATATGTCCGACGTCCGGGACGTTCAATACGGTTGTCACGGCACAAAATCGAAGCGCGTCAGCAACAATGACGTTTGGGATCGTCATTCCGGCATATGTGCCGCCGGAACTATACTCATTCACGAATGTGACATTCAACACGGGCGGTCAGGGTGGGTACACTGGTCCGAACATTACTCAGGCGCGTAACGGACTCTCGGGTTCGCCTACACCCTCAAGTTGGTATAACACATACCTGGACATGAGCTCGCAGGGTAAAATGAAATGGACTGTGCCTAAAACGGGTTCGTACCAAATTACTGCAGTCGGTTCCCGCGGCGGTCAAAGCTATAATTGGGGGCCACTTGGTGGGTACGGTGCGTACATGCGAGGTGATTTTACATTGACGCAGGGCACGCAACTGACGATCGTCGTCGGTCAGATGGGAGGAGGCAATACGTATGACGGCGGCGGCGGCGGCGGAAGTTTTGTCGTAAACACGTCGAATGAAGCAGTTCCGCTGATCATTGCTGGGGGCGGAGGAGGTGGCGCACCGAGCGGATACAGTGGCACGGGGGGTAAAAATGCAAACACGGGTCAGAACGGGTGGAGCACATCGTGGGCCGCGGGTGGTACGAATGGAAACGGTGGCGCAAGTCTCAACAGTGGCGGTGGCGGGGGCCTCGTTTCAAACGGTGCGAGCGGTGGAAATAATTGGTACGGTTACGCACTTATATACGGTGCGAACGGCGGTGCAGGGCAAGCACAAGGTGGTTTCGGCGGAGGCGGAGGCGGAGGTGGAACGTACGGCGCCGGTGGCGGCGGTGGGTATTCAGGTGGCGGAGCATCATATTGGTCATACGACGCTGCTGGCGGCGGTTCGTACAACGGAGGAACGAATCAGTCGAGCTCAGCTGGCTATCAAAATGGCGACGGTTACGTGACAATCACCAAGCTGTAAAAACTTCTCGGTAAGAGTTAGATGTCAGGAGTTGCCAAACTGACTATACCGACGGCGCTCTATGCCGTGAGTAACGAGTACACGTACAGCAACCTTTCTGCATCGAATGCACTCACGACCTCAAACATCCTGACGATGAACGCGACAGTCAGTGGGAGCATGTTCATATCAGGGAGTTCGACCGTAGGATCGTTGACGCTCGGCGTCACAGGAAACATCTATGCGTCAAACGCAATCACAGCGACGAATATCTTTTCAGCGACTGCCGTCTTCACTGGACCGGTTCGCGTCGATTCAAACATCTATAGTTCGAACGCCGTGACGACCAAGAATGTGTTTTTGCGCGGTCGGATTGTTTTAAACACAGAGACTGGTCCCGCCGAGGGTAAAACAACCGTACAGAGTACCGACAATATACTCATTTCGAATTCGATCAACACGACCAACGTATGGACTTCGGCGCTCAGAACAACCGGGCGCGTCACGGTCGACGGTCAGGCTGGCGCAACGACGATGATTCTGAGCGGGAATGCGTACGTTTCGAATTCAGTGACGACGAATAACGTGTTCAGTCTAGGAAACGTCTTTGCGACCGGGAACGTCACCACGTTCGGCCAAGCACAGGTCATGTCGTCAAATCTGTACGTTTCAAATACCGTAACGACCGGGAACGTGTTTGTCGGGAATGTCATATCTGGAAATCTCTTTTCGTCCGGAAATATCGTGACGCTCAATGCATTCACGACGACCAACATCTTTGCGTCAAACGTGATTGTGACTGGCTATGTGTCAGCTCAAAATTTGGTGAGCACCAACGTCTCGGTATCGAACGCGATCACGACGACGAACGTATGGACGACGAATGTCATAAGCACGAACGACATGATATTCGCAGGTCTTTTCGAGAAAACGACGATTGACGTCACGGGAAACGCCAGCGTATCCAACGCAATCACGACGACGAACGTATGGACATCAAACATATATGCATCCGGCAAATTGTCCTTTGCCGGTCTTCCCAATTTGACAACCCTGGCCGCGTCAAACCTAAGCGTCTCGAACACGATTTTGACGACCAACGTATGGACTTCGAACCTGATATCGCCCGGTGATATCACGATCACGGGGGCTGTTTCGACGGGGATCACGACGCTCCAAGTGACTGGAAATACAATGGTGTCACACACGGTTACAAGCGGGAATGTATATGCGTCCGGGAACATTTACGTCACGGCAGATTCACAAAGCGTCACCGGAAACATCTTCATGGCAAACGCACTCGTGACGGCGAATCTTTGGGCGACAACTTCCGTCTATGCGGGTGTCGGTGCGTACGTAGACAAAACCGTGATTTTGACCGATCCGACGCTAGGTGCACTCGCCGCGACCGTATATACCGGTGCCGGTCAGGGGACTATCGTACGTACTGGTCACATGCCTATGCACCCCACACTCACGACGGCGCCAAGCGGTGTGTGGGCCGGCGACACGTATTTCGACACCAGCTTTTTGAACAAGTACATAACGTCAACCTGGCGCCCGATCGAGCTTTTGTACCCGACGGCAGTTCCGGTCATCGGATCAATTAGTAACCAGGTTGGTCAAGGTCCCGGCCAGATGGTCGTCGTGGTGACTCAGACGGCGACGCCATTCTCGTCGCTTGGGACCGTTCTATGGACCATCTCGGGTGCGCCCACAGGTACGGTGATCGAAGGCGGGTCAAATTCCGGGTGTTTCATAGTCATTCCGGCTACTGCGACTGCACTCGTCGGGTCATACACGGTGACGGTCGGTGCGTCGAACGAACGGGGAACGGCAGGGAATCAATCGTTTGGGCTCACCATGCCAGTGCCACCATCTGCCGGGCTATACACGTTCACGACTGTGACATTTACGTCGGGGACAGCGTCTGGTCAGTACGGTCCGGATATCACTCAGGCCCGTAACGGACTCATAAACGGAAACCCGACCCCGAGTGCATGGTACAACACGTACCTGAACATGACGACAAGCGGGATTCAACGCTGGACGGTTCCGGCTACTGGGTCATACACAATAGAAGTGTGGGGTGCACGGGGCGGGAATGAGCCCGGAAACAACTGGATAGGGGGGTATGGTGCGAGAATGAGAGGTATATTCTCACTCACACAAGGTGATGTTTTAAAAATAATGATCGGACAATCCGGTGGTCAAAGTTACGGTGGTGGTGGTGGTATGACGGCAGTTGCAACAAGCTCTGATTCTCCTCTTATAGTCGCCGGTGGAGGCAATTCAACATCACCGTGGTCTGGCACAGTGGTTCATGCGACAACGTCAACATCAGGTGTTAATGGGTCGTACGGTGGTGCGGGAAGTAATGGTAATGGCGGTAGTGCTACCGCAGGTGTTTGGGGCGGTGCAGGGTTCTACGGAAATCCAACCGGGAATCCTAATTGTGGCGGGAATATACCTCAATCTTTTACGAATGGGGGCGCTGGAGGAAATCACTGTAACAGTATCGGTGGGTTCGGTGGTGGATCTGCAACCGACGGGTGCTGCTATGGAGCTTCAGGTGCTGGTGGTGGTTACTCGGGCGGTTCCGGAACATCGAGTAGCAGTCAGTATGGTGGGGCCGGTGGGTCATACAATGGGGGTAGTAACCAGAGTAACGATAACGGGGGTACAGGTAGCGCGACGCGTTCATGGCCCAACAGTGGTCAGTGTATCATGACCAAAATTTAGATCGCCGCGTCTCATTTTCGTGATAATCTTCATAGTACTACTTAATGGAATTCGCATGGGGGCCGGATTTCTGGAGGTTTATTCACTTGTTTGCTAAGAACGACGTGGGTCGTGATCTGTTTACGCTTCTCAAGCTCCCGTGTGCAAAATGTCAGGGGGAGTATACACCTCCGGCCGACGACGAGCCCCTGCTTCAATGGTCGCTCGACACACACAACCGAGTAAACAAACAGGTTGGACGTGCAGAATGGACGATCCAGCAGCTCGATGCATCCGTCGGGCCATGTGATCACACATGTCACATGGACCTGTTTCCATGGAAGTTTATCAGGATGTTTGCCCGGACACAGAGCCGCGAACTTGCGATCGAGTTTCTTTTGAAATTTCAGGCTCAGTATCCGTGCACGACGTGTACGTTTTTCGACGACGAACCGAGCCCCGACGAGACTGTACTCGCGTGGGTCGATCGTAATTACGTGAAAAGAAAACTCTCAGTCATTAGTAA
>Ga0209443_1001845_pt1 | contig 12851 bp, 7 predicted proteins | sample LauGreBMM110DCMD_2_FD_187571 | JGI IMG/M metagenome (GOLD analysis project Ga0209443, IMG submission 187571) | Freshwater lake microbial communities from Lake Michigan, USA - Su13.BD.MM110.DCMD (SPAdes) (version 2) | ecosystem: Environmental > Aquatic > Freshwater > Lake | place: Lake Michigan... | reverse complement strand
AATTATTAAAATAATCTCCTACAGAACGAATTGCTTTATAAGCAATTGTAAAATTCAAATTTGGTTTGGTATTGACTGACAATAGCGCATCTAAACTTTGCCCTTGTCGCATAACTGTTTTAAAATAAATATCAGTTAAGGGTGTGGGTACCGAATAATAATAAATATCATTTTTGTTTAAATAAGAAACATGTTTCGCATTAAAGCCAAATTGAGGCAAAACCGAAGTGTGTTTTTTAGAAAAATCTAATTGATTGTATAAATAACCTTCGTTTGAAAAGGAAAACAAACCAAAATTATCCTTTCTTAAGTAATTGTATTTGTATTCATCTTGAATGGTCAAAGACGTATCAATATAAACCGTATCTTTTTGAGTGTTGAAAGTTTTATAAAGTTTAATATCTGCTTTTAATTCTACAACTTTAATTGTATCTCTTTCTTGGGAATAGGAAGAAAATGACATAGCAAAAAACAATATAATAAGTAGGGTTCTCATTTTTACAAATTAAAGAGCAAATGTACTGAGAATTTGTTGTAAAAAAAAACCCCGATACAATCGGGGTTTAGTTTTTAAACTAATACTATTAAAATTAATTAATTGTAAATGGGTGTGAAATTGTTGACCCAAACACTGAACCTGATACAAGTGTTGTACCATTGGTTAACTTTAAATTATAAGTTCCAGGAGCAATTCCATCACCCCAACTATCATTCATAATAAATGTATAATTACCTGGTGTTAAACAAAACTGAGTTGTAAATGATGCTAAACCGTCAGCATAAGGTGAAGAACTTGCAATAGTAGCATTCGAAGCATTTTTCAACAACCAAGAAATTTCTGAAGCATAAGGGTCAAAAGCAATATTTAAATTAACTCTTGTATCTGTACAACCTCTTTGAATACTAACCACGTGGTTTGTTCTGTTTGGTAACGCATAGAAACCAGAACCAAAAACCAAAACCAATTGCTTTGCAGAACCATCAGCTGGTAAAGAAGCAAATGAACCCGAGTTGATTTTTAGCTTAGCAGTAGTTTGCCCTGCACGAATTACCGCAGTTGACATATCTATTGAATACATATTTGAAGTTGCAGTCGTAAAAGGACTTACAACAACTGGCACTACTCTGTCTACGTTTGAAACTGTAGTTGAACTAACTAAAACTTCAGTAAAAGCTGGAGCTGCTGCAGTAAACTCAAATATTGAAGCGGACTTGTTAAAAAGCAACGCTTCTTGAGGACCTGAAAATGATTTGTAATTATCATCTTCAGAACTACAACTAACTAGTAACGAAGATATAATTAAACCAAAAAAGATTGAAAATCTAAAATTTTTCATAATTTGATAAATTTAATAATTTATATTAATAACCTGGGTTTTGTTGAATAGAAACATTACCCGCAACCTCTAATTGTGGAATAGGCAATGTAAATCTGTAATCAGAAAGGGCTAAAGTTAAGGGTTGATCTAGAATATCATCATCCGTATTATCTCTAGTAATTCCTTGGTTTCCTGCTAAAGCAGCAAGTCTTTTGATATCTAAATACCTGTGACCTTCAAAAGCCAATTCTTTTCTTCTTTCTAATAAAATATCAGCCCAAGCTGCTTGCGCATTAGCATATACTGGCAACGCAGGTAATGGTAGTGCAAAAGTTCTAGCTGTTCTAATAGAACGAACAAGCGTAGCAGCTGCAGTTAAATTAGAAGAAGCTACTTCACATTCTGCAAGAATTAAAACCATTTCAGAATTTCTAAAGATTTTTAAATCATTTCTTAAATTTTGACCAGTTTTACCAGGATATTTATTGATAGGTAATACATCGTTACTTACATAATTAATGTCAGTAGCATAATTAGGATTAATTAAAGCTGTAGCATCAATCCAAATTGCTCTTCTTACATCATTTGGAAATTGATCGTATAAATTAAACAAATTTCTACCCATATCTAAGAAAGCCCCACCAGTAGCATTAGTAACATTAAAATACCAAGTACTTGCAATATTAGACCAAGTACCTCCTGAAGGTCTAGCTGCAGCGAAAATACATTCTCCTTGTGCAGCATCTCCCCACATTCCATTGTATGTACTTGGAGTAGAAAGTGCACCAGTTGCTAAAGTAGCGTATTGCTTAGCTTTCACATAGTCTTTTCTATAAAGGTACATTCTAGCTCTAGCAGCAGCAATAAATTTTTGTGTTACACGTGTGTAAACAGTTGCAGTAGCTGCTAAATTAGTTTCAGCAAATTGAAAATCACTTTCAATTAAATTGTAAATTAATTGATTTGAAACTCTAGGTCTGTCTTTAAAAAGATCATATCTATCAGGAGTTGTAGATAAAATAACACCTAATGCATTAGGGTTAGCTGGGTCTACAGAGAAAAACGAAACCAATTGTATGTACGAATAAGCTCTTAAAGCTCTTGCCTCTGCTAAAACTGAATTTTTAGCAGCTATATCAGGAGGAGTAGTAGGTACAACAAGGTCAGCAAACTCTAATAATCTGTTTACTCTGTTAATTACAGTATAATGATTACTCCAAAGAGCAGTAGGCTCATCCGAATTTGCATTCAGTTGAAATCTATGTAATTCTTTATCTTGACCACCATTAGAGGGTCCAATACCAACCTCATCAGTAAATACAGTTGTAAAACCGATTTCTTCAGTGTTGTTAACTCTTGAGTAAATATCACCATTTAAGTAGTTTCTTAAATCCGTAACTGTCTTAAATGCATCTGCTCTGTAAATTTCACCAGGTTGTACAATGTCTAAAGCATCGCTACAAGATGAAACTAATAATAAACTTCCAATTGCAAGGAAAATATTTTTAATTTTTTTCATAATTATTAGTATTTATATTATTTAATTAAAATCCAATTGAAGTACCAAAGGTAATCGTTTTAGGATTTGGGAAATTAGTTACTGATAATGCAGAAACAGCTTCCGGATCAAAACCTCTCCATTTCGTCCAAGTTAATAAATTCTCAGCTAAAACGAAAAACTTCACATTTGTAAATGGTGATTTTTTTAACAATTTTGCAGGAATATTATAACCTAAATTAATGTTTTTAAGTCTAATAAATGATGAATCATATAAGAATCTATCAGAATCTAAGAAAACATTATTATTAGAAGCAGTTAGAGCTGGCACGTTTGAAGTGTTGTTAGTTGGTGTCCATTGGTCTAAAAAATCAGCAGTCACGTTCTCTTGTCCAATAAATGCAGGGTTTGAAGCCCATCTAAATTGATTATCAATTCTCCAAACATCATACATATAAGTAAATAAGGTATTTAAGTAGAAACCTTTGTAGTCAAAATTAAATCCAAAACCTCCTTGGTATTTAGGTAAGTTACTTTTTCCAGTAGCTCTTCTGTCTTTGGCTTCATCTGGCGTTTCCGTCAAATTATCATTTCTATCTAAAAACAATAAATTACCATTCGCTTGGTTAACCCCAACGTAAGGAATTAAATTCCACTCGTTAAGAATATTACCTACTTGACGCAAGTTAGCAACCCCACTTTGATTAGTAGTTGCTAAAGCTGTAATTTTGTTTTCATTGTATGATGAATTAGCAAAAACAGAAAATCTCATTTTGTCATTTTTGATAACATTGTATTTTAATACCAATTCTATACCGTTATTAGTTAATTCACCATTATTTCCTGCAACACCGAAACCTGTACCAACAACTCCTGAGTTAGGAATAGAATTAAATAAATTAGAAGTAGTTTTGTTATACACATCAACATTACCTTCAAGTTTATCATTAAATACTGCAAAGTCAATACCAAAGTTGGCTTGAGAAATTTTTTCCCATTGAACTGTTACGTTGTCAAAATTACCATATAATAAACTACCCGGCGCATTATTATAACCAGTACCCACAGCAATAGTTTCTCTAATTACATTACTAGAAGTTAGCAATGATGGGAAACCATAATTAGCAGCAGAGATATTTTGGTTACCATTTGTACCATAAGAAGCTCTAAGTTTTAACATTGAGAATTTAGAATTTTTCATGAATTCTTCTTGGTCAATATTCCATCTTGCAGACGCAGACCAGAAAGTACCCCATCTGTTGTCTTCAGAGAATCTATAAGTTCCATCACGTCTTACTACAGCACTAAAACCATATTTTTTATCATAATCATAGTCTAATGTACCAAAAGCAGATAACGTTCCACCCGTTAATTTAGCACCATTAACACTTGCGATATAAAAGTTAGGTGTAGCAGGGTTAAAAGCAATGTAACCAGTACCTGCACCAGGAACATACGTTAATGGATTTAAACCATTTTGTCTACTTCCGTGTCCTGTGTAGTGAGCTTTTGTGTATTCAAAAAAGGCAGACATAGATAAATCATGTTTGTCTTTAAATATTTTACGGTAATTTAAACTAGAAATATTGGTAACTGTTAAATCATTAAAAGTTGATTGGTCTTCAAATCCTCCAAATTCAGGTGCTCCTGGAGTAGTTGCACGAACAACAATTGCTAAATAAGAATTAGGAGATCTACCAAATAACCTTCCATATTGTTTGTAATCAAGACCTGTTCTGTTTCTAACCGTTAAAGTTGGAGACAACTTGTATGAAGCAGCTACATTTAAAATAGCTGTTTTGTCTGAAAAGTAACTTGGTAAAGAATCTTCTTTTAAAATATCTTGTAACACAAAAGTATCATTGGCTCCATTAAAGTTAGTTCCAATTGCATCGAATAATTGTTGACCCGTTCCATCAAAAGGCGCAAAATATGGAAGACCCATTAAACCTCCATGTAATGGATTTTGAATAGTATTATTATTCACACCACTATTAGTTTCTTGGTCTAATTGTCTTCTTTTAGAGTAACCCAATGCAATTTGCGTGTCGAAATTAAATTTATCGTTATTACTTTTTCCTGATAAATTATTTCTGAACGTAAATCTACTAAAATCTGTAGTAGGTACTAAACCACCTTGGTCAAAATAACCAAGAGAGGTAAATGATTTAAGGTTTTTAGAACCTACACTGATACCTAAATTGTGTTGTGTAACAACATCAGTGTTATAAAAGTAATCCAACCAATCTGTATCAATACCATAAGCTGCTATTTCTTGGTCTGTAAAAGGAAGACCAGTTGCAGGGTTATTATTACCTAATCCAGTGCCTCTTAACTTTTCAATAGTTAATGCTTCTCTAGCATTAGCCATGTTGTATTTGTTTTTAGGCAAAGTACTAAATCCAGTTGTAGTATCGTAACTAAAAGTTAACGCTTGACCAAATTTACCACCAAAAGTTTTAATTAAAATAACTCCATTGGCACCTTTATTTCCATAAATAGAAGTACCTGCAGCATCTCTTAATACGGTTACACTTTCAATTTCATTCTGGTTAAGGTTTCTAAATTGATTAGAAGTAGAAGGAATACCATCAATTACAATTAAAGGATCTGTATTACCATTGATTGATGAAGCACCTCTAATAAATCCATCAAATTTAGCAGAACCTGGTGATCCTGAAGATGAAATAATTGTTAAACCTGGTGCAGTTCCTTGTAATGAAGCTAATACAGACGCGTTTGGTCTGTTTTCTAAAGTTTCACCGCCTACAGTAGTAGAAGCCGTGTTAGAATTTGCTTTAGTTCTTGTTCTATCATAACCGATAAAAACATTAACTACTTCAATTACTTGGTTAGCACTTGCTAAAGTTACGTTAATTACATTACCAGCGCCAACAGTAACTGTTTTTGTTTCTTTGTCTAAAAAAGAAACTTGTAAAACATCACCTTGAGTTGCTTTAATTGAGAATTTACCATTCTCATCTGTTTGAGTACCTTGTTTTGTACCCGAAATACTTACAGTAGCACCTGGCAATTTTGCGCCATCACTTGTTACTGTTCCTGTAACAGTTTTCTGTTGTGCAAAAGAAAACTGCATTGTAAACGCTACTAAAAGCGTAAAAATCCATTTGAACTTCGATCTCATATTAATTCTATTTGAGTTAGTTATTTTACAAACTTCTTAATAATTTCTTAAATAAACAAATAATATTTTAAAAAATTGTAATTTTTTTTGTGTTAAAATTTTTTATTCAAAATAAATGCATCCTAGAAGCCACGATATATTAGGATTGAATAAATGTTAAATTATATTTGAAAATTAATTATTTTTATGTAAAATTTTTATGTTAAATAAATGTTATAGTAATTTTAATATTGAGTGCAGACCAGATGAAACTGACAGAAGTTGCTTTGCTGGTGCTTTAAACGCAGCTGCAATTATTAAACATTCCCCTTACATTAAACTTACGAAAGCAAAAAAACAAGAACAATTTTTGTCTCATGCTATAAATAACTCAAAACTGTTGACAAAAAATACGTCTTAAAATGAGACTTTTTATTGAAAATTTATTTGGTTTTTCAGTTACTCATATTAATAATGAAGAAATTTACGAATAAACATCAGTTAACGGCGCTGGTACCCAATAATAGTATACCATTAGTTTTTATATAAGAAACAAGCTATTTTGTACTGAGAATTTGTTGTAAAAAAAAACCCCGATACAATCGGGGTTTAATTTAAATATAATGAATTATATTATTGTTTCCAGAAAGGAGTTTTACTATTGATAGTAAAAATCTCTGAAGTTGAAACATTTGGCACATTACCACTATTTGCAACATACTCAGAAACTGGATAAATTAATCTGTAAGGTTTACGTGGATTAATTGCAACAGTAGATAATGGGGTTAAAGGAAAACCAGTTCTTGTGTAATCTATGTAAGACTCAATACCGTGAATACCCATTAAAGCAACCCATTTTTGATACATTACTGCATGTAATTTTTGAGTATCAGTACCAGTCCAACCAAAGTTAGGTTTAGCATTAATTAATGTAATATAAGTACTTATAGTTGCGTTTCTGAATAGAAAGCTATCAGTTATAGCATTTTCAAAATTAGTTTGACCATTTGAAAATAATGCAGGATATCTTATGGCAGCTTCAGCTTGCAATAAACAAGACTCTGAGTACAGCATTACAAAACCATCTACTCCAAAGAAATCCTGAGCATAACCTAAGTTTACACCTGCAAATATTAGCGCTTGATCATAAGGATTTACATGTCCTTGAGCCCCTAGACGACTTGGTGGTCCTGGGTAAGCAACTCCAACAGCTCCCACATCTACTTGAGAAGAACCTTGATTAACCGCTCTTCTTGAAGTTGTACCAACTCCTGCAGTAAATAATCTACCAGATCTTCCGTCAGTTAAATTAGGGTAATTAACACCTGAACCTGGAACAATTTCTTGAGAACCTGCAGCAGGATAATTTGTAGTAGCGTAAGACTGTAAAGATTTGTATGCGTGACCTGACATAGCAATAAATAATCTGTTTGCTTGATTATTACCTGCTACATCCCAGAAGAATGTATTTGCAACTGGGTTAACATTTGCATCAGTAGAACCATCAAAACCAGGGTTTATAGCAACGTTGTCAGATAAGAAAGGACCAGAAGCAATAGCCGCTAATTTAGTATCTCTAAAAGTTGCAACAGCACCAGTAGAACCAGACATTCTTAAACACATTCTTAATTGAACCGTGTTTGCAAATTCTTCCCATCTAGCCATATCACCACCTAACATGATGTCTTTTGCTCCCATGTCTAAAACAACATTAGGATCAGCATTTGCAATTAAAGTTCTTGCCCCTTCTAATTCAGCAATTAAAGCTTTATAAATAGTAAAATCATCGTCATATTTTGGCGTAGTGTTCGCGCCACCCTTCCATGCTTCTGTGTATGGTGCATCACCATATAAATCGACAATATATTGCATGTAATGCGCTTTACAAATTTTTGCAGCAGCTACATAATAATCATACTTACCTGAAGCATTACTGTAGTTAATGATACCGTCAAAATTCTTTAAGTTACGGTATAAACCGTCCCAAATTCCATTATAGAAAGAGTTATCAACGTTTAACTGTAATTCTTTATCAAAACCATTACCATACGAGTTTACGTTTCTAGTCCATGAGTTCATGAAAACGTTACCTAATTGGTTCATAGTTGTTGCCTGCACTCTGTATGTTGACAACTGAGCACCTGGCAATAATAGCGCAGGAGTTACTTGCTCATACAACAAGTTGTTCTCACTTTCGTTAATATCAAGATACTGATCACACGAGAATAGCGCTAAAGCTAAAACTGGTGCTAAAAATTTAATTTTTTTCATGACTATTATATTATTAAAATGTTAAGTTCACAGTAAAACCTAAAGTTCTTGTAGTTGGATATTGTCCAATATTCATGATTCCTTGGGCGTTACCATTAGTGTTTGAAGCTTCTGGATCTCCATAACTATGATTTTCTAAACCATTTTTAGCTTTGATTAATTTACCATCAGCTAAGAAAACGAATGGATTTCTTGCATTAACACCCACTCTAAAAGATTCTAAACCAGCTTTACCAATTAATTTTTTAGGTAAAGAATAGCTTAAAGATAATTCTCTTATTTTTAAAGCTGCTGCATCAATAACATTAGCTTCTCCTACAGCTCTATGAGTTGTTGTAAAATAATTCAAAACACCTGCAGCACTTGCGTTATTAGCCGCTGGAACTGTATTTACAGCACCTGTAGTAGTAACACTTCCTGGAACAACATAACCATTTGCTCTGTCAAATCCAGCAGTATCTAAATCTCCACCTGTAAACAACAATAAGTTTTTAGCAAATGAATAAGTAGATGCACCTGATCTATAATCAGCAACAGCTGTTAATCTGAAACCTTTGTACTCAAAAGAGTTCGTTAAACCAATGATATAATCAGGCACCCCTTTTCCTAATTTTTGGAAAGTAGAAGTTCGTTGAGGAGAACCATTTGCATCAACAATAATGTTACCATTTGCATCTCTTACAAAAGCAGTACCTTTAATTAAAGGGAATTCTTCTCCAATTTCAGCAAAAATACCGATTTGTGTATTTGATTGTAAATTCACACTATTTACACCATTAGATAAAGATATAACTTTGGTTTTGTATGTAGAATAGTTTGTTCTAAGATCCCATTTGAAGTCTTTTGTTTTGATAGGAGTAAATCCTAAATCAATTTCAAAACCTTTATTTTCTAAATCACCAACATTTGTTAATAAAGTACTATTACCAGATGCGGAAGAAGTAGTTTTTCTTGTCATTAAATCAGTAGTTTTAGCAACATAATAAGAAGCTTCAACAGTAATTCTATCATTAAAGAAACCTAATTGACCACCCACCTCTAAAGTATGAGTAAACTCAGGTTTGATAAACTCATCTGTTGAATTTGGATTATATTGATAAGAAGATAAGTCTCCAAATGGAAAACCTGAAGGAATAGTCGCTAAATTATTTGTTGAATAAGCACCTACAGCAGAAGTATTACCTACTGAAGTATATGAAGCATTCAACTTAGCATAGTTTAATACTTTATTATCTTTCAAAGCTGCAATCGCTTTGGTTGGAATAAAGGAAACCCCAAAAGAAGGATAATTATAAGCTTCTTTAACGAAAGAAGTTTGCTCAACTCTACCTGTTAAATTTAAGAATAAATAATCTTTATAAGCTAAATCAGCATTAACAAAACCTGCAACCACTCTAGATCTTACTTTTCTGTTGTCTAATGAAGCAGGGTTTGTTGGGCTTAACACATTTGTAATGTGGTAAAATCCTTCAATATCTAAATTTGAACCTCCTTGAGAAGTAATTCTGAATAATCTATCTTGAATATTGTTACCTACATTAACTTTTAAATTTAAGTTTTTAGATAAGTCATAATCAAAATTAATTAATAAATCTCCATAGAAATTTCTAGATGCAGATTGATTAGCAAAATAAGAAGATGAAGAGGCGGAACCTCCTAATGCTTCATAAGATTCGCTAGTTGCGCCATAATAAGAATAAGGAGAAATATCAAATGGAGATGAAATATTAGTAAAAGCATCTCTATGTTGTTGTGCTTCAGAACTAACCATTTGAATGTTAGCTCTATAGTTCACACTGATGTTTTTATTTAATTCATATCCTAAACTTGCGATACCATTAAAAATATTACTTCTATTATCATAACGAGCTGTTTTCGAAATCCAGTAAGGGTTTTGCGCATAAACTGTCCAGTGTCCTTCATTTCCAGAATTTTCAAATCTAGAAACTGGCACGTTAGAAGCTGTTTGAATTAAATCATCCATCAAATCACTATCAGTTTGAGAAGTTCTTTGAGTAATGTAATTCACATTACCATCAATACTAAATCTACCAGATTTTTTACCAGCTTTGAATAAGAATGAATTTCTCACTAAATTATCACCATCAACAACAAAATCAGTATTTTGTCTGTTTACAGATAAGAATGAGTAAGAATCAGCACCACCAACATTAAAGTTGAAACCATTTTGATAAACGGTACCTGTTTTAAAGAATTGTTTGATATTATCTTTAATTGGCGCCCATTCAGTCATTAAAAATTTACCATCCGCTTGCGGCATACCTACTGGTAACATTGAAGGCATTCCTGCTCCAACGAAAGCAGGTCCCCAAGAACCATTTTCCCATGGCACAAAACCATTTCCTGCTGGTATACCTGGACCAGCAAAACCAGGATCTGTTGCCCAACCTTGACCATATTCCATTTGTCTTTGTGGAACAAAATTTACAGATTCAAAATCTACAGATGAATTTACACCAAATGTAAATTTATCTTTCTTAGCTCCTTTTTTAGTAGTAACCATAATTACACCATTAACCCCTTGAGCTCCATATAAAGCAGCACCTTGAGCACCTTTGATTACGTTAACGTTTTCGATTACATCAGGTGGCAATTGAGCCAAAATCCCTGCAGATGAAATAGCGTTATCAATAACGATTAAAGCTTGGTTATCACCAGTAATAGATCTGTTACCTCTTAATACAATTCTAGTACCAGCTGTTACACCATTACTAGTAGTATTAATTTGTAAACCAGAAACTTTTCCAGCTAAAGCTTGAATAGCATTAGGATTGGCTGCTTGAGTAAGCTCTCTGTTACCAATTTGTTTTTGAGCTGCAACTACTGCATCTCTAGTTCTTCTGATACCCATAGCTCCTTCAATCTTAACTACTTCAATATCAGTAGCAGATGTAGTTAAAACTACGTTAATTACATTACCAGCACCAACAGTTACTGTTTTTGTGTCTTTTCCTAAAAAAGAAACTTCTAAAACATCTCCTTGAGCTGCTTTAATTGAGAATTTACCATTCTCATCCGTTTGAGTGCCTTGTTGTGTCCCCGAAATACTTACTGTAGCACCAGGCAATTTAGCACCATCACTTGTTACTGTACCTGTAACAGTTTTCTGTTGTGCAAAAGAAAACTGCATTGTCAACGCTACTAAAAGCGTAAAAATCCATTTGAACTTCGATCTCATATTAATTTTATTTGAGTTAGTTATACAGCAAACTTCTTAATAATTTCCTAACAAAACAAATATTACTTTAAATTTTTTTGTTTTTTTTTATGTTAAAATTTTTTGTTATTTAAAAAACTCTGTAGAAGCCAGGATATAATTGGCTTGAATAAATGTTAAATGTTATTTTAAATTTATTTATTTTTGTAAAAAAAATTTATGTTAAATAAATGTTATAGTAATTTTGATGTTGAGTGCGGAACGGATGAGGCTGGCAGAGGATGTCTTGCAGGTCCCGTTTCAGCAGCTGCAATTATTTTACATTCACCTAACGTTAACCTAACAAAAGCTCAAAAAAAACAAGTACAACTTTTGTTTCAAACTCTAAATGATTCCAAACAACTTTCCGAAAAAAAACGATTTGCGTTGAGACCCATAATTGAAAGTTTATTTGATTTTTCAGTGACACATATATATAATGAAGAAATTGATGAAATAAATATTTTAAACGCATCGATGAAAGCTATGCAAGAAAGCGTTTTGAAGTTGGCAACTCTTCCGGAATATATTATTGTAGATGGCAACCGCCCTTTAAATGGAAAATTGGGTATAAAACAAGCACAAGGAAAAATTTTTAATGCAAAAGAAATTGAAATTTTGAATTCTATTCCAAATACCTCTATAATTAAAGGTGATGCTACATTTTTAAGTATAGCTGCCGCTTCTATTTTAGCAAAAACATATCGAGATGATTTTATGGATACAATTCATGAAGAATTTCCTATGTATAATTGGAAAAAAAATAAAGGATATCCCACAAAAGAGCATCGAGAAGCTATTCGGAAATATGGAATTACTAAATATCATCGAAAAACATTTAGGTTATTACCAGAACAATTAATATTAGAATTCTAAATAAAAGAACTTTCAAATAAAACAGAAAAATGTTTTAGAATTTTCTCTTTTACTTCTTTCTCATTCACTTCCCTGCCCAACTCAACTTGCATAGAAGTAACCGCCTTACCACGAATACCACATGGAATAATGTTATCAAAATAGCCTAAATCGACATTCACATTTAATGCAAAACCATGCATAGTTACCCATCGAGAAGCTCGAACACCCAAAGCACAAATTTTTCTCGCAAATGGCGTACCAACATCGAACCAAACGCCTGTTTCTCCCGGACTGCGTTCTGTTTGCAAACCGTATTCTGCTAAAGTTAAAATAATGGCTTCTTCTAAAAATCGTAGGTATTTATGAATGTCGGTAAAAAAATTCTCTAAATCTAAAATCGGATAACCCACAATTTGCCCAGGACCGTGATAGGTAATGTCTCCTCCTCTATTTATTTTGTAATAAGTAGCGCCTTTTTCTAAAAGTTGTTTTTCAGAAAGCAATAAATTTGAAATATCACCACTTTTACCCAGTGTATAAACATGCGGGTGTGTTACATAAAGA
>Ga0209443_1001843_pt1 | contig 12860 bp, 9 predicted proteins | sample LauGreBMM110DCMD_2_FD_187571 | JGI IMG/M metagenome (GOLD analysis project Ga0209443, IMG submission 187571) | Freshwater lake microbial communities from Lake Michigan, USA - Su13.BD.MM110.DCMD (SPAdes) (version 2) | ecosystem: Environmental > Aquatic > Freshwater > Lake | place: Lake Michigan... | reverse complement strand
GTTTTGTTTTTGAAAATATACGCAGCTCGGTAGTAGCAGAAGTAAGCCCAGGGGGTAGTAGGTGACGGGCTGTCCCAGGACACCGAGGAAATAAATGTTTCTTGGGAATTGAAGTATGTTGTGCTCGAGAGTCCTAGTAGCGAGAGTACGGTAACAATGAGAATAAGAAGACCGATCAAAATTAAAAGCATTTTATTAATAATTTTATTTTACGCAAATATTTTTGCCCAATGGATCGCTAGAGGGCTTGGTACCCTGGGAGCATTCGGCTACACAGGTGCCCCCGTTTACATTTGGATCGTAGTAGGCATCGCGACAGTAGCTTGTGGGTAATTTTGCCAAAAAGCTAGTGCACATAGTTTGGGCGTTTTCATTTAGAGGAATGGGCGTCTGCCACGCCGGACAAGGCAAGCTATCATAGGTAATATCCTTGCCAGGTAATTTGTGACATTTTGTATTTTGAGGGCTATTAACACACTCAGAGTTCCCATTTTTATAACCATCGAGACTATCAAAATTGGGGCCAGTGCAGAAATTAGGTTGCATAAAAAAAGTGACGTCATTACATTGTGAAGCGTCACTGACGTTATCTAAAATTAATCCCCAGTCTGTGGTTACATTACTATTGGAAGGTTGGGCTTTAACATCACAGACGTTATTTCCAATTTGTTTTACAAGGTCAGTGCTCTGCAAACAATTTCTATTATTAGTGCATTTTTCAACACAGTAGCCCAGTGCAGGGTCAAAGCATGTTTCGCCGCTCTTATCACAGAGCATGCTATTGGACCCGTTGCTCCAGGTCTGTAGAGAAAGGGTATTATTGCTTGGCGTATTTATAGGTATTATATAGTAGGGTGTTTTAATTGAATTGTATTCACTATCGCTTACGATATCACTAAAAATAATTTGGTTTTTTTTGTAAAATACAAGACTATGAGCTAGGGCTGTGATGTTTGACCGGGTCCGGGTAAAAAAACTAATTCCTGGAATAAATGATTCGAAATCAATAGAGGGCACGGTGATAGTAACGGTTGGGTCATTATCGACATTGCTTTTAACTGAAAATATAATTGAAATATTATGCGGGGTTGAAAAATTTAACTGGTAATCGTTTTTTAGCAGCGGCTGATGGATAGGATTGGTGTTAAAAGTACTAGTAACCGAAAAAGTAAATTTAATATAGGGATTTAGGATATCGGTAAACGCAGAAAGAGCTTGGTCTGTGGGCTGTGGTAAGAGCAAAAGGTCCTTTTTTGTTGGGGTAAGAGGATCCGTACTAAAATCAAGTGCATTATCGGTTCTAAAAGCAATTAAATTATATGTGGGATCGTATTTTGAAAAAATAATCTGGGGAACCGTTAAATTAATATTATTAGTGAGGTTGTTTGTAATGCCCGTAATTCCGAGTACCGCGGAGGAGCACACTTCGGGGTCAAAGCCTGGATCTACAAGCGCAAAGCCGTAAGAAGTTTTAGTATACCAAGGAAATACTGGCGGTGGGGATATAGGTACCCAATTAACCTTATTCCCTGTAATAGTTGGTGGTCCGGAATACAAAGAATTTATAGAGTCTATAAAAACTGCTAAAATATGACTAATCGTAGGTTGAAGGTCAATGGGGTTCCATTTTTTATTGTCGCCCTGATCGCCCGAAACAAATAAGGAAATTTTATAAGGCGATTCGGGTAAAATATTAAATGTAATTATAGGATTATTATCACTAAGGCTATAATATTTACCGGCGTTGCCAATAGGCCCGGGTATTGGATTACTCGGATCCGAGACATCAACGTACTGGGCCGCGTAGAAAGTAGGAATTCTAAAGGGAAGTTTTGTAACATCCCTAGTGCCCTGTTCGGCGGATAAAAAAATAGGGTAGCCAATGGGCTTGGAGTAGGGGTTTTTTTGGTCAGTATAAGTATTTTTATTAGCTCCCACCGTTGCAATAATAGAAGAGGGTCCAAAATCAAGAGGAGGGAGCATACCGAAAGCGGTTGCAGATGTCCTAAAAATAACTGTGCTATAATTAGACACGGCTGTAAATTTTATGGTGGGATTTGTTTTAGGTGAGCTGGGGAGTAGCAAAGGTTTACTGAGCTTTCCGTGGGTTTCCTTTTCGAAGCCCTGGTAGTAGTAGGCGATTGCGTACGCGGTCTGGAAGTGCCACGGGGAATCCAGGGGTCCTGGGTCTGTGAATGAAACCAGTTCCGGAGCGTCCGGGACCACATTCATTGTAGGGGTAGGGGATTTAGAATTTGAAATTAAGTAAATTACCAAAAAAATAGCAGAAAATAAAATAATTACTAAAATTATTTTTAGGTTATTGGAAATAGTAATCATCTTTTTTTAATAACAAAAACTCAAAAAAAAACACAAAACTATTTGTTTACAAGAACTGCAGACGTTAAGGAATTGAGGTAAGGGGGAGATGTGAATTTAATATTTGATGGACCATCATACACTATAAAAAAATTATTTGGGTGAGTGAAATTATCGATAATAGTTCCAACTGGTACTATTCTAAATTTAACATCAAGTAACACAAAATTTTTTGTACAATCAAATCCTCGTTGCGAGCAATCAGCCAATTTTTTACTTCCACAAAAAACTCCCCCCAATGCCATTGTTGATGTACAGGACACATTATTACCTTGTGGATTACATGTATCATTATTTTGACAACCATCAAGCTCTGCATAGTATACTTCCAAGTGTTCTCCTAGTGGGCTGCTTCCTGGCAACCCACCATAACGATAAAAAGCCATCAAAATATTCCAAGTATTTTCATTTTTTTTCTGTAAAGCAAACATAGTATGTTGTTTTAAGGTAATAAAAACTTTGGTTTGAATTAAAATTTTTTAAGCCTAGTCTGTCATAATCAAATTGTGGGTCATCTAACTGTACAGGGAGCATTACTAGAGGTGGTGGGGGTGCTGGGGGTGCTGGGGGTTCTGGAGATGAGATTATTGAACAATCATCTCCCAAATAACCACTATTGCAGTTGCACATTTGAATATTATTATTATCAAAAATGCAACTTCCATTATTACAATTTTTGAAACATTTTGGGTCATTATTTTTAGAAAAAGATAAAACGATTAACACAGAAATACCTATAATAAAAATCAAAAATAAAATTAAAATTACAGCATAATTCATTTTATTTTTATTAATCCAAAAAAAAAAGGAAAAACAAATTAGTAACAATCGCCATCATCGTCAGTATTTAGTCCCATATCTTCACCATATCACTGATATCAAACAGTACATTCTATCCAAGAGTAGTAATTTTTTCACGTTGGATACCTCTTGCTTGGCAAAATATTTATTGTTTTTAAATTATTAATAGTTTTCTATATTAAAAACTGACCTGTTTAATTTTTTTTTACATAATTAATAAAACAAATTATGGCACTAGCAAAAATGCTGAAAGCTCTAGAAAAAAAGCCATCCGCAAAAAAAAAACCATCTCCAAAGAAGAAGCCATCGCCAAAGAAGAAGCCATCTCTAGGGGCTCTAGAGGCTCTAGTTAATAAAATATCGCCAAAGAAGAAGCCATCGCCAAAGAAGAAGCCATCGCCAAAGAAGAAGCCATCTCTAGGGGCTCTAGAGGCTCTAGTTAATAAAATATCGCCAAAGAAAAAGCCATCGGCAAAGAAGAAGCCTCCAGTTAAGAAAGCATCTCCATCTCTAGGGGCTCTAGAGGCTCTAGTTAAGAAAATATCGCCAAAGAAAAAGCCATCGGCAAAGAAGAAGCCTCCAGTTAAGAAAGCATCTCCATCTCTAGGGGCACTAGAGGCTCTAGTTAAGAAAATATCGCCCAAAAAGAAAAGTCCAGTTAAGAAAGTATCACCCAAGAAACCAATTGAAAATATTGCGCTTAATAATTGTATATTGGAGCTGGCGAAACTCAAGGCACAGAAATCGCCGCCGAAATACAAGACGCCGCCGAAATACAAGACGCCACCGAAATACAAGACGCCTTATATACCGAAATACAAGACGCCTTATATACCGAAGCAGAAGACACCCATGGAAATTTCCTGGAAGACGCCTAGTAATATTGATGCGACTCCGGCATACAATCCTCTATGGCAACCCATGGAAGAAGACTGAATATTAAACCATGGTCGCTGTCTTTTCATAAAAATTAGTGCCGGAGGTCAATGCTTCGGGCACGCAAAACGGCTTCTGGCCCACATTAGTAATCATTTTAACAAAGCCCGGGTTACATTGGCAATTTGATGCGCCAGGCGGGGTTGTGGTCTGGGTAGTCATGTCCCAGGAGAAGGTACCACTGGGGCAGATATTGGCGTTTATTTTACTGCAGTCGGCCGAGGCACCCGCGTAGTCAGGTACACTGCAGAGGCAACCGAACTCCATGGTGTTGAGGTCAGAGTAACCTTGCCAGGTCAAGACGCCTCCGTGCTGTTTGGAGCACTGGATGGGGGCAGCCGTCTTGGGGAGACATACGCTGCGGCCGTCATTAAGGTTCTGGCAGGTCATGAGTTGGCCCTCCCGGCTCTCCAGACAGGTATCGCAGTCCTTGTCTGCAGAGCAGGTCACGATGCCAGTGCTGCATCTCAAGAGGAAGGAGGACTGGCTGGGGACCAGAGGGGCGTAGCCCTGGGCGGTAGCGGATTTCGCGAAGAGTCCAAGGAGGCCCAGGACGAGGCAGAAGATAGTGAATACCGCGAGAAGAGGTAACAATATATTTGCCATTTTTTAAGAGAAAAAATAATAAATGGCTCTTGCAACGGAACACCTTGTGAGGCTTGGGATGCTAGTGCTTGGGGGGCTTGTGGGCTACGTGGTGTACGTGTATCTCTTTAGGCCCCGGGTGCTGGAGAACCTCTGCCTAGTAGACACAAACCTCTGTGTGAGTATAAAGTACTGGAGCTTTCAGAATTCGGCGCTCATTCATATGCAGCCGACGGATTACTGGATATTTTTTACGGGAATCACGGCCTTTTCGTACCGCAAGACGGCCATGAGCTCCAAGGAGTGCGGGAGCTACGAGGGACGGGAGTATGAGCCGGCGTATGAGGTGTCCCTGACGACGGGGCTGCCCACGGGCTACGACTGTGTGCTCTCGCTGGAAGAGGTCAAGAAGTTTTACACGTTGAATAGTGTGGAGCCCGGGTATCTCTATCTAAAAAGGGACACGCGCAGCTACGGGGTACGGGAAGCCCTGAACAGCCTCTCGGACGAAGGCATAATCAATCTATTTAAAATAACATAAATAAATGTTTAGCGGAATACTAGGAAAAATAATATTTGGATTAATTTTAATTTTTTTTTTAGTAGGGATGCTGCAGTGGTTGCGCAATCGGGAGAACCCCGTCTATCACAACCACTGTGGTTCCGATGGGGATTGTCCCCAGGGGCAGCAATGCATTGAGAGCGAGGACTACAATGGCAACATTTGTGCGCCGAAGAACATGGTGACCTGCAACCTCTCGCCCTTCACGGAGCTGCAGGAGTGTGACCCCAGTGACACCACAAGCAACTACTGCGGTACCCATTGCATCAACCAGCCGCCGTTCCTCTGCCGGGCCGTCTCCAATGGCATCCTGGCCGTCCAAGTACCCGGGACGGGGTACACGGCCGGTATGCTACTGAAGCCCTCCGGGGGCACAGGCAGTGGCATGGTGGTCGGTGTGGCAACGGTGGGGCCCAAAGGGGAGATGCTTTCGGCGACAGTAGCAGGTCCTGGGAACGGCTATGTAGCCGGGGATGTGCTGTCGCTGGGGTTGGCGAGCCTGCGGGTCACAGCGGCCCCGAACCCCTTTGTCTGGAGCCAGGGCAATGAGACGCTCACGCTGCCCAATTCGAAGCCCGGCAAGGGCTGGTGTCTGCCCGCCGTGAAGCCAACCCCCTGTAATAATTTTACATCGGACTCTATTCTGGTGGAGACGAGTCGGAGTGATGGGGAGAAATCCTACGAGTGGGAGTGTCTCTGCAGCAATGACGATATGTTTACCAAGGCAGGCTTCGGAGGGGACTGTATCCTGGAGAAGGCCTGTGGGGCACCGACCGGGGGCAAGCTGCTGGTGAGTGACTACAAAAAGACCTGCAATGCGGCAGACGGGTGTCCCGACGGGCAGCGGTGCTGTGCCCCCGGGAACGTAGAGGGCGAGTGCTGCACCGCTGGGGACACTGCCTGTGCCAATGTCAAGTATACGGGTCAGAAATATTGCTTTGAAGACTGGGAGAAAGAAAAAGCACTTAATCCGGCCGGGGGTCGGTGTGACTGTGCCGCGGGGCTCACCTACACGACAACGGGCTCCGGGAGCAGCGACTACCGGAAGCTCTGTGTCGCGGACCCCTGCTCGGCTCCGGGCTGTGACAGCTGTAGCAGCACGAGTGCCGGCAGTTGCCAATGTGGCCCCGGGTTCCTGGTCTGCCACTGGGACAGCAAGCAGTCCAAGAACCTGGGCAACACCCCGGACAGCTATGCGGAGACATACTGCAAGGACAATCCCCGGTGCCTGGTAGCGCCCTGTGGGGACCCCTCGCAGTGCACGGCGAGCATTGGGGCTCCGGGCACGCTGGGCACCTGTGTGGTGAAGGACCCGAGCGGTACCTGGGGACTGCTGCCGGCGGACAATGCACTGGGGGTGACGTGTGTGGACTACTGTAGCAATGGGGGCATTGGGTACTCCTGCAGTGGGCGGGGCGACTGTACTGTGGTGCGGGACGGCAGTGACTTCCCGCAGCAGCAGTGTAACCACTGTACCGGGGACACTGGGGACAAGGGTAATTGTATGAAGACAACGTACACCCAGAGCCCGGCGCCTGCGCCCCAGTACTGTCTGCAGGAGCTCATAAAGTTTGGGGACTACTGTGACCCGAATTCGGGCAATTCGAGCTGCTGCAGCGGGGTCTGTGGCTTCGAGGATAAGGAGTGCTATGATCAAGGGGGCCGGGTATGGGACCGGGTCTGTCACACGAGCTACACCTGCAAATAAAGAGGGGGACTAATAAAATCATAATGAGTTTTGAAGCAGGCTATGCAGCAATCAGGGAATTGGAGGGCCGTGGTGTCCGCGCCGAAGATTTGCTTGAATTTAAGCAGGAGCCTGGGAAACAGCACTACCGGCTGCTCTCCGAGATGGCCTCTCGCTTTACCGGACGCACCATCATCGACATTGGCACCCACAGGGGCTCCTCGGCCTATGCGCTAAGCATTACCCCAGAAAAGGGTCAGAACAAAATTTTTTCGTTTGATATTTGTAACAATGTCTCTGTTGAGATGCAGGCGTTGCTGCAGAGCCGCAATGTAGTGCTTTCGCTCGATAATCTAATGGTGGAAGAAACCAGGGCATCGACCCAGTGGAAATCCGTGATACTGGAGAGCGCCTTCATCTTCCTGGACATTGATCCCCACCATGGCACTCTGGAGTACGAGTTCTACCTGTTTCTACGAGACAACGACTACCGGGGCTTTGTGGTCTGTGATGACATCTGGTATTTCAAGGGAATGCGGGACAATTTCTGGTACAAGATTCCCCTCTCCGACAAGCAGGACATCACGGACCAGGGCCACTGGAGCGGCACCGGCATACTGTTTCCTAAAAATAGCGACCCATATTTAATATATAGCCCCCGATGGACCCTGGTAACGGCTTATTTCGATCTGACCAAGTGCCCCGATGCCAGTGCCAGTATCAAGAACCGGCCCCAGTCGTACTACCTGGAGGCCGCGGCATCGACCATGGCCGTTCCCGCGAATCTCGTTGTTTACTGCGACGCCGAGTCCCTTGACGCCTTGGTGGCGCTTCGACCCGCCTTTCTCGCCAGCCATACGAAGTGGGTGGTGCGCGACTTCGAGGACTTCAAGCTTACCAAGCACCGCTCAAAAATAGCGGACAACCGCATAAAATTCCCGTACCATTTCGATGACCGCAACACCCCGTCCTACTACCTATTTTGTATGGCTCGCTATGCTATGCTCCAGGAAACCATTGAAGATACTGGCAATCTATTTCCCGAGTCAACCCACTTTGCCTGGATTAATGTGGACATCGAGCGCATAGGCTACCAGAATGTGGCGGCCATCGAGCGCTTTCTAAGGGCAGAGCCCCGGGATCGCTTCTCCACGATTTACATTGACTATATTCCGGAGCAGTTGACCAAGCCCGAGTTGCTGGCCATTTACTTCCAATGGGGCCGCTGTAGCATGTGCTCTGGCTTCTTCACCGGCTCGGGGCACCACATGGCCAAGGTCTGTGCTCTAATTGAAGATAAATTCCTGGAATTCCTGGCCCTGGGCTACGGGCACGCCGACGAGCAGCTCTTTTCGCCCGTCTTTTTTGAAAACAGGGACCTCTTTGAATTCTACTATGGCGACTACCAAAGCATGGTCACAAACTATACCGGCGTCCGGGTTAGTGCCAGCTCTATTTTAAATTTTTTAGTTGCAAATTCTTTTAATAACGGCGACTATAAGATTGCGCGCCACGCTTGCCAGGCACTCGATGATTCTCCTGCCACCCCTTCCCAGCTCAATGCCGAGGAACGCGCAAGGCTAAGGTTTTTCTCTGGCCTACTTGATAATAATTATTAATTGAATTAATAAAAATAAATGTATGTACGAACCCTAGTCTCGGCATATCTAAACGTAAATAGTAAAAATAGAAGCGCGGCAGAATATCTTGAATTTGCCCAGAGTCTTTTAAAAGCGGACTGTCCGAAAATAATATTTATTGACGAGCAATTGGCTCATCAATTTGCCAGCAAATTTGCCAGCAAAAATTTAAAGCTAATAGTAATCAACAAAACACACTTTTATTTACTTGAAGAGTACAAAAATAACCCAGAGTGTTTTAATAACTTTTATAAGATAAACGGCAATGCAGAAAAAGATACGCTTGAATATATAAGCATCGTGTGCAATAAAACCGAATTTATGAAGCAGGCGATTGACATGAACCCATTTGAAACAGAGGGGTTTGTATGGGTAGACTTTGGAATGAAGCATGCGTGCCCCGAGATCTCCCCGGAACACTACCCGAGCCTACTGGAGAGTCTTGCAGCTAAGCCCATAACCCAAGAAGAACAAAGAGCAGTGCGTATTGGACATATCTGGGACCTGGGTATGCCGTCGCCCAGCAATGTGTTGCATGACATCCAGTGGTATTTTGCGGGCGGAGTATTTGGAGGAACGGCGACACCACTACTTGAATTTGCAAAGAAGACCCGGGAAAAATGCCTAGCGATAATAGATGAGCACCGGCTCCTACCATGGGAGGTAAATGTGTGGTATCTAGTGAGTTTGGAACAGCGGGAGCTATTTTCCGTGTACCCGTGTGTTCATAATTCACTAGTGATTACAAACTATTAACAGTTTATTATGCAGGGGTCCGTGTGGTTCACTTCCTTGGAGAAGGCGGTCTTGTCGTAGCGGTTGTGCCAGTCGGGGTTTCCACAGACCCCGAACTGGATATAGCCCCCGCAGCCCCAGCAGTACATGCGGTCATAGTCGAAGCCGCCCAAAGCGTCATTATTTGGCAAGAAGGAGTTTATCTTTCCGTTGCAGATGGTCTGGCCTGAGATTTCATTGTTGTTGCCATTGGTACCGTAGTCTACCTTGCCGGTCCAGGTGCCCATGCGGTCCCAGGAGAAGCCCTCGGCCAGGGTGTAGGGGTCCGTGAAGCCCGGGGTCTCTGGGTTTACCCCGAAGGCGGAGACCAGCTTGGCCTTCGGGGGCCACATCTCCACGGAGCAATTAGGGCCTGCCATCTCCATTTCGTAGAGCGAGTGGGTGGCGTCGCGCTTCATGATGCCCGTGCCCCCTACCGGAGAAGGGCAGCAAAAGTTCTGGCGGGTCTCGTCGTCCGAGGAAGGTGGGGCGGGATACTGGGCCAATAGGGCATTGCAGTCGTAGCTGGTGTTTGGGGTCTTGGGGCTCAGGGAAAACTGGCAGGCACTGTTGCCATCGATGTGGTTACAGAAGCCGCAGGCAGGCTGGCCATCGGGGTGCCTGAAGTTGGGGTCGTCGCACTCCAGGTAGCACTCGGCGCCCAGCTGGTTGAGGTCGCCCTCGAGACAGGGCTCCAGGCTCTGACTGGCCGGGGTGGTGTCGTTCGCGGTGCGGCACCGACGGGAGGCGGCGAATGGGGTGCCCCCGATGGTTGTGCAGGTGCACTGGTCCTGGACCGGGTCGTAGCGCCCCTGGGACTTGGCATCCCGGGCAGCGTTGGCGCTGTGGAGCCGACAGGCCAGGGCCGGGTTGATGCAGGTATTTGAATTGGGGCCCGGTTTCCCCGGGATGATGCCGTCGAGGTTTTCGCAGTGGCACTTGTGGGTCACGGGGTCCAGGATGGAGGCATTGCCCTTGTAGGGGTCCTGGGGACTGATGACCTTGAGGCAGCTGTCCACGTGGCAGCTGTAGGGGTCGTTGGGAAGCTGGATCAAGGGGATCCCACTACCCTGGTCCTCGTCGCACTGGCACACAAACAAGGGGTTGTTCTGGTCGTCGGTGCCCAATGGGTTTTCCTGCAGGATGCCCGTCTCATCGCTTGCTAGGGGGTCCCACACGGCGGGCTTGTCCTTGTTGTACCACTTCTTATTGAAGGGTGAGGCAACAAGCTTGTTTTTCAGGGTGGGTGCGACCGAAGAGACACAGGCCACCTGGGTGGAGCAGTCGGTGCCAGTGTAGAGGTCCGGGTAGCGGCACTCGCACTTCCAGCCCTGGCCCACGGCGCTGTCGGTCCAGACCCACTGGCCGGTGACCGGGTTGCAGGTGGACTGTGCGGTGTTCTGGGGCAGGCAATACTGGCCCTTGGGCACGGCGATGCCATTGAGCCGGACGGGGGTTTGCAGGGTGCTGGTGTCGGTGCACACGAAATCCGAGGTGCAGGATGAGCAGCCACCGGTGGCGTCGCACGGGGTCAGGCGATGGAGGCAATCGCCGCCCGAGTTTTTGTTGTCGGGCAGGTACTTTGGGGAGACAGTAGGAAATGGGTTAAAGTTAAAGTTTGGGGCCTCGGGGCCAATGACGTCGTAGAGGGTGAGGAGGATAATGACGAGAAAAAAAAGCAGCACAAAAACTAGCCAATGTTTTCCCAATATTTCCAATATTTTCATTTATTAATTCTTTATGAATTTGAAATATACGCCAGCGCAGATGAGCACTGCCAGAATTATGAAGAGCAGGGCGCCAATGATGAGGATGGTTTTGTTGCGGTTGCGGATGGCATTGTTGGGCAGGTAGTTGGGGTCCGTGATGAGCGGAGTGGTGGCGCTCGAGTTGGAGAGAAAGGTGTTTCCCGCGATGCCTGCCACCGTCAGGCCAAAGAGCGTCACAAAGACGAGAAAGGTGTAGGTGAGAATCTTGGCGGGGCGCTCTGCAATGACAATGGTGACGGGCTGCAGGGCATAGTAGACCGCGACATTCACGATGACCAGCATGATGGCCAGCACAAAGAGGAGCAGGGACCAGTGCTTTCCGAGGAGCGAGGTCATGACCCGGTTCACCGTGGTGAGGCGATCCGTGGACTGCTGGTCGATGACGATGCCCGAGGAGTTTATGGGGTTACGGACAACGTACCAAACCAGGAGGCCGACGACGGCGGCCAAGAAAACTGCAATAAAAATGCGTTGCTTGATATTCATTTTATTTTTTGACAGAGAAAATATTATTTGTGATTTCGGTAGAGGTGCCAAGAGTAAGGTAAATTTTCTTGAGAGCCGGGTTGCGCACAACCTGGGCCAGCGAAATGACAATGTGATCCTGGCCGCCAATGGGCTTCACGATCTCCGGGAAGGCCCGGCGTACCTGGGCCACATCGAAGCCCACCAAGGGCTCCAGTACGTCGCGCCGGTACACCAGAAAAAGACTGACCCCCGGGGCCCCAAAGTTCTCGCGGAGCAGTGTTTTGTGGGCCACTATCCCGGGGTCCACATTCACACTGATCTGCTTGGGCAGTTTGCTAAGGCTCCCCAAAAAGTCACCAGCAGCAGCCTTGGACACCGGCTCGGTCGAACAATGTGCCCCTTTACTAAAAAAATTAAAAATAGTCTTGCCCAGCAGGAATTCGCCAACCTTCTGGCCCCCCGATTTGGTGCAGGTCTTGGCACCGGCGTCGAAGCCCTGGTCAAAGCGGTCGCAGTAATCCTTGGTTTCATAGCACTGGGAAAGGTTCTTATCGTAGATGAAGGGCGGCACATCGCTCACCCCCACCTTGTCGCCATCGCTGTTACAGCCATCGGGCATGGACCCGTCGGGGTTCGCGGCACAGCGACTCTTGGGGTTCTCGCAGTACTGGCGCAGCAGAAAGTTGCCCAGGATGCAGCGGCCCGTGGTTCCCGCAGAACCCGCGGAGCACTGGCCCCCAATACAGACCATGTTTCCAGCACAGTCCTGGTCCCCGGTGCAGGTGCAGTGCTTCTGGGAGTTGCAGGTCGAGGGGAAGATGCAGCCACTGTCGTCGCGACAGGTCAGGTCCGTGTGCCACTCCACATAGGGATTCGGGGCCGTAGTATTGGGGTTGGACTTGTCTGCGGTTTGTTCGGGCTTGATCTTGCAACCATTTGCGTCGCAGGTGTAGGGCAGGTTGCTGAGCTGCTCGCAGAGCTCCTGGGAGGCAAAGTTGCAAGTGCCCGAGAAGACATCGGTGCCAAACTCTGGGGTGTACTGGCAAAAGTTTCCCGAGGAACCCACGGGCTTGCACTGGGGGGCCCCGGGGACCGAAGCACAGTCGGAGGCCGTCGTGCACTTTGTGTTGCTGATGAAGCGGGGCACGGTCCAGGTCCGGTTGCGGTCGCTATTCTTGAAGACGAGGTTCCCGGGGCCCCCGGTCTTCTTGACGACATCGGGATCCGTGCAAATTTTCTGGCTGATCTGGTCGTTGCCA
>Ga0209443_1001839_pt1 | contig 12896 bp, 18 predicted proteins | sample LauGreBMM110DCMD_2_FD_187571 | JGI IMG/M metagenome (GOLD analysis project Ga0209443, IMG submission 187571) | Freshwater lake microbial communities from Lake Michigan, USA - Su13.BD.MM110.DCMD (SPAdes) (version 2) | ecosystem: Environmental > Aquatic > Freshwater > Lake | place: Lake Michigan... | reverse complement strand
GATTTAAAAATCACACACCTTCTGACAAACGTAGGCAGTACGCACTGAGTAGCATACCATGCCGACCGTACGAATGGACCAGCGCCGATAAAGTACAATTTGTTCAGCAGGTTCTGGTTCCGAGTGTGTTGGTGGAGTGCCCATATAATCTTCACGACACCGATGATATCGATTTGTGTGAGGTCAACTCGTGACACGTCAATGTAGGCGTTCACGGGCTGAGCGATGCTTTCAATGACATCTCTGACTTGTTCAAAATTAACGGGCTGAGACTTTGTGTATGCATCTGTGTCGACAATCACACTGTTGTCATAGACGTACATCCACATTACTGTGATGATTAGAAAATTTACACGCTGTTTGAGCGACCTAGCGTTTCTTAGCCATATAATTACTGTACGCCTTATTCTGCGCACGACGCAACTTCATTCTCATATTCTCGAGAAGAAGACCAGCTTTGTTCATCTTCATCATGAGTTTGGGGTCAGTGTTCGATATACGAATCATCTGAGCCTTGATTGCGTTCATTCTGCTCAAGAGGCTTCGAGTCTCCCGTGTATTCATCGCCTTGGACAATGCGTTTGCGTTCGAGTTTGCGTGCATTACTATGCACCAACATTTTTTACGCACCTCCACGGAGGCGGAGGACGAGGTGGAGCGTCGACTCTTTCTGCACATTGTAATCAGCCATCGTGCGGTCATCCTCGAGCTGCTTGCCTGCAAAGATGAGTCGCTGCTGATCCGGAGGGATGCCTTCCTTGTCCTGAATCTTGGACTTGACACTGGCGATCGTGTCTGAGCTCTCAACCTCGAGTGTGATAGTCTTGCCTGTCAGGGTCTTCACGAAGATTTGCATCTTATTTATTGACGAGACATTTGTTTAAACTCAAACATCAGCCTGTTTCGACACACGAGGTACGACGGATCTGCAATGGCTCTCCGCCAGTTTCTCTGAATCAGGTGGGCACAGTGATTCGCCATGATCATCTCGCGCGGACTCGTCATTTGTCGCAGTACATTCACTGCGTTTTCGACGACACGGTCAATGTGTTCGAACGGATCACGTGGAAACGGTACATTCATCGACGCCCAGACGACGTGACACAGCGTGTTTCGACACGTTTGTAACGTGGTCATGACTGCCGTGTATGCGTACTGTCGAATATAGGGTGCAAAAACATGACGGATAGTTGCGTTGATGTTTTCCAAGTCGTCAGCGCCGAGTCGGTCCGTCGCTTCCCAATGTGCCATGTTGGTATGATTGTTCAATTGGAATATGAGCTCTTCGAATAACCTATCATCCATAGAATTAATTTGTTTACACTTCTTAAATGGCAGGTCTTACCGGTACTCAGGCACTCCTGATTGTTCTCATCATCCTCGTGTTCTTCTTGGTCTTCAGGCGTTCAGAGCGTCGTCCGCGTCCAGATTACCCGTGGCGTCCTCGTCCCGGATGGTGGCCGGAACACCGCGCCATCCGGGACCGTGAGTATGATGGGCGCCGTTGATACCTGCTTCTACCCCCGAGTGATGCCGTAGATCTGCATCACTGTCAAAACCAATGTGGCGTGCGGGAATCTGCCCGTGTCCGTGTAAAGTCTGAGAAGTTCGCGACCGACATACTCGGCGTTATACCGAAGCGTCTGGAGTGAAAACGTCGGGTTTGTAGAGATTGCATTCAGACGCTCCACCCACTCTGCACCGGATGTCGTCATGGTAGGCGGCGCGTTCCCCATGACGTACCAGGCAGGACCCTCGATCGGTGGAGGCGGCGGCGCGGGCAATGTAAAGGGTGCGCGGCACATGGGACACGGTGCGCCAATCGTACGTCGGCGGCTCGATGTGCTTGTCGTACCACGCCGGGTCGCCCACTGCGTCAAACACGCCGTGTGGAAATAGTGACCACACTTGGTCTTTGTTCGCTCGGATGGAACCATATCGTTCATACATATAGCACAATCTGTCGGCACGTCAGGAAGAAGACCCTCCTTCTTGGCGTGGCGCCAGCACACTTCAAAACCGCGGAACCGCGGGCACTTGCACGGCGCACCCTTTGCCGTCGTGCCCGTACACGGAATGACCGCCTCAACTTCTGACGTCATACGCTGACTCTGCTTGTAGTGGATCCGGCACATCTCAAAGCCCGTGCACGCCTTGTTTTTGCATGCCGCGCCCTTTGCCGTCTTGCCCGTACACATGGTATGGGTCGTCACTGTTCGTACGCGCACGGCTGGCTCGTACATACGTGCGCGCATAGTCACACCGAGACGCTTCAAGTCCCGCATCATATAGCGCGGAATGTGCCCCGTGAGCGCCGAAAGCTCAGCCATGAGTACGGTGATACGTGCCTCCATTTTGTGTTTATTTTTTTGCCGAAAAGTAATCCCACTCGTGGACATGACATCTTTTTTTAGGTCAATTGTGAGGAAGATAGAGAGGTTTTGTGCTTGCTTGTAAATGACAGCGCATGATATTTCAGATTTCATCGACTCGATCAAAGAACACTTGACAGATGCCCAGTACAAGGAGGGTATGGAGATTTGTCAGAGTGTGTTTAAGAAAAAGGAGGCTTTGACAGCCAAAAAATTGTACAACATGACATATCTTCGCCCGTATACGTTTCTGGATGACCACTGCGAAGACGAGGACTGCGATGATATGATGTTTCGCATCGCATTCAACAAGGTGACCAGCATCATCATGTTGTCTGATATACGTGCCGAACGGATCCGCGCGGATCACCTGTTTTTCGGTTCGGACGATGATATGAAGCCGTTCATCGATCTTCAGGTTCTACGTTCGTTTCCATGTGATATGGCTGATCTCGACTCGGATATTCAGTGGTATGAGTTTCCAGTTATTTCACTGGAGTTGGTTGAGGAGAAGGCTGAGGCAGAGGCAGAGGCTGAGGAAGATCAGGAGTAGGTCCCAAGAACCTGGAACGTTCTTGGGGCCGAAGCCCGTATTTTTGGAGTTTTGATATTTTAGAAGTCCTACCACACAAGAATATGTATGGGTGGAATCAATTTGAGAAGGCCAATCCACCCATGCCAGACTGGATACGCAGGATGTTGTAGTTCACTGCGAACAGCTTCTGCAGGGTTGCCTGGGTGGCGGACTTCACCTGCACGGACACCTGGGCGTTGTCAATGCGAGAGAAGTTGCAAGTGCCGGTAGGCTGGTGCTCCTCGGGCTGCAGAGCGAAGGAGTACACGTAGATACCGGGGTAGGGGGTGCCGGTGTGGTGGTAGAAGGGCTGGACCTGGTTGAAGTAGTTGCCGAACTGCTCCTTGAAGCGGTCCTGACCGTTGAGGATCACCTTGAACAGGTGCAGAGGACCAACCTCAACACCGGTACCGCCGGTGGTAGCGGTGGGGTTAACGAGCTGGGTGCCCTGCTCGAGCCAGTAGCAGTTTCCGGAGAAGGGCGGGAAAGTTGAAATACCGGCCAGACCGAAGTTGACGGCCGTGCAGCCGGCGGTGCTCACCAGCTGGGGCACACCGGTCACGTTGGGCATGACGTAGTTGTTGGACGCCTGCAGAGACAGAACGTTGGACGTCACGTTCACGTTGCCAGTGGACGTGCAGAAGTTCCACATGGAGTTCAGCTGAGCCGTCGCGCTGGCGAGAGGGTTGGTGTAGCACCACACCAGCTCCTTGACGGGGTGGTTGAAAGACAGACGCACCAGCTGCACGGAGCCCTCAGTGAAGTTGCTTGTAAGCAGCTGGTCACCGCCGGTGTGCTGCACCTGCTCGATCAGGTACTCGTGACCCTTCTGGGCGAAGCGGCGACGCTCCTCAGTGTCCAGGTACACGTAGTTGGCCCACACCTCGAAGGCGTTGCCCGTGCCGAAGTAGCTGGCGTAGTAGGAGGTCAGGTCGAAGTCCAGGCGCACCTCGTGGTACTGCAGGGCAATCAGGGGCAGGTACAGACCGGGGTTGCGGTTGAAGAAGAACAGCAGAGGCAGGTACACCTTGGAGATGGACAGAGCCAGAGGGGCAGTCGCCAGAGGGTTGGACTGAGTGGTCATCTTGCCCCAGGCGTACTTGTCGGACTCGTTCAGGAACACCTCGGCGTACAGGCGCCACCAGGTCTGGTAGTGCTTGTCGATGCGCTGGCCACCGATGGTCAGCTCAACTGCGGCAATGGCGCGCTCAGCCACCCAGTTGGTGTCGAACACGTTGTTGTTGGAGGTCAGAATGTTGGACGTGGGGGTCAGGCACACGTGCATGTTGCCGACCAGGTCACCGTTGCGGGCAATGGTCACGGACACGCGACCGCTGCTGCTGGGGGAACCGTTGGTGGTCTGCTGGATCAGCTCCATCGCAAAGTTGGTGTGACGCTTGTACACCGCCTGGAAGAAAGTCACCTTGGGGTTACCGGTGAGGTAAACGTCCTGAGCGCCGTAAGCAACAAGCTGCATAAGTCCACCCGCCATTTTGACATTAGCCAAGAAAATAATTTCGGACGCGGGGCGGACCAGACCGCGCGCCTCAGGACATAAACATTTTTGTCCCAGTAATAGTACATATGGCTGACCATGATGAGAACCCAGACATTGACCTGGACGCCGAGGGCGAGGATGAGTTTGACGAGATGATGGATCCCATGGAGGCTCTTGCCAGCTTCCTGGCGACCGACGACGGCGAGACTATCGCCACCTCCCTGGCTGGCATGAAGGATGCGACCGAGGCGATTGTCAAGCAGCTGGAGAAGCAGAACCTCATCCTGGTGAAGCTGCTGTCTGCCGTGTCCAACATGAAGACGGTCGCCCCACAGTACATTGCCGCGCCTGCATAATTTCCTGACTATATAATACCATGGTGGCTTCGCTGGAGAACACAATGACCAAATGGCGTGCGGTCCATAACAGTCTTCAGCGTGCAAATAGAGGTAAAATGAGACGTACGAACGAAGTCAGGAAACACAATGCACCCACGTACCAGCAGGTATACACACACTTTAACAATGCGTTCAGCAACGACAACCAGAACCTTACTCGCGGTGGTTCTTGGGTACACGGCGTCCGTGTGTACTTTGAATTCAATCCGAATAAGCGCCAGAACATTACTAACGCCTACAACAAACTCAATAATATGGCGAAAGAGCTCGCTGCAATCAGACAAAAGGCTGTTGCGGCGACGGTTATTCAGAGGCGTTGGCGTGAGGCTCTTCCAAAGATCATGCGCAAACGGAAGGTGATGGCGCTGTGGGCTCTGAGCGCCCGTCCTGGTGTTCCGAACACCCGTCGTGCCGCGTTCGAGATGGCTTTTCCCAGGCGGGTTGGACCGGTCAATGAACTGACGTATCTGAGAAGTCACAGAAAGTACAATACGTACTGAACATTCGGTGGAGACGGGGTCTGGTCTCTTAAAAAAATATAACGCTCTTGTACTATGATGGTCCCGGCTGATGTTCACACACTCGCCCGGGACCAACCAGCAGAACATGCGCACGAAATTCGTATGGAAGTCATGCGTTCTGAGGTGTCAAGTCTCGTCCCAGAACGTCTTGAACATTTTATCGGTCAACTCGAGGAAAAGATGGGTCTCACCTGTAAAGGTGACCGGTTTGCACCGCTCACCAATGGATTTAGACAATTCTTCCGGGATGACGAGCTGGACCCGAATGGTATGCCCCAGAATGTAGACCTGGAGCGGATTCAGGAACAGAAGCGTCGCCTGGTGAACCTCTTCTCCGAGCTGTATCATCGTTCGAGCGAACTGGGAATCAAGGATAAATCTTCCGAGGATGTCAATGGTGATGAGTTTCGCATCGCGCACCGCCTGATGCGACTCATCGAAACAGCCGACGACGCCTACGAAATCATTTTCCGGTACGTCCGGTCATTTGAAAGAATCAACAGCCCGACAGTCGCCCCGATGGCTGGTGATATGGATTCTTCGCTTTTCCGCTGCAAGACAATGGACTCCCCAGACGAGGAGGATGAAGCCAGCCCGTACCAGAGGCTGCTTCTGTACCTCCTGAACAAGACGTATACCCAAAAAATGAAGAGGTACAAGGGGCAGTGTTGTAAACAAATTGAGACGACGAACGGTCACCTGACTCGTGCATGGAAGCCAGTCATGGAGATTAAGGAGTTTGTGTATTTCTATACACAAAAGGAGGACAAGTATGACATGTGGCGTAACCTGACGAGCAAGGGTGGCATCGTTCGGGACACGGTGACTCACTTGTCGATGTGTCGTGACATTCAGTTTCCTGAGATTCAGAAGAACAGGACTGTGTGGTCGTTCACGAACGGTATCTACGTTGGCAAGGAGTGGTGTAAGGATGCATATACGTCCAAGTTTTACCCGTACGGTTCACAGGACATTGCACACCTGGATCCGACGGTTGTGAGCTGCAAGTTTTTCGACCAGGAGTTTCCCGAGCAGAACATGGCGACTGAGAACTGGCATGATATCAGCACGCCTGTGATTCAGCGCGTCATGGAGTACCAACGCTTCTCGAAGGAGGTGATGGAGTGGATGTACGTGTTCATCGGTCGTCTGTGTTTTGATACAAACGACATGGATGCATGGCAAGTGATTCCCTTTCTCAAGGGTATCGCCGGGTCTGGCAAGTCAACCATCATCACCAAGGTGTGTAAGCGATTCTACGACTCGGAGGATGTTCGGACGCTGTCAAACAACATCGAGAAAAAGTTTGGTCTCTGGTCTATTCACGACGGGTTCATGTTCATCAGTCCAGAGGTCAAGGGTGACTTGGCGCTCGAGCAGGCGGAGTTTCAATCGTTGGTTTCAGGTGAGGATGTGTCCATCGCACGCAAGAATGAAAAGGCGTTGTCGATGACGTGGAACGTGCCTGGTATCCTCGGTGGTAACGAGGTGCCAAACTACCGCGACAACTCGGGGTCTGTGCTTCGTCGTCTCGTGACGTGGAACTTTGCACGCCAGGTGTCTGAGCCCGACCCGCAGCTTGATGGGAAGCTCGAGGCGGAGATTCCGACGATTCTGTGCAAGTGCATTCGAGCATACCTCGACTACGCAGGCAAGTATTCGAAGAAGGACATTTGGGGTGTTTTGCCGCCGTACTTCAAGTCTGTGCAGGCACAGGTGGCGACGGTGACCAACCCACTGCAAAACTTTTTGGCGAGCGACAAGGTGTTGTACGGACCAGACAAGTGTATCCCACAGAAGTTGTTTGTCCAGATTTTCAACCAACATTGCCAAGAGAATGTGCTCGGACGATGCAAGTTCAACGAAGACATTTACGCGGGTCCGTTTTCGTCTCGAGAAATTGATGTCCGGCAAGGATCAGCAACATACCGGGGCAAGGCGTATGCAAACCAACGTTTCATCCACGGTATCGACACGATTGAGGAAAATTGCGTGGGAACTGATTTCGACGTCTAGGATCTTCCTCGTGGACCGAAGGTCTAAACGATACAATCACAAACACTGTAATGGAAACCATGACTACTCTGTTCACCGCGTGGGAGAGTACTATCGATGAGTACAAGGACCAGCCGAATGTCGAGATTGAGATTCGGCTGGGCAAGGTGAATCGCGGCACGTTTGATACGAATGTCGGTCAAGCCACGTTTGAAAAGGTACTTCGTCGTCTTCGGAAATACGAGGGGTGGGAATCCACCAAGGAGAGTCAGTCAACTGTATACGTGGATACTGCGGCTGGAAAGCGTGTCGTCATGAATGACGTTACGGATGAGATGGAGTCATGCGTCGTCAAGAAGCGCTTGCTTGTGAAGGACCAGGTACTCGATGGATATCTAGTGGATGCACGCTTGGGCATTTCGTCGGAGGTGCCGTATGACCGCGAGGCTGACACCGAAGAGAACTTTACACGAGTCAAGAAGCGTAAGCGGTACTCGTTTGTACGCAAGGGTCTTTCGATTGACCTGTCTGATGTGAGTGGCGACGCAGATGACAAGGATTCCGAGGAGGCGACCGAGTACCAGATTGAGCTCGAGATTCTGAACCCGCCAGTGAATGCAGCGGATCGACACCAGGTGTTTAACATCGTCTACAAGATTTCAGACATTTGCAAGATTATGGTGTAAAAAGCCTTTTCACCGCAGGTGAAAAGTCCGTCGTCCGTCCGACGCCGGCGAACAACTCGCTTCGCGACTTGGACTAAATCCCAGAACCCTTCAAAAGCACGCGCATCTCTGTATAAAATACGGTATCTGATGGTGTACACATATAATCCCCGTTCCTGGAATATGTCTCAAGTGAATGATATTTTCCAGTTTCGTTAAAAACAGTCATCCACTCGTCTATTATATTACATTCAACAGGACCTCGAATGATATGACTCCCTGGAATTCTAAAAATGTGCAAGGTTTGTGTTTCGAGATTGTAAATAAGACCGTCATGAGATTTGAGCAGATACCACAGTCTCCAACTACGTTGTTCACTTAGCTTACCGGGAGGAATCTTAAAATAAAGACGAGTATCTATGCTCGGGTCAGACAAAAAGAAAATTGCGCGTATGATTTCACAAGGAAGGTTTCTCCATATTAAACTATTCATCGTACGTTGTTCTTCTTGAAACGCCTGGCTTTATGCATAACGGTCTTATACGGCACCTTTTCACGTCGAGGAGTCTTGGGAACGTAGCAACCAAACGGTTTTGTAAAGTAAAAGTCCGTCTCGTTGAGCAGGTAGTCAATCTCCTCTGCATCGAAACCACCCTCCTTCAAACATGAAAACATCAGTTCATTCTTTTTCAACTCTCGCATCGTGGTTCTCTTGAAAAAAGCGTGAAACTCTTGGGGCCATATATTCAACATGTCTTGCATGTTTTCCATAGCGTCTTCGATCGATTGTTCAAAAATTTCAGAACACCGCGTCTCACACGCATCCTCGTTCCACTGATCCTTCAGCTTGTGAAACCCTCTGAAGTATATTGGTCGCCGGCACATGGGACACCCAGTGCCAGTGCCTTTGAGATACCAGCTCTTTATACATCCCGAGCAAAATTCGTGTCCGCAGCACAACTTGCGGCACGGTCCAGTCTCATAGCACACCGAGCACTCCATTTTTTGTAATGAACATCTCTTCTCGAATCAGCTACTGACGGGTACAACACGTATTTTTTAGGACAAGTCCGAAGGACTTGTTTGCCGGATCTTTTTGTACCACGCCATCGAGCACATCGTTCTTCCGTCGGGTGCATCGACTATCGTTGATGTGTCATCATCCGCGAGCCGCCACTTACCCTTGTGTTTGACGTAGACGGCATAGTGTCCTCCACGGAACATTCCCCAGTGAGCGACAATCACAAAGAGCTTCATACCGTGGTACGTGTCTGGCACAATTTCAACTGGACACTTTTGTGTGAAAATGACAGACAGGCAATCACCAGTCTCTCGGATGACCGTCTGCATCGCCGCCGCGTTGTATTTTTTACCAGAGTCGTCGACATAGTCACTTAGAATGTGATACTTGTCATACTTTTGAAGGTGCTCCGGTGAATCAACAAAGAGAGAACAAAAATCTGTCGTCCGTGATGATGTTCCACCGGGAAATACAACCACCTGTTCCTCTTTTCCGTAAAAGATGGGTTTCATATAGTCGAGTCCGAGGGACTTTTCGAGTGCATCCATGAGTGCTAAAACAGCCTCGTGGGCATCGTGTTGTTGCAAAGGTGTAAAATCTGTACATTTGGATCGGAACGCATCGATCAGTTCACGTGGATCGAGAGGATCCGTCTCTTTTCGGGACCACATCTGGCGAACCAGGTGAGAATACGCACGAGTCACTTCGCAAGGTCCGTCGTAGGGACCTTCGCGGAGAAACCGATTCGTGAGTGTTGGAACATGTGCTAGGCACTGTACTGCCGAATTAAAGTAGCACGTGTTTCCGACGTTGAGCAATCCTCTTGACATTGTGTACTAAAGCCTCAAGACTTTTATGTACTAAATGATGCTCGTCTTTGTCGCCAAGCCGCTCCGCGGCTTGTCTCCGGTTGTGTGCACTGCACAGCCCTCGCGCAAGAAGGGTCAGATTCGGTATAAACTGAAACAGGCGATTGAACACGCCCAGAACCTGTGCACGAATTTTGAGGATACGCCTGAGTGCCGCATCGCGTGGGATGAGGTGAATGATCTGACGCGTGCACTTCACAATCAGATTCCTCCGCCTTCAGATACGGAGCGAACTGAGATTTCAAAGCGTGAGTATGACGTCTAGTTCATCTTAGCCATGCCAACATCGTGGCCGTATCCAGAGCGCTTGCTTGGGAAGTAACGCATGGCGAGCGCCGCCAGCAAGATAAAGACGATGGCGTGCAGAATCAAACCACCCGTCTTGGCAAGGCCATCCTGGGTAGCAACCCAGCTGCCGAACACCTTACTGGTCGCCTGGTAGGTCATGGGGCTGGCGACTACGGCATAAAGGGCGGCGGGAACAATGTAAAATTTAGCAACGTCGGACATTTCTTAATTACAAAGAATAAAATTCACCGAGCTTAATGTCCTCTCGCAAGTTGACAATTGTCCGATCATATGTCCGACGATTGTTCGGATGCGTCTTGTCTGGGCGCTCCTTGACTGGTGTCCACCCCAATTCTTGGTAGTCGCACTCGAGTATCGTTCCTGGGGCATACGGTCGCGTCTTCATATTCAACTCCGCCTCTTTACGCGGGGCTCCACGTTCCTGGATACAGAGATCCTTCCCGTTCATCACCATGAAATCAATCGTAATGAGATGTCTCGGCTTCCATTTGAACAGAGTCTCATGTGTCCCAGTCCGAATCGGCTCCTCAATCGGTGTGAAGATGAGACCATCCGTCTTTTCACCAAGTTGAATCTTACTCACTTCACTCAGAGGCAACATCTCCTTCACCTTCACCTGCAACTTTGGCTGTTTGAGGATAGACTTGACCACCGTCTTAGCGCGCGTGAGCCGTTCTGTCAGCATCATTTTACGAAGGTCTTCACCCTTGATACGAACAGCGTCGTAAACGTAAAAAACTCCGTCCATCAATTCCCCATCTAGTACAGTTTCACGCGGAACTGTCAGCGTTGTGTAGGTGACGTGGAACGCCCTGTCGACAAGTACACAAATCTTCTTCTCGTCTGACGCTTCGAAACATACAAGCATGTGACGAACGCCATCCGTCTTTTCACACACGACATACGGTTGAGACTTGAGTACCTTGAAATGTTTTCGCTCTATAGAAATGGGCTGAGGTCCGGGAAACCATGACGGATCCATGGATTCCCACACCCGATGAATATACTGGCGTATTTCATCTTCGTACATGTTTATAACTAGGGTCTGAACTTTAAGCAGTTTCAAGGACAAGTCGCGGAGCCGGCGTCGGACGGACTTTTACCTGCGGTGAAAAGGCTTCAAGGTTTCATCATGACACCCGGTATTTCTAGAATGTTTCCTAGGCACTTGTGTGTAAAGTGGCGAATGACAGTCGCAGATGGTAGAGCTACCACTCGTATGTTATTTGATTTCAGTTGAGCAAACATATTCTCATAGGAGTCACATGACAGGTTTTTCTGGATGCTCTTGAGCTTCTTGTCGATGGGTTTCGAATCCATCACCCAAACGCGCGCCGACGTCTTGACAACGTCGTACAAATCCGTGCCAACCACCTTTTTCGCCACGTCGGTATCGAACGTGAGCGCACGTTGATGAATAGGCTCAGTTGATCCTTCCACCGTCTTTTTGCGGAACATGTCCCAATCTACACCCTCCACGACGGAAGGAAACACGACGACCCGAATATCCTTCTCCATCGTGTTAAAAACCCGTGGAATAGATTCCTGATCGAGGTTGGTCCCATAGTCAAACCATAGGATGCGCTCACCAGACTTCACCAATTTGGGCAGCGCGTCAAGGCTCTCAACGAACATGTACTCGACAGGAACTTGTCGCTGAGCACCATGCATACCAAGTGTCATGAGCGAATGAAGCGTCGTCACGGATATCGATTTATTCCGAGTCACACATACGACGTACATGCTTGCTCAAGAGTCGGTCGGACTCTTTAGTCCTTTCGTCGCCGCGCACGCATTCAAACGATCCTCCAATTTGCCGTAGAAACGCAGGTTTCCGATGTGTCCCAGGGTCGTCGTGACGTCTGCAAAAATCTTACCATCCATCTGTTGCCAACGACGACAGAATGCGTAATCCTCTGACAAGTACCGGCGATTCTGTGGGTCAATCATACAGTCAAATACGGCACAGTAATCCTCGAAATCGCGATTCTGGTGATCATTCTTACAGTTGAGTTCCGGATAGTGTGCATACATACGTTCGATGACGTCACGCTTAATCATGAGGAACCCAGTGGGACCGTCGAGCACCTCGACGAATCCGTTTACGATTTGGGAATTTTGGTACTTGAAATTCATGACGAGTGCCGCAGCCGCCTTGTTGAGATCCTTGCCGGCGTCGATAGCCTGCGCAGCTTGGTCCCACATAATCACCTTCTTGGGGTACACTGCACAGGACACGTCATGACCTGATGCCAAGAGGCGTATGACAGACTCAGCCTCGAATTGAACGTCAGCGTCGATGAACAAGAAATGAGTTGCGGCTGACTTTTGCACGAATCGTGCGACTGAAATGTTTCGAGCGCGATGGACCAGGGACTCGTTCTCGGTCGTGTCGAGCATGAGCTGAACGCCATACTGTGCACAGAGTCGCTGGAGTTTCAGGATGGACTCGGCGTACTCCTGAAGACACAAGCCGCCGTAACACGGCGTCGATAGGAATATACACGGTTGCTGAGACATTACATACCATGAGAGCATCTCCTTTAAAGCCAAAAAAGATGTTTGCTTGAATTAGATGACTGACGTGGTCCTTCCAGCGGGGACGCGCCTCTACAAAGGGTTTGGTAACCGTACGACCGGGTGTCAGTCCCTGCTCAAAGATACGCGTACGTTT
>Ga0209443_1001838_pt1 | contig 12904 bp, 8 predicted proteins | sample LauGreBMM110DCMD_2_FD_187571 | JGI IMG/M metagenome (GOLD analysis project Ga0209443, IMG submission 187571) | Freshwater lake microbial communities from Lake Michigan, USA - Su13.BD.MM110.DCMD (SPAdes) (version 2) | ecosystem: Environmental > Aquatic > Freshwater > Lake | place: Lake Michigan... | reverse complement strand
TCCCAAAGGAGATTTGAAAGAAGTAGAATTTGTAGTGTCTTTGGATGGGTTCTTTTATGTTGTTGAAAATGGTACACTCTTTCGGACCAAGGGCTAAATATCATAAATTTTAGCATCCCTTGTAACTTGTTCGTATAAAATCCTTAATAAAAAAATAGGGATAGAATACCACTAAGGGACCCTTTTTTATCATTTGCACACAATTTGCACCACAAAGTATTTATTACAATATTCTTTAATTAGTAACAAATATCCCGGCCAGGTTCTGGGCCAAGTTTTCATCAAAAACGGGTTAAAAGAGGTGAAACAGGAGAAATATAAATCTATTTCAATCTTGTATCCTATTGATTATCAATAAAAGAATAGGTATAGAATACCACTAGGAACCCTCATAATCAGAGGGTCCCTGGTTCAAGTCCAGGTGGGCCCACTTGAAAATCAACCACTTATGATTTGTTTCATAGGTGGTTTTTTATTTTCGGCCAAGTTCTGGCCAGGTTTTGTGTTTTTAAAGGGAAAACAGGGGTGAATGGAGGTGAAGGGGTGGAATTATAAAACATTATCTTAGTTTCAAATATAATATTGAAATATGGAAGTACATCACGCACACCACCCTACACATAAAAAGAAGTGGTCTGAATACATTATTGAATTTGTAATGTTATTTGCAGCCGTTACGCTAGGGTTTTTTGCCGAAAATATTAGAGAGCATCAGGTTTTAGTGGAAAGAAAAAATCAAAATTTAGAAGGTATCGTACAAGATTTGAAAAAAGACTCTATTAAATTAGGCGAAAGGATAAATGAATATCTAATTGCTATGGAAAATTTAGAAGATCAAAAATTTGCATCATTTCAATATGAAAAAAAACAATTAAGTGAAAGCAATTACCTTGATTATATTATTCAAAAAAACGATACTTTAGTTGTTGGACTTTCTTTTTTCATTAATAATTCAGCCTATAAAAATACAATAGCAAGTGGTAGTTTGAGCGTTATTAATTCCTTTAAAATAAAGCAACTAATTACTGAATATTACGAAGAGTTAGGAATAAGATTATTAGACAATAACAGGAATTTAGACGATCAGAAAAACGAATGGCTGAAGAAGACAATTAATAGCGGAACTTATGGAATGAAAACTGAATACAAAAAAAGAATTACAAAAATTCCTATACAATATCATTTAGATGAAATTAAAAATAACCATTCGTTTAGAAAAGCAGTCTTAGATCCTGATTTTAGAACTGATACCGAAAGATTTGAACATGAATGTGAATTCTATTTATATCTATTAATTAGATTTAAAAATCTTAACAATAAATTCCTGTTGGAATTAGAAAAAAAACAATTTTAAAAACTAAGAAACTCCCTACAACCAAAAGTCTATATAGTTTTTACGTCTCCAACAATTATCAATGATGTTTTACCATTTTATTGGAAATAATCCCCGGCCAGGTTCTTACCAAAAACGGGATAAAAGAGGTAAAATATGTGAAAAGCAGATCTCTTTCAATCTTGTATCCTATTGATTATCAATAAAAGAAAAGGTATAGAATAACACTAGAAACTCTCATAATCAGAGGGTCCCTGGTTCAAGTCCAGGTGGGCCCACTTGAAAATCAACCACTTATGAATTCTTTCATAGGTGGTTTTTTGTTTTGGGCTAAGTTCTGGCCAGGTTTTGTGTTTTTAAAGGGAAAACAGGGGTGAATGGAGGTGAAGGAGTGGAATTATCGGAACCTGATTAAAATGGTATTAAAATAATTTATTATACCATCTAGTCAACAGACTATAAATAATTTGAAGAAACTATTAAAAAAGCAAACTATTGAAAGCATTGAAACCCAAAACCTTAACTTAACACCCTGATCTTCTGGTCTCGAAAATGGGGAGTATTATAGTAATACTTGCGATTTACCGAAATCATCGGCCGAATCAAGTCTTATGGTCGTTCAAAGTGTGCACTTAATTCTATAACTTACAATTGAAGGAATTTGTTGGGGTTTTTTATAGTAAAAATATTGATGTACGCTGAAACCTTTCTTCCCTTCGGATAACAAAACTGTTCATATAAAATAAATAACATGAAAAAAACTTTTCTAATGGGTGCACTGCTCTTTTTTGCATCCTGGTCGATCGCACAACAAAAAACCTATAATGGTAGCGTTTCTGACGAATCAGGAAAACCATTGACGGGAGCAACCGTAGCGGTCAAGAACACCAAAACTAAAATTCTTACTTCGAGCACAGGAAGCTTCTCAATTAATGCCGAAAAGGGTGCCACCCTGCAAATCAGCTTTAGTGGTTATGAAACCATGGGTGTTTTGCTGGGTGACGAATCGGCCCTATCCATCCGTATGAAAATAACACCAAGTGCTATGGAAGAGGTGGTGGTAACAGGTACACGTGGACTTCCTCGTTCAAAAATAGAATCAACAGTTCCGGTTGATGTGCTTGATCTGAAAAACCTCATCACTGAATTACCCCAAACAAATATTACTGACATTCTCAATAATATTGCACCATCATTCAACTCAACAACACAAACTGTTGCCGATGGTACTGACCATATTGATCCTGCTTCAGTGCGTGGACTTGGTCCGGATCAAACACTCGTACTGGTAAATGGCAAACGCAGATACACTTCTGCACTTGTAAATGTGAATGGCACCATGGGTAGAGGTTCTGTAGGTACCGATCTCAATGCAATCACAGCAGCAGGTATCGACCGAATTGAATTACTGCGTGATGGTGCAGCAGCACAATATGGCTCAGATGCCATTGCAGGTGTTTTAAACGTGCAACTAAATAAGGATGTAAACAAGGGTAGGGCAATAGTGAGCTATGGAGCCAATATGACAAACTATGAATCATACACCCATGCAAATCCGGGAAACTTTGCGCAAGGAATTGATCCAGTATACATCAAAAACAGGATTACTGATGGTCAGAAAATAAATACTTCTCTTAACTACGGTTTTCAGATTGGTAAAACCAAAGAGAGTTTTTTAAATGTCACTTTAAACTATGATCAGCGTCAACCTACTATTCGTTCCGGTGAACGTACAGGCGATATTGATAACCGTACCTCCGGAGATGCTGCAAGTAATGCGCTGCTATCTCAGCTAGGTGTTACAAGAGACTATTTCCAGATGAGAGTAGGACAGTCGCGCACAAGCAATATACAAGGTATCATCAATGGTGCATTGAAAACCAAAGGAAGCAGTGAGTTTTACTTCTTTAGTATCCTTTCACAGCGCAATGGCAACTCTACTGGTTTTTACAGAATGCCATATCAGTCTACCAACATACCAGCAATTTACTCTAAAGGATTTTTGCCTGAGATAAGTTCAACAATTGGAGATATCTCTGCAGGTACAGGCGTAAAGGGTAATTTGGGAACATGGAAATATGATCTTAGCAATGTATATGGACAAAATAGTCTTGGGTTCCTGATTGAAAATACACTCAATGTTTCTGCATGGTACAACAATGGTTCTACTCAATCAGAATTCGATGCAGGTAAATTAAGCTTCAGACAGAATACCACCAATTTTGATATTTCTAAAAGCTTGAGCAACAAGTGGAAAACCAATTTGGCTTTTGGTGCTGAATATAGATATGAAAATTATAAACAAGAACAAGGAGAAGAAGCATCATGGGCAAATTATATGCGTCGTAAAAATGGCCAAGTGGATATCCTCACTGGCAACCCTACCACAGTTAAATTGGCTGATAACAGCAATGGAATCCCCGCTGGAGGATCACAGGTATTCCCTGGCTTCAGACCTGATAACTCATTGAGCAAAAATCGTGGATCAGCCGCATTTTACACCGACATTGAATTTGAACCCATTAAAAAAGTTCTTTTTGATGCAGCACTTCGCTATGAGAACTACAGTGACTTCGGTGACAACTTGAGCTGGAAATTGGCTGGTCGTTTCAAAGTAACCGAACAATTCTCCATCAGGGGTTCAGCCAGCACCGGGTTCCGTGCTCCTGCACTTCAGCAACGTTTTCTTACTAAAACATCAACTGTTTTCCAAGGTGGCATTGCATTTGATGATGCAACATTGCCCAACAACAGCAAAGCTGCTGAATTACTTGGTATCCCAAGCTTGCGTCCTGAAATTTCACAGAGTTTCAGCTTAGGTACTACGTTCAAAGCCAAGGGCTTTACAATGACCGTTGATGGATTCACAACCAAAATAACTGACCGCATCATCCTTACTGATGCCTTTCAGGGAAGGAATGGTGGTACTTCACAGGAGCAACAAATTTTTGATATCCTTCTGTTGAACAACGCATCACGTGGAGTTTTCATGGCCAATGCCACAGATCTTCGTACCTCTGGAGTTGATGCGATCTTTTCTTACAACTTCAAACTTACTAATAACAATTCAATCAAGATCGAGTCTGCCAGCACATTTACAGAAAGGAAAATCTTAGGTAAAACAAAAGTATCAGATAAATTGGTTGGAAGAGATGCTACTTACATGAGTCCTATCAACAAAGCAACACTTGTTGATGGCAACCCTAAACTAAAAAGTTCTTTCCTCGTAACCTATCGTGCAGGAAAATTCAACTTAAATATGCGTAACACCTATTTTGGTAAAGTAACCCACATTGAAGGTGGTGGTGCAACCAATTGGTTTTTTGTACAAGAACTCGGTGGCAAAGTTGTAACAGATCTTACAGTTGGTTTCAGGCTATCCAAATTGGTAAGAATTAGTGCAGGCGCCAACAACCTTTTTGATGTTTATTCTAATAAACTTATTGCCTCAAATGGTAGCTACAAGCGATTAGATGTAACATTAGGTAGCCCAACATATGATCAATTTGTTGAGACCCGAACAGCACGTGAGAGAAATATAACAAACAACAATGGGATATCATCCAATAACCAATTCAACTATTCACGCAGGGTAACACAAATTGGAATGAATGGACGATATGTTTTTGGGCGTATACAACTTGATTTCTAAATTATTCAATTCATTAATTAAAATGCCCGCTATTTCCTAGTGGGTATTTTTTTTGAAGTTTATCTTTTGAGATTTAAACAGCGTACGAGATAAACAAATGTTTAAATTAAAGATCTATTTCAATCTTGTATCCTATTGATTGTCAATAAAAGAAAAGGTATAGAATAACACTAGAAACTCTCATAATCAGAGGGTCCCTGGTTCAAGTCCAGGTGGGCCCACTTGAAAATCAACCACTTATGATTCGTTTCATAGGTGGTTTTTTGTTTTGGACCAAGTTTGGGCCAGGTTTTGTGTTTTTAGAGGCAAAACAGGGGTGAAGGTGTGGAATTATCGGAACCTGATTAATTGATATAAAAAGAAGACGTAAAATCATTTTTAAAAAAATATATTACAAATCATTAACAGCGGCTTCTTCTGTTTCATAAACAGTTGAATATTTTGTCAAGCCCATAATATTAAATGTCTTTGCAACAATAGGCGCTAAGTTATAATAACCAATTTTACCATTCACCTCTTGTAATTTTTCAATAATTTCAATCAAAATAGAAACGCCAATACTGTTTACAATTTTGGTAGCAGCCATATTAATTAAATATTTAGTTTGACCCTGTGCCATTTTCTCATAAACAACCGCTGATACCGCTTCGCCACCTACATTGTTTAAATAACCGTTGGTTTCGATGATAACAATGGAATTGTTTTCTTTTATACTTGTTATAAAGTCGCTCATAAATTAGTTTTATTGTTTAATATTTTTTTTCATTGTTACTGTTGTTCCTTCATTATTAGATTCAAACTCAACCGAATCCATTAATTCTTGGATGAGCTGCAAGCCCCAACCTCTTTTTCTTTCATCCTTCCCTATTTTGTTTTCAATTTTCGGAATCTCTACTTTGGTTTTATCAAATCCAATACCTTGATCAATTACCTTAATAATCAAAGAATCATCTTCAATTAAAAAGTTAATAAATACATTGTTTTCAGCTTTTGAATGTTCAAACGCATTGATACAAGCTTCAATAAGGGCCATACTAATTTCGGCTCCCTGATCCTCAGTAAGATTCATATGCCTTGAAATTACTTCGGCTGTTTGGGTTGCAATCAATTCCATATTTGGAAGGATAGGCAACCTTAGTTCGACGGAGGGCTTTTTCATTTATTGTTATTTAATGTTTATTTATGCTTTATTACTACTATTGTGATATCATCAGGGTTCATTCGTCCGCCTGCCCAATTATCAGATAATTTTACTAAAGATTCTTTTATTTGTTCTGACGAATATTGAGCATTTTCTAAAATACAATTAAATACATTTGGGTAGTCTAATAATTCATCCTTTAGGTTTGGTAATTCCGGAAGACCATCTGATAGCATAACACAAACGTCCCCTTCATTAAAGTTTTTGGTTACTGAACTGAAATTTTCCAAATCTAGTCCGCCTAATGGTAGGTTGGAAATTAGTATTTCTTCTAGTTTATTATCTGCTGCATTGTAAATATAAGTAGGTGGCATTGCAGCTGAGGTAATTGTGATGGTATTATTATTTATTGCTGCAATACTCAAACTCATTCTTAAGGTGCCAAAATTTACTCTTCGAACAATCTTATTTAATTTTTTCATCATTTCTGATGGCTGCTCTAATTCAATAGCATTAAGTGCTGCCTTAGTAACGGCAACCATAATTCCGGAAGTTACACCATGACCAGTAGCATCTCCAATAATTGTATATAAAGTATCAGGATCTTTTTTTTGCAGGAAATCAAAATAGTCGCCGCCAACTTCTGTAGCACATTTTAAATGGGTAGTTATATCTAAATGATTTAGTTGAGGTATTTTTTTAGGTAATAAACTTTTTTGTAAATTTTGGGCTTCTTCTATTTCTTTTGCTCTTCTTTTACCTTCTTGTTTTTCATTATTTTGTTTTTCTCTTACTTTGATAACAAAAAATAGTAGACTTACCAATAATAGAAGATAAATAATAAAAGACTCAATTCTAGCCCACCAAGGTGCGGTTCTGTATATTTTTAATTTTAAAATGTTTTCACTTTTTTTACCGCTACTATTAATAGCATAAATTTCTACTTCGTTTACACGATAATATCTTAGCGATTGTAGTAGAATTTTATTGTCTTCTTGGTTAGAAATAAACCCACTAGTTACACCTGCAATTTTGTAAAAGAATTTAACCTTTTTTGTTTTGTAAGAAGTAGAAGTAAACAAGTTAAGTGCAAGTGAAACAACATCACTGTTCATGTTGATTGTAAAATCAGTAAAGCCTATATTCTGGTACTCATTATTTTTATTAATAGCATTTGCATTGAGTATTTCAACTCTAAATGGCTTATTATCTAAATAAATATCTTTGAATTTAAATAATTGTATTTTTTGAGTGCCTGTAATTATAATAGAAGAATCCTGATAGTGTAACCCTTCGTTTAAGTAACTGTCTATACTTACGCCATCTTCTGAATCTATATTTTTAAAAACAATTTTTTCTGGGTTATCAAAATAGTTAATTCCATTACTGGTAACAACCCAAAAATTGTTATTAGACTGCATAAAATCAACAACATTATTCGACAAAAGACCATCCTTACTAGAATAACTGTTAAAGAGTTTTGTCTTTAAATTATATCGAAATAAGCCATCTCCTTGAGAAGCGATTAATAAGTAATCTGTTCCATTAATATAAAACAACCTTGTAGGAGATCCAGTTGCTAATGTTGTAAAATCATTTAGTACAAAATCGAATTTGCGTACAAACGAATTAAGGTTTTTATTAAACAAATAAAGTCCTGTTTCGGAATTACTAACCCATAACTGATCATTAATCTGTTCTATATCTTCAAACCCTTTTGGAATATTTTTATTGAGTAATTGATTGTATTGGTAGCGAGTAATTGATTTAGAAATAGTATTAAAAATTGTAATTCCTTCAGGTAAAGAAATATACAAATCAGTCCCAATTATTTTTAAATTAGTGATATTACTAAGGACTCCTGTTGCACTTTTAGTTAATATTGGAATTTGCGTTATGGCTCCGTTTGTTAAATCAATTTCATAAAGCTCATTAGTAGCAATGTATAATTTATTTGTGTTGATTTCGAATGAAATTTTATTTAAATTATTCTTGTCAAGTAAAAACGGGAGATTTATTTTTTTAGTTCTCTGTGCATTATTTTTAATAAAGCTTAGTTCAGATCCTGAAATAATAATACTATTATTTTCATCTATTACTTTGTAATATATAATACCCCCTTGAACAATCTCAGAAGGTGCTTCATTAATAAATTGCTTGAAATTACTAATAGCAAAAACGCCGTTTAAGGTTCCAATAACTAAATCATCTGATTTTTCGTCAATAGCAAAAGCAGTGATATTATTTTTAATGCTTATTTCATTTATAGTGCCATTAATTTTATTGTATTGAATAAATGAAGGTTGATTTGGAGACCAAATAAAAATATCTTTTTTGCCAAAGCAAAAACGTGCATCGGCATAATATTTATTTGAATTAAGAACTTGTATTGCATTAAAACTGCCATTTGGTAAAAAACTTAATTTACACAAAGAGGTTTCTGTTAAGACTAAAAAGGACTGGGTATCAACTTTAGCAACATCAACTACTTTTTGATTTTTAAAAAGTACATCTTTAATAAACTCATTACTTTTACTGTCAAAAATATTTAAGCCGTTTGGCGTAGCCACTAAAAATAAATGATTGGCATTTAAGGACTCAATATCATTTATTTCATTAGATAATAAGGAACTTCCCGTTTTTTTGAAAAATCTTTTTACCGTTTTTTGCTTTCTATCAAATACATTAAATCCATTAACGGTACCAATTAAAATGAATTGACTACTACTAGTATTAATAATATCTCTTTGATTATTATTAAATTTAGCACTAGAAATAGAAAGCGGATTTAGTGGATCATATTCTAGTGATTTAAGCGGCTGGAGTGATTGACTAAAATGAAATATCCCATTATTTTGGGTAGTAACCCAGTAGTCATTATTTGAAAGATCTTTAATTAATGCAACTGGAGCGCTTTTTGTAATAATTCTAGAAAAATTAAACCCGTAAGGATTAAAAATATTTAAACCGTTTTTAGAAAAAGCTATTACAGTATCTCCAGCTAGGGATTGAATTCTGAAAATTTCAGAATTTAATAAACTAGTTGAATCTGCAATATTGGAATAAAAAGCATTGACTGCTTCTCTATTATATACATTCAATCCTTCTTCTGTTCCTAGCCAGATTAACCCTCTATTGTCAATATGAACAGATTCTATTTTATTAGAACTTAACGGAATCTCTATTTTCTTTTCTTGAGCTAGTAAACTGACTGAAAAAAATATACAGACTGCAACTGAAAGCTTTTTGTATATTTTAATTGCCTGCATTTACTTGTGCTTTTGCTAAGTCTCTGACAATTGCATTTTGCCAATTTACAAATGATTCATCAGCTATTTGAGTAAATATTTTATCACTTTCAACTTTATTTCCTTTCGCTTTTAATGCTAACGCATAAAAGTAATAATAGTATTTGTCTTGATCTAATCCGGAATATTTATTAAAAAAATCAATAGCTTCATTTATATTGCCTTTCATAAGGTTTAAGTGTGCAGAAAATTTATAGAACCCATTCATGGATAATGGATTCATTTTTTGCATTTCTTTAGAAATTTTTTCTAGCTCTATTAATTTTTCTTCCGCCTCTTCATAATGGGCAAAAAGTATATTATGATTTATATTAAGATTTAAAGAATTTATTTTATCCGTATTTTCTATATTTTCAAGTTGTTTTTGATCAACTAAATTTGCAAGATCAATTTCTTTATTTTTTCTTCGATAACTATTAAGCTTTTCTAGAGATGCTAATGCTTCCTCTTCTTTCAAACTATGTGAGTATGCTACATAAATTATATTTTGCATTTGAAATAAAGCTCTATTCTTATTTATTGATTCTTTTTCCTTTTCAATTTCATTAATACCTTTCATTGATTCTTGTATGGCCTCTTCATATTTCTTTTCATATAGATATGATACAGGAATGACAGACCGGAATAAAATTCTGGATGTATCTAAAGCACTAATTTTCAAATATTTTCCGTAAAACTCTCTAGCTTTTATATATTCCCCTTTTAAGAGGTAAACGTGCCCTATAGCATTATATGTAAAAGCCAAAGAACTACTTAAACTATCTGTATTTAGTTTAACGGCTTTTTGGTATTCTGAAAGTGCTTTATCTAAATCGTTTTTACGACGATAAAAATTTCCCAACAATCGAGCAGTAGAAGCTGCTTTGGGTCTTATTTTATTGGCTAGTTCAAAATATTTTAACGCCTCGCTTTCATTTCTTTTTTTCACAGGTAACAGATTAATACTCCTAAGTCTCTTTGAATTTCCAATATCTACATGAAGATCTGGAATACCAAGTGCAGCTTCATAGCAATCTGGATTCACTACAAGTGCCTCTTGGTATCTTTTTAAAGCACCTTCTGCATCATTAGCCCTCTCTTTTATATCTGCCGATATTATATACAATTCATAATATTCTGGATATTTAGTGATGAGTGAATCTATGATTTGAATTCGTTTTTTATAATCATTGTTTATACTATTTTCGTATTGTGCAGCTATAATTGAAGATTCAATTTCCGATAAGCCAGATCTATTGTTATATGCTTCAATTAACCTTCTTCTATTATCGCCTGGCTTAGACCTATTGTTCCACATAATCTTTGCCATTGCAAAATTAGAATCAAGATCTAATGCTTTTTTAAAATATTCGTTCTCTTCATTATATTCCAGTTGATTTGCACTAAAAACTGCTTTTCTATAATTTTCAATTGCCTCTTTTGAAGTACTTGTAAGTGGAATTAAATTGACTTCTTTTTTTGATCCACATGACCCTAATCCAAGGATGATAAATAGACCAATGAACAGATTTTTCATTTTTAAAGTATTATATGATGATTATAATGATTGAAATTTTAATTTATAAAAGTAAACACATTTTCCTACTCATATGACTTTTCGGCTTCGCCTCGTTTTTTTGAGTGGTTTCTCGTCTTCACTGAACAAGATAAATATAACTTAATTTTTAAACTTTACTGCGTATCTATATTACACAAAGTCAGTTAAATAATTATTACTACATGAGATTTCCGGTCAAGTTCCGGGCCAGGTTTTCACCAAAAACAGGTTAAAAGAAGGTTACATTGTATTTTCATTTTACAGATCCGAAATCGGATATTTACGTATAAATACGGATATAATAATTTGAACTTATAAAATATATTTTCGTATATTTACAGATAAATACGGATATTATGACTTTGATAATAAATAATCTACAACTTGACTTAGGCATGAAACTCATGTCTGAATTGTCAAAAATCGATCGTTTTGATGCGTCCTGGTCAAGTATTGAAAAAAGAGAAGGAAGCACACTAATGCAGCTGAAAAGCATTGCAACAGTTAAAAGCGTAGGAGCTTCTACAAGAATTGAAGGATCAAAAATGACTGATGACGAAGTAAGTGTTTTGATTGAAAACATTAACATGGCTTCTTTTGAAGAAAGAGACCAACAAGAAGTGGCGGGCTACTTTGAAACCTTAGACATAATTACTGAAAATTATGCATCAATTGACATTACAGAAAGTCAAATCAAGAGCTTACATAATCTCTTAATGAAACATAGTGTAAAAGATGCATGGCATAAAGGTGAATACAAACAAGTAACCAATGCAGTTGAAGCAAATTTGCCTGACGGGACCAAGCAAACCATCTTCAAAACATCTGAACCTGGTCTTCAAACACAGGACGCAATGATACGTTTAATCGAGTGGTACAATAATGACGAGGAAACATTGTCATTGGTAAAAGACGCTTTGTTTGTTTATGAATTTCTAAGTATTCATCCATTTCAAGATGGTAATGGTCGATTAAGCAGAGTATTAGCTGGTTTGCTTTTATTGAAGAATGGTTATTCATGGATACAGTATGTAAGCTTTGAACATGAAATTGAAAATAGAAAATCTGAATACTATAAAGTATTAATGGATGCACAAAAAAATAGACCTGGAGAAAACGTAACACAATGGCTTATTTTTTTTATAAACTGTCTTAATAATATTCAATGCAATTTGGTGCTGAAATTAGAAGAAAGTAAAAAAGTAAGTGAAGCACTCACTCCTCGCGAAAAAAGAATTAGTTTTTATATTCTAAATCATCCAGGATGCAGTTCAGGGGATGTTTCAATTAAGTTAGATATTCCACTCCCGACAGTAAAGAAAACTCTCGTTGAATTATTATCTAAAAAAGTAATCGCTAAAGAGGGTGTTGGAAGAGCAACTGGATATTATTCAATATAAACGATACCTCCGGCCAGGTTCCGGGCCAGGTTTTCACCAAAAACGGGTTAAAAGAGGGTGGGCCCACTTAAATAGCAACCACTTATGATTTGTTTCATTGGTGGTTTTTTCTTTTCTTTAAAAGATTTGTACCCATCATTCAGAGGGCAAAAAACTTCAATCCGCTAATTTTAATTTCAGCTTCGGGTCTTACCGATCTCAAAAATGATTCATGATTACTTAATAAATCCAACCCTACTGTTGCACAATTAGGGGAGATTGAAAAAGTTCGGGCAACAATCCCATTGCTGAAAACAAGTTTACCATCTTTTGATTTCTAAAGCTTTGCCTCGGTACCCTTGTTTCCAATAAGCCAGTCACTATTATGAACTACTTCCTCTTGGTTGTATACAGGAAGGTTTACCCGAATCTGAGCAATAGAATGCAGGGACAGAATCAACAGCAATAAAAAACGTTGGATGATCATATTATTCATATAAATATTTTTATTATGTTAAAGATCTGAGTCAGCGTTTTACAGCCCTTCCTTTTTT
>Ga0209443_1001834_pt1 | contig 12931 bp, 6 predicted proteins | sample LauGreBMM110DCMD_2_FD_187571 | JGI IMG/M metagenome (GOLD analysis project Ga0209443, IMG submission 187571) | Freshwater lake microbial communities from Lake Michigan, USA - Su13.BD.MM110.DCMD (SPAdes) (version 2) | ecosystem: Environmental > Aquatic > Freshwater > Lake | place: Lake Michigan... | reverse complement strand
AACCATTCGCTGATCCAGAAAAAGATCCTTCTCCGGAATACGATTTGATGATCAACGTGGCCAACTGGCCCGAACGACGAAGCCACCACTGGAAAACCCTGCTACAGGCCCGGGCGATTGAAAACCAGTGCTTTGTTGTAGGCGTAAACCGGGTTGGCACCGATGGCAACGGCCTTTACCACAGCGGAGACAGCATGGTCATCGACCCGCTGGGGCAAATCCTCTATCACCAATCCAACGAAGAGGATATACATACCACCATTTTGGAAAAAAGCCAATTGGATGAAGTGCGCACCAGGCTTCCGTTTTGGAAGGATGGGGATCATTTTTTGTTGGTATAAGGATATTGCTTGGGAAAATAGCATATTGGTGTTTGGGCGCTTTCTTCTTCTTTTTATAAGAATAAAAATTTTTTAACTAATTTCCAACATCCAAATATCCTTATATGCGGCTGACCACCTCCCTAATTTTGCTGTTGCAAACATTTTATTCTTTTGCCCAAACCCCATCCGATTACAAGTTTCAAAGTATTGGGATAGCACAGGGAGCCTCTAAAACTTCTACCCACACGGACACCCACGGCTATCTGGCAATCATAATCCAGACGACATTACATTGGTAGTCATTAAACATAAATAATAAATACACACAACAAAAAATAAAATGCTAAATAATTTTTTTTTTAAGTGCTGCGTTATTTTATGTACACTGATTCATTTAGACATTTCTGCACAGGCGCAATATCCAACCGATTATTCATTTGAAAGTTATAAAATTAAAGATGGGTTATCTCTCGGATCAACCTTTACCATCTATCAGGATAAGCTAGGGTATATATTGGTAGGCAATATTGGTGTAGAACGATTTGATGGATACGTTTTTAAGAATTACAGGGCGAATGTTTTAGACTCCAATGCATTGAAGCCAGGTAACATATATGATATCAATGAAGATTCAAGGGGTAATTTATGGGTGGCAAATGGAAGATATATCTCCTTTTTAAATCGCCAAACGGACAAATGGAAAAACGTCAATAGTGTAAAACACCCAGGGTCATTATTTGATATCATTGTTGATGAATCAAAACAACAAATTTTTGCAACTTCCAATGGGTTCGGGTTATTAAGTTATCATTATAATACAGATACTTGGGAGCAGTTTCAATTGGTTAAAGACACAAGCAGTAAAAAAAATCAAAAAAACGTTTTTAACAAATTGGCGCAGTTAGATGCCAATCATTTGTTGATTTCTACCAATAATGGGCTTTTACTTTTTAATACGCAAAGTAAAAAATTTGAAAAAGAATACTTGAAATCAGACGACCCACTTAAGGAAATCGTTTGTCTGAAATTTGCAAAAATTGATGCTACGCATTATTATGTTGGCACCTCAAATGGGATTTACAAATTTGGCTTAAAGGAAGGCGTGAGTTTGGCATTTCAAAATAAGTCAACCGACCCTAACACGATAATGGGTAATACAATCAATGGTATTTATTTTGATAATGTCAAGAATGACTTATGGCTAGGCGTAGTTGAAAAAGGTATTGATATTATTCATTTAAATAATAATAGCATTACACATTTGAATATAAATACTTATCCTATAAAATCTATTGTAAAAAATAGTGTCAATGAAATTATCAAGGACAAGCAGGAAAATATTTGGATTGCAACCAACGATGGCGTTTTAAAATATGACCCCACCAGAAAGCAAATAAAAGTTATTAATGATCAAGAACCATTTGACATTAAACTGCCTTTCACTAAAGCTTGGGGTGCGTTAATTGATGATAAAAAACATTTGTGGATTGGAGGTAATGAGTTAAATAATGGCCTTGTTGAAGTTGATCTGATAAACAAAAAGCTGACTAAATATTTGTTTGAGCAAAACCAAAACGAAACGCCATTGTGGAAGTTGGTTGGTGATGCAAATAATAATATTTGGGCATATCGAACTGAAGTTAAATTAAATCAAGGCAATGATATTTTTAAAAAAGAAAAAAACGAAAGCCAATTTAAAAAGGTAGCCAATTCAAAGCAATTCGAAGGGAAGCCGCAAGAACTTAATTCATTTCAAACCTACTTGACCGGAAATAAGAATTTAATTACTGGAGGAAAACCTTCGTTTATAATGTCCGATTCAAATGGCAAAACTGTTATTAAACCATTTGAGCGATTAAATAAATTAGCGGACCAATTCATACATTCTTTTAGTAATAAAGGGAATCATATCACTTATGTTTTAACCGAAAATAATATTTATACCTGGAATGAATCTACCAATGAAATAAAATTAGCATGCCCTAAGCTTACATTTAAAGAGTTTGAAAATAGGGGTGGCGGGTACGCTGATAATATTGAAGTTTATATGGACAGCTTGGCTTTTATCACTATTCCGCAATTGGGTATTTTAGAAGTAGATTTAAAAAATCAAACCAAGCGTGCAATTACTATTAATGACGGATTATCCTCACAGGTTTTATATGATAATTATTTAGACAATAAAGGACAATTATGGATGTCATCTGATTATGGTATTATTCGTTATAATATTTTAACAAAACAATTTAGAACCTTAACGCCCTATGACGGAGCACAAGAATATGAGTATAATAGTTTTTGCAATTTTACAACACCCAATGGAGATATGATTTATGCAGGTCAAAAAGGCGTTAATTATTTTAATATTAGTGATGTAGTTGATAATGCATCAGCCCCACCAGTCATCATTCAAAAAATTACAAAAAAGAATACGGCAATTCCAATTGAGTCAGATAATTATGAAGAGACAATTGTAGTTGATTATGATGAAAATGTTTTATCGATTGATTTTGTTGCCTTCAATTATAAAAACACTTTACAAAATAAGTATAAGTACAAAATGTTGGGGTATGATAATGATTGGAGAGAATCTGGCACAAGGCATTTTACAACGTACACCAACTTGCCACCGGGCGAATACACATTTAAGGTTATCGCCTCTAATAACGATGGATTGTGGAATGAAACGGGAGCAACTGTAAAAATTAAAATTTTACCCGCGCCTTGGGTTTCGTGGTGGGCTTATACATTTTATATTTTAGTATCAGGCTATTTCATTTATCTTTTTGTTCAATACAAACAAAGACAACAAAAAAAGAAAATAGAGGACGATCGTAAGAATGGAGAGTTGGCTGAAGCAAAAGCGTTACAAGAAAGGCTATTGCCCAAAACCCTACCATTCATTAAAAACTTAGATATCGCTGGTTATTTGAGAACATCTACTGAGGTGGGAGGAGATTATTACGACTTTTTTGAAAACCCCGACGGTTCTCTTTATGCAATTTGTGGTGATGCTACGGGTCATGGCACACCTTCGGGCATGCTGGTGTCTATTACAAAAGCCGGTATCATCGGTTTGCCACAAATGAGCCCCAAGGACATGCTGCACGAGTTGAACCGGGTAGTAAAAAAAGTGGATTTAGGTATTTTGAGAATGAGTTTAAATATTGCCTTGGTTAAGGACAATCTAATCACCTTAAGTTCTGCGGGAATGCCTCCTTACTTTATATACAGGGCGGCGACCAACACAACAGAGGAAATACAATTATCGGGGGTGCCATTAGGAAGTTTTAATGATGTTCATTTTGACCAAACAAGTACTTCGTTCAATACAGGAGATATTTTGGTGATTATTTCAGATGGATTACCGGAAGCACCTAACTTAGCTGGAGATTTATTTGATTATAAAAAAGTGCAGAACTTGATTTCAACGTATGGTAACCAAACGGCACAGGGGGTTATTGATCAATTGATGATGGAAGCAGATGCCTGGTTATCGGGCAATCATAATCCGGACGACATCACACTAGTAGTCATAAAACACCAATAACCCCACCACCCAAAAAAAAACAATGAATCTTAAAACCCATCAATCTAAAAAAATAATTTTCGCCACTTTATTTTTAATACTGAGCGCTACTTTTTCTTTTGAAGGGCAAGCGCAAAAAGTATCTGATTTTATTTTTGAAAAATATTCCATTAAAAATGGAATGTCTCAAAATTCGGCTAATTGTTTATTTCAGGATAAGTTGGGATATATATGGGTTGGAAGCCAGGCCGGATTAGATCGTTTTGACGGATATCATTTTAAACAATACAGTCATGATTTAAAAAATGAATTTTCTAGAGCATCCGGATGGGTGATAGATATTAAAGAAGACGACAAAGGAAATATTTGGTCATCCGACACTTATGGTAATATCGCTTATCTAAACCGCATTAATGACCACTGGGAAAACATTTCTATTTATGTAAGAGATACTTTGTTAAAATCTAATAAAACCCTGCCTTATAGATTTGGAGAAGCGTCAAGCCTTTTGGTTGATAATAAAACAAAAAGTTTGTGGATTGGATCTAGGGGTACCGGGTTATTAAATTTTGATATTAGCACTAAAAAATTTAAACAATTCTTGGTGCATCCAGAAAATGCAGTAAAGTTTGGGAAACATGAAGTAATTAATAAAGTATTGGCCTTGAATGATTCAAAGTTATTGGTTTCAACAGATATGGGGTTGCAATATTTTGATACCGGGAATCATACATTTATAAAAATATTTAATACTACCGATTCAATATTTATTACCCAAGTGAATGATGTTAAAATTAATGGGGATAATATTTATGCTGCTACAAATTACGGCGCGTTTATATATAATACCATAACAAAACAATCAACGGTATTTAAAAATATTCCAAACAAAGCCAATAGCATTTCTTCTAATTTAGTTAGAAACATTCACTATAGCAAAACCAGTAATTTTTTATGGTTCAACATCGTCAATAAGGGCATTGATGTGCTTAATTTAAGTAATGATAAAGTCATACATATTAATAGTAGTAATGCCCTTGCTTATGGTATCGAGGCCGACAATTATTCTAATATTTTAGAAGATAAGGAAAATAATATTTGGATAGGCACCTCAGGGATTCTTAAATACGACCCGAACAAAAGAAAGTTCGGCTTACTTGCTAAAAACTTTCCTAATGATTTTAATTTAGGCTTTTCCTTTGTATGGGGCACTTTTGTGGATAGCAAAGGACATGTTTGGCTTGGAGAATATGCCCCACATATGGGTGTTATGGAAATTGATAGGACAAAAAATACCAAAAAACGTTACCTAGAAGACGCAAGTCTACCCTATATTAGAAGATGGACTTTTGCAGAGGATGCCAAAGGCAATTTGTTTGCATTTTGTAATTCTAATGGACTTCTTGTTTATAAAAAAGCAAATGGGGCAAGTAATTTTGTAAAGTTGGGATATGTAAAGGATAAAACGAATATCAATGATAATACTTCATTGGGTGTTACTTTTTTAAACAACAAAAATGAACTTATTTATACCGGCCCCCAACCAGTAATATTAAGTACCAGCAATGGGGATACTTCTTATCAACCCATTACACTTTCTTCTAATTTAAAAAAGGGGATTATTTTAGCAAGACGAAAATCGGCAAATGAAATTTATGTGCTGAATGAGGATGGGATTTTTCTATGGAATGAAATAACTAATAGTGCAAAGCCCGTTACAAAAAACATTAAATTTTTACGTGAACATGACCTATTTCAAAATATGCAAATTGTAAATGATCAATTTGCCTTCATTACAACCTATGGAAATGGGTTAGTAAAAGTAGATTTCGAAAAAAACACAAAACAGTTTATAACATTAGTAGATGGTATTCCTAGTTTATATTTGTATGACATTTATCACGATAATAGGAATAACCTTTGGATTAGTTCCAATTTTGGCATCATTCGATACAATCCATTTAAGAAGCAATTTAGAGGCTTTGGACCAGCAGAAGGTGTGCAAGATTTTGAGTTTAATGCATTTAGTTCCTCTCAATCAAAAACCACAGGAGAATTATTTTTTGGTGGTATGTCTGGCTTAAATTATTTTTCCCCAGACTCTATAAAAGATAATGCCAAACCCCCAGTTGTCATCATTCAAAAATTTTCAAAAAAAGATACAACCCTTCTTGTTGAATCAACTAATCCAATAGGAGAATTTATTGTCAACCACGATGAAAATAGCTTATCCTTTGATTTTTTGGCTTTTAATTTTAGAGATGCAGAACATAATCAGTATGCCTATAAAATGGAAGGGTATGATGAGGATTGGATTTATTCAGGATCAAGACGTTTTGCGAGTTATACTAATTTACGCGAAGGCACATACACTTTTAGGGTAAAAGCGGCAAATAATGATGGCATTTGGAATGAGGAGGGTGCGAAAATGGTGATTCGTGTTTTACCTCCACCATGGAGAACTTGGTGGGCGTATTTAATATATATTATTTCTTCTATTGGTTTTATTTATGTTTTTTCAAAATATAGAGAAAAACAACAATTCAAAAAACTTGAAAATGAGCGTAAAAATTCTGAACTAGCAGCTGCCAAAGATTTACAAGAAAGATTATTGCCCAAGACTTTACCGGTCATTAAAAACTTAGATATCGCTGGTTATTTGAGAACATCTACTGAGGTGGGGGGAGATTATTACGACTTTTTTGAACAACCCGACGGTTCTCTTTATGCAATTTGTGGTGATGCTACGGGTCATGGCACACCTTCGGGCATGCTGGTGTCTATTACAAAAGCCGGTATCATCGGTTTGCCACAAATGAGCCCCAAGGACATGCTGCACGAGTTAAACCGGGTAGTAAAAAAAGTGGACTTGGGTATTTTGAGAATGAGTTTAAATATTGCCTTGGTTAAGGACAATTTAATCACCTTAAGTTCTGCGGGGATGCCTCCTTACTTTATATACAGGGCGGCGACCAACACAACAGAGGAAATACAATTGTCGGGGGTGCCATTAGGAAGTTTTAATGATGTTCATTTTGACCAAACAAGTACTTCGTTCAATACAGGAGATATTTTGGTGATTATTTCTGATGGTTTACCAGAAGCACCTAATTTAGCAGGCGAGCTATTTGATTATCAAAAATTGCAAGATCTTATCTCAACGTTCGGTAATAAAACAGCCCAACAAGTCATTGATCAGTTGATGATTGAGGCAGATGCTTGGTTATCGGGCAATCATAATCCAGACGACATTACATTGGTAGTAATAAAACACGCATAACAATTAAACAACAATAAATGAAAAAGCCCTCCGTTGAGCTTAGGTTGCCCATTCTTCCAAACATGGAATTGATTGCAACGCAAACAGCTGAAGTAATTTCAAGGCACATGAGTCTTACAGACGATCAGTGTGCAGAGATTAGTATGGCACTTATAGAAGCTTGTATTAATGCATTTGAACACTCAAAAGCCGAGAACAATGTATTTATCAACTTTTTAATTGAAGATGATTCTTTGGTCATTAAGGTAATTGATCAGGGTATTGGATTTGATAAAACAAAAGTCGAAATCCCGAAAATTGAAAATAAAATTGGGAAGGATGAAAGAAAAAGAGGATGGGGGTTACAGCTCATCCAAGAGTTAATGGATTCTGTTGAATTTGAATCTAATGATGAAGGAACAACGGTAACAATGAAAAAAAATATCAAACACTAAAATTAATTTATGAACGATTTTATTACAAATGTAAAAGAGAATAATTCCATTGTTATCATTGAGACAAATGGCTATTTAAACAATGTGGGCGGAGAAGCAGTATCAACTTTGGTTTATGAGAAAATGGCGCAGGGTAAAACCAAATTCTTGATTAATATGGCCAGCACTAAAATTGTAAACAGTATTGGTGTTTCAATCTTGATTGAGATCATTGAAAAATTACAAGAAGTTAATGGCAAAATAGGGTATTATAATTTAGCGCCAATTGTTGCTAAAACATTTAATATCATGGGATTGACAAAATATTCAACTGTTTACGAAACAGAAGAAGCAGCAGTAAATGAATTGTAATGTCTTCTGATTTTAAAATCAATGATCTTCAGTTAAAGTATCTAGAATTAGAGACGCTATTGGATATTACCCATGAGCTAAACTCGTTTGATCAAATTCCTGTTTTACTACAAGAAATTTTGATAAAATCATGTGGGGTCTTGAATGCAAGCTCTGGTTTAATCCTGATTGAAGATGATAATTCTGACGTCTTGCACATCGGGGCTCATTTTAATATTGATATTTCCGTTTTAAAAGGATTGATTTTTAACAAACGGAAGGGCATCATTAGCAAGATCAATGAATCACGAAAGGCCCTCAATATTACAATTGAGGATGATTCGTTTTTATCTAAAACACAATGCAAGTTCGGATTGATTGCACCTTTTTTAGATAAGAAGAATTTAGTTGGAGTAATCATTTTGTTTGATAAGGAATCAAGAAAAGGGCTTTCCGCTTTTCTTGATTCTGATGCAAATATGTTATCTGCAATTGCTTCACAGGCTAGCGTTGCTTACAATAATATTAAACTGATTGAAAATATCAAAGAGGCCAAAACCTTCAATGATAATGTGATGCAATCTATTGTCACTGGTGTTTTCACTACCAATTTAATGGGAGAAATCAATCATATCAACAGGGCCGCTACTGCAATAATTAATCTTGAAAAAGACCTTGTTTTAGGAAATCACTTTGAGTATGTTTTTGGGTCCAATCAATTTATAACCCAGCTCATTAACAAATGTGAGCTAGAGTCTATCACAATTTCCGAAAGTCAAATTTTGTTAGAATGCAACGGAAGGTCCACCACTGTTAACATTTCGGTTTCCCCATTGATGAACGATCTGGGTCAGCCCATTGGTTCGGTTGTTGCTATGGAGGACTTATCTAATTTAGACAAGCTGAAATCAACATTTAAGAAATATGTTTCGAAGCAAATTGTTGATCAGATATTAGAAAACGAAGACCATCTTAATTTGGGTGGTCAGGAACTGGAGGTAACCACACTTTTTAGTGACATCAGGGGCTTTACTTCAATGAGTGAAAAAATGAGCCCCAAAGATGTGGTTGATTCCCTGAATGAGTATTTTGATAAGATGATCGAGGTTGTCTTCAAACACAATGGGACACTTGACAAGATCATAGGCGACGCACTGATGGTTATCTATGGAGCACCCATTGGATCTAACAATGACGCAGAAAGGGCCTTGTTGACGGCAATAGAAATGCAACAAAAGCTGGAAGAACTGAACGTTGTTCGAATGACCAGGGGTCAGTCCCCTCTGGAAATTGGAATTGGCCTTAACACAGGAAAAGCTATTTCTGGAAATATTGGATCCAAGGTTCAGATGAACTATACTGTAATTGGCGATGCGGTTAATCTTTCATCTAGATTATGTTCTTTTGCAAAAGCGGGTCAAATCATCGTTTCAGAATCTGTTTTTTCTGCACTCAAAAACAAGTCAAATTTTGCATTTCGTGAATTGACTCCGATACACGTAAAGGGTAAGGAAGACGCTGTTAACGTATTTGAAGTAGCCTATTTTAAGAATGATTCTTTTAGTTCTATAGAAGAAAAGTATGATCAAATCGAACACTTTCTAATCAGCAATCTTCCTGGCCATTTGGTTTACCATAGCATTGATCACATACGCGATGTTGTTGAAAAAAGCGAGTTATATGGTCGGCTGGAAAATTTGTCTGAACACAAAATGCACTTGTTGAAAACGGCAGCTTGGTTGCATGACATTGGATATATATGGGATGAAAAAGCACATGAAGCAAGAGGATGTCAATTTGCAAAAGAATTCTTACCCGCTTGGGGATTTGCTTTTGATGAAATTGATGCTATCTGTGAAATGATCATGGCCACTCGCATTCCCCAGACACCGACAAATCTTATGCAGGAGATCTTATGTGATGCAGACCTTGACTATTTAGGAAGAGATGATTACTTTATGATTAGTGACAGGCTTTTAATGGAAATAAGGCGAACCAATGATTTAAACTCCAATGACTGGAAAAAACTCCAATTGGATTTTTTCAATAAGCACCAATATTATACAGCATCAGCTAATTCAAACAGATTTAAAGGAAAACAAATTAACGCACAAAAAATAGCCAATAAAAATTAAAAATTATGGGAGAGGCAAGACACGACATATCTAAGATGCATTATCAGTTGGACAGAATCTCTTTTTTTAGTGACGGAGTTTTTGCTATTGCCATCACCTTGCTTGTCATTGAATTTAAGGTTCCAATAATTCATGATGCTACCGATACTTTGTTGTGGGATTCACTCGCACACATGGGTTGGAAGTTGCTTGGATTTATAATAAGCTTTTTTATTGTTGGCTACTATTGGTCCGTACACCACAGAATTTTTGGTTACGTAAACAACTATACCTCAAGGTTAATATGGCTTAATTTACTGTTTTTATTTTCAGTCATATTGTTACCCTTTAGCTCTGGATTGTTGGGTGAATATTCCTCGGCATTAGCGTTACATATCCCCTACGGCATCTATGTTCTAAATATTGTTTTAACTGCAATCATGAATGTCGTTTTATGGCTTTACATTAGCAACCCCCAAAAGAAATTATTGACCCACGAAATTTCACCCGAAAGAATTCGGCTTGGTTTGTATTTCTCTTATGTGGTGCCATTCATTTTTTTACTATCATTTCTGATGTCATTGAAATACCCAATTGTTGGTAGATTGGTACCTGCATTTATTCCATTAATATTGAAATATGGACTGAATGGCTTGGCCAAGCGTGCTCTAGAAAAAGAGAACAAATAGCCTCTGCTTTTATTGAGTAGCGTGCAATGGATTGAATAACCATTGTATCAGTTGGTAAGCACAATGCTTCCACCCGCCTCCATTTCTATGGTGGTATAGCCATTTTCCTGCAGCAGCATTTTGGCCTTACCAGTAACTTTTTTCTCAAAACCTTTTGTATCTAGTTTTAGTTTCAGGATGCCACCCTTCTCCGAGGTTATCGTTACGCTTTTGGTTAAACCATTTTGCCTTACCGCGCTTACAAGATACGCGCCTTCGGCGCGGAGCGTTTGAAAAGAAACATCTTTCCACCCATCGGGCAATGCAGGAAATAATTCAATGAATCCAGCATGTGACTGCAGCAGCATTTCCTGCACGCCCGCCGCAAATGCAAAATTGCCTTCCAACGTAAAGGGACGATAGGTCATGCTGGAATATCCTGATTTTGTCTGATCGCCATTGACATGAAAACTATTGATCAAACAAAAGGCCTTCGCGAAAATCTGCAAGGCTTTTGCTGCCCCTTCCCCATCTTTTGCCCTTGCCTTCAGGTTGGAAAGCCAGGCATAAGAATAGCCGCACCAGCCTGCGGGACCAATGCTATCGAGTTGATGAAGCGAATTTTCTATGATGGTTTTTTCCTTTACACTATTTTCTGTTTTGATCAAACCAAGTGGGTGAATGGACATCAGGTGGGAGAAATGACGGTGTGATTCAGCATAAGGAAAACCGGGAGCAATGTTCAGTGCATTGGTTTCCGATAGTGAAAGCGCAGGAAACTGCTGCAGGATGGAATCCCAGTGTGCCGCCTTATTTTTCAAACCCAATTCAAGCGCCAGTTCTTTTGCTGCTTTGAAATTGAAGACCATCAGCGATAGATCGTAATTGGTGTTCTGGGGAAACCAGGCGGATAGATTATTGCCGTTGATTTCCGGGCTAGAGCTGATGGGCAGTTTTCTAAGCCCGTTTTTGTCAACTGCTGTAAGCTTTTCAAGATAGCTTGCAGCGGCTTCAATCCAAGGGTATGCCCTTTCTTTCAAAAAGCTTTTGTCCATGCTGTACCGCCATTGCAGGTAATAGTGATGCGAAAGCCAGGAAGAAACCGTTGGCGAAAGCGCATACTGAATCCATCCTCCCATTTCCGTTCCCTCTAGCGTTGTAACGCCCGGTGCATTCAGGCCGTCAATGCCAAAATAAAGCTTTGTATAACGTTTGTAGTTTTCCTTGTTTTGGTCGAGGTGGTCCAGGTAGGCCATGCCTTCTTCAAGATGGTTTGCGCTGTAGGCGGGCCAGTAGCTCAGCTCTGTATTGAGGTCGTGGTGGTAATCCCCCTTCCATGGTGGAATCCTGCCATTGTCTGCCGTCCAGATGGCCTGAAGCGAAATGGGAGGAGCGCCTTTTCTTGAGGTTGATCCAAACTTGTATTGTTCGAGGTACCACTGTTTTTCAATCAACTCATCAGGAATTTGAATGGCTGATTTGCTCCAAAAATTTGCCCACCAGGCCTTGTGTGAGGCATGGTCTTGATTAAATCCGGAGGAAAGGTGTCTTTCTAAAATCGCCTCGTTTGTCTCAGGATTCTTGAACCGTTGATTGGTGCTGGAGATGGTCCAAATTCCTTCTATTGTTTTGTTGTCAAGCCGCTTCCACAAGAGGTTGATCGTATACGCAAAACCACCCCAGCCCTCTTGTTTGTAGCTGATGCTGTTGCCCAGTTTTGTGATCTTTCCCTGTTGATAGCCCAGCCTGGAAAGGTCGTCTCCCTTTACCGGGTCTCCTGCATTCTTTGTGGCTCCGGTGTACTGCGGCGCAACAAGGTTGATGTCAAACCCTTCAGGCACATTCTCCAACCTGATCCACCCAACAGGAGCTGTTGCGTGCACAAAACTTTTCAGAATGGTTCCGTTCTTCCAGGTTACGGTTGAGGTGGCGGTTTTGACGTCTATGGTAGCAGAGGATTGTGCCCCCCAGGCATTGATGGGAACTTCAATGGCCCCACCCGGGATTTTGCTTGGTGCAGGCTCCCTGTCGTAGGGATGATCAAACAGTTTTTGAACTGTATCGTATTGTTTTTTGGCAACCTGTTCTTGTACCCACTTGAAGCTGAACTCTTCGCGGTGAAGGCCTTTCATGGGCCTTTCATCCCAAAGGTCTGCCCTGTCCAGCGATAGCCGCAGGTTTCCGTTTTTTTCCCAAATCAATGCGCCCAGCATGCCATTGCCGATGGGCAGCGCTTCGTCCCAGTGTTTGGCC
>Ga0209443_1001831_pt1 | contig 12955 bp, 10 predicted proteins | sample LauGreBMM110DCMD_2_FD_187571 | JGI IMG/M metagenome (GOLD analysis project Ga0209443, IMG submission 187571) | Freshwater lake microbial communities from Lake Michigan, USA - Su13.BD.MM110.DCMD (SPAdes) (version 2) | ecosystem: Environmental > Aquatic > Freshwater > Lake | place: Lake Michigan... | reverse complement strand
TTCCTGCTGTATAAACCTTCAACAAATTACTTTTGGCTACTATTTCAATCAATCCATTGAAGTCCTTTCCCGCTGTATAAACCTTCAACAAATTACTTTTGGTTTCTTCTTTAATCAACCCGTCGAAGCTCTTTCCCACTGTACAAACCTTCAACAAATTACTTTTAACCTCTCCCTCGCCAACTGTACAAACCTTCAACAAATAACTTTTGGTTGGTGGTTCAATCAACCCATAGAAGCCCTCGCCAAATGCACAAACCTTCGACAAATTACTTTTGGCAGTTGTTTCAATAAATCCATTGAAGCCCTTTCCCACTGTTCGTGTTACTTTTTGGAGAAAGTTTCAAGTGGTTAAGCAAAGCCCTCCTGCTGTACACAATATAAAATGAGAAAATATAGACAGGGATTATTTCTGTATGTACGATTATATTCTTGTGCATTGATGGGCGCAGAGTTCTAGTATTATTACAGTTTATACGGTAAAATATGAAATCAACTTGTGCAACATGTTTATTTATTGATCTTTTTTAAAAGTGATGACCATGTGTGTGCGTTATGGTTTTAATGTCTTTTATCAAGACTTTAAAAGATCCATGTATTTTATATCGAATATATGCAGAGTTATAAATAGACGCGTTAAAAAGTATATAAGCAACTAAACGACACAACCCGTATAGTGTACGTGTTCTCAATGTCTTTTACCGAGTCTTTTACCGAGTCTTTTACCGAGTATTTTACCGAGTATTATACCGAGTCTTGTATGCGCTATCGTAAAAAAGTAAATATATGGCTAAATAAAATACTCTAGTATAATAATACTAATAATTTATTTATTAAAATTTTTGTATTATTATTCTAGAGTGTGATGGATAGATATACTGTGATATACGCCACAAGCTATACAGCACGACAAGATATAAAAAAAATACTAGATACATCTGCAAAAAAAGGAGACTCATATGGGTCATATATTATCGATAATGTATCTATAAATATAAAAGGTAATAGATTAGCAGCGAAAGATATGTTAAAAGAAAATATTCAAGATTTTACACATCATATAAATAACATGGGAATCTATGCAAATCCGCATGAATATATCGGTAAAAAAATAATAAACAACTGCGAATATACTAGTCTGGTGGAGAATATTAAGAATGAGAAATATTTCATTCATTCTAACAACATAAAAACACATCCCGAAATATTGATGTTTACAAATCCCGCTAAAATAGGGTCTGCATATGGAATAGTAAAAAAAGAGTATATATTGATATTCGCAAATAGATTGTCTGTAATCGACACAGTATATAATTCTATTTTTCATAAACGATATGATCTATATAGTGATAATGTGTCGAATATTGTGCTGTATATCTAGATACATGACGAAATATAAGGTACTTCACTCTAAAAATTGAATAGTTAATTGTTTTGTAGAAATAACAGTATTGGTTGCATATATAGTATATTTAGAATGTCCGATAAATTTATTTTGATTACATCTGCACTACCATATGTAAACAACAAATTACATTTAGGAAATTTAATTGGAAGTGGTCTATCTGCTGATGCTGTAGCTAGATTTTATAGAAATATGGGCCGTGAAGTATTGTTTGTCGGCGGTACTGATGAGTACGGAACCGCAACAGAGGTTGCCGCCCGGCAAGCTGGTGTATCACCCAGAGAATTATGTGACATAAATTATAAAGAACATGTAGATATATGCAAATGGTTCAATCTGTCGTACGATTGTTTTGGTCGCACATCTTCAGAAAACCCAGGTGATCCGGAATGGCCACAAACTAATATTACCTGGGATATTTACAAAAAACTAGTTAATAATGGATTTATTACATTTAAAAAAGAATTGTGTTTATACTGCGATGCGATTGATTCATTTGTGTCTGATCGATTTGTTACTGGCCAGTGTTATATTTGTGGATATGAAAACGCAAGCGGTGATCAGTGCGATAAATGTACTAATTTAGTCGACGCAACAAAACTGATAAATCCAGTATATAAACTTAATTCAGATTATAAATTAGTTGTAAGAGATACTGAAACACTGTATCTTCAGTTACCTATTCTCGAGAAAAAACTTCGGGAATTTATTTCAAAATCTTCACCTAACTGGAACACAAATTCCCGAATTACAACAGAGACCTTGCTAAATACTGGTCTGATAGATCGATCTATATCGCGAGATCTTAAATGGGGTACTCCGGTGCCAGATACTGAAAAATTTGGAAACCAGTTCATGAAAAAAGTATTCTATGTATGGTTTGACGCGCCTATCGGATATATATCAATTACTAAACATGCGATAGGTGAGGATTATGTGAAATGGTGGAAAAATCCGGATAATGTCGAGCTTATTCAATTCATGGCGAAGGATAATACTCAATTTCACAGTATTATTTTTCCAGCAACGCTAATCGGAACAGGTGACCCATATACACTTCCCACCAAAATATCATCAATCGAATATCTCCAATATGGCGATAAAAAATTCTCTAAATCGGCGGGTGTCGGTGTATTCGGTGCAGATACAATAACGCTTGAATATCCATCTGATTACTGGCGATATTATCTACTCTCGATAAGGCCAGAATCTCAAGATTCAAAATTTACATGGGAGGGGTTTGTCAGTTCAATTAATAATAATCTGTTTGCAAATTTCGGCAATCTAGTTAGCAGAGTTCTAACTCTATCATTCACTGCATATAAAAAACTAAATGTCGACATAATAACACTTAATGGTAATTTGACAGAGCCACACTTAAAATGTATCGAGTCCATAAATAAACATGTAGAACAATACAAAACTTGTTTTGCAAAAAATAAAATTCTGGAATCTATTAAACACTCCTACAATGTATCTGGTATCCTAAATGAGTATATTTCAAATACAGAACCATGGAAACTCCTGAAAACAGATAACATAGATACTATTAAAACAGAGTGCTGGTTTATGATGTATGCTCTCGGCACAGTTATCAGTATGTTTAGTCCATTTGTACCCACTGTATGTGATACTGTGAAAAATATGATAGGATTATCATATAGTATTAATTCAGAATTGAATTTCAATTCAGAATTTTATTTAATTAAATCAAAACCTCCGCAACTATTTAAACTGATTGATCCGGCCGTTATTCCCGGACTGAAACAACGTTTCGGAGACACAAATATCTGATATTTTTTACAGGGGTTATAAATCTGCAGATATATATAAACAGCTTGATAAACTATTTACGACGGAACAACCCCTTGTGATAAACTTCCATATTCTAGCGTATTTTTAACCCATCTTGACGAATCAGGTACATCGATCCCTCTTGTACTGTCGTAAAATGTTTCGATGTAATATATCGCATTGATATCAGTTTGTGGTATATATAAATCTTTTGTCGCATTTGTTTTGTATTCGCCGGTATCGCCGAATAGTAGCTTTGCACCTATATTATTTTTCAACTGGTTAGTATACTCATACGATTTCTGTTCGTCTTCTATCAAAGCTTCCCACATCCGTAATTTATAAGGCTTTCCATAACTATCCAAGTCAATTTTGAATATATGTATAAATGTAAATTTGATATACGATAAAATATCTTCATTTGATTTGTCTGACATATAAATTACACCTGTTTCCCATCCTGCGCTATAATCGTTCGGATTATTTTTGTTAATTATAGGACCGTACCCAGTACATTGTTCAACAGTTGATTTATTTGCCAACCCCAATCCATCATTTCTGTCACTTCCCCATGTAATAATAGTAATCCCATTACTTAATCCATCCAACCGCGATATTGACCACTTAGAAACTCCTCTGGTTGTTCCTCTCCACTCGTACAAAGTACCATCAAATGTTGATCCCAATAACTGTAGTGGAAGTTCACACCCTCCTCTAAATGCATTTGGCACTAATTGAGTACCTCCTGTAGGATTGTATGTATAACCAATAGGTACAATGCATGCCGGAGAACACTGGCCTGTCGAACAATATGTAATAACCGGGTTATCGCTGCTACTACTGCTATCACTGCTATCATATGATGAGCTTGTATCACTAATTACGCTCCTGATTATTGCGAATAAAATCAAGAACACAATAAATACAACGATTGATTTATTCATTCAATATACTTATATAGTCTATAAAAAATCAGGATTTACCATAAATATATCAAAATACAAAGCTATTAAGCTTTGCGACGCAATGTTTTATACTTTGAACATGATAACAATTCTTATATATATCAGATAAACATGATGCAAAATGATCTCTTGTAATAATTATTACAAACGGAGTAATTTCTGTGGCAAATATAACTCCTACATCACAGCACATTTTTATATCTGATACATCTTGATGCGTTGATTCCACAATAATATCAGCTGTATTAACTTTAGAGCAGAATGATGAAGCATACTTTAACACTTTTACGTTATTATTACACATTTTACACCCTTGAAGATTTAAAATGCCGATTTTACTCAACAAAAAAAATATTCAAGGTTTGTCCGTTACAGAGCGTGTAAATTATGATTTTGTTAAGGCGACAACCTTAACTGATTTTTTGGCTTTCTTTTGAACGACTTTTTTAACCTTTTCTTTTTTAGGTTTTTCTACCTTTTCTTTTTTAGGTTTTTCTACTTTAATATTCTCATCCCTACATAAATATTTTGGTCGTTTAAGTCCATTAATTGCATTTTTAGCAATTCTATATATATTTGTGGCACTATTAACATCTCTATTCCATACACCACAACAAGTTTTACACTTTAGTAGCCCATGACACAAGATATTACCACTTTTATATGGTTTTGGATTTTCTCTTATTTGGAATTTTTCACATCTTCCTGTTTCTTCCTTACATATTGAACACATACAACTTGTTCTAAATTCATCAACTAAATATACTTTATAATTATTTTGTCTAAATAATTTACGCATTCCAACCCCTTTAGTTGCTTCTTTATATTTCATTTGTTTCTTTTGTTCCCAATCGCCAATCGTAATAATTACTTCTTCAGGTTTTCCAAATATTTTTTTAAAATTATTAGTCATTTTTTGTTCGTGTTTCTTTTTATTTATATAACCATTTAGTTTAAGTTTTCTAAATATATATTTTTCATAAAACTTATATAATTTATTATTGAGTTCACTTTTCTTTTTTATGTATTCCTTAAAATCTTTTATTATTAATGTTTTTCTATTAAGTTTTGATAATTCTGTTTCATATTCAATAACTGTTTTTCCATCTATTTTTTCTTTCTTAAATTCCAAAATTATTTTAGCATATTTTTTAATTTTACATTCTTTTCTTCTACTGTCTTGAGTATATCTAAATTCATTTGCATTTTTATTATCACTATCGACACAATATAAAATATCACTTTTATTAGGATCTATTGCTACAATCTTTTTATTTTTAATATTAATATAATCACTTAATTCATCAATATATTGTTCTGTATTTGAACCTACTTTAGAACTCGGTAATCTTTTCCCAATTAAGTCATTCCTTAACATTAAAATTGAACAACTTACTCCATCTGTTTCTATCATGTGATGAAATGTATATTTTGGTTTCTTAAAACACTGTCTCTCTGTTCTGAAGAAAAATTCCCATATTTTATTTTCATGTTTTTTTAAATTGCCTTCTAATAAATAATCTGTCTTATTGCCTTGTTTTTGTGTAAATAATAAATGAACTAATGTAGTTGTATCTAATTTTATGCTTTTCATAATAATATCATTTCTCATTGGAAATACATTATAAATCATAACTTTATCTTTTTCAACTTCTTTCATCATTCTAATCATACAAGGTAAATAATCTTGTGGATTACATTGTAAATCATAATATAAATTATCTTTTTGATATTTATCTTTATTAGGTGTTATTGTTTTCTTTATTTTTTTATCCAATTATGATATTTAATATCTGATTTATATTCTGTTGTTTTTTCAAGTATATCAGTTTTAATTTTTCTTAATTGTCTGCAAAATTCATTAACTAATTCTTTCTGTTTTACTTCTTCTTTGTGTTCTTCTTTTATCTTCACTATTGTTTCTTTTTTCTTCCAAACAATATTAACAAATCTTTCAATATATTCAACATAATGTAATTTAATATTATTTTCATACATTGTAATAATTCCAATTGTAAGATAATCTAAAACTGTATTAAGATGTGTATAATCTAAATCAGTATCCTTAATTAATGGTTTATAATCAGAATTATAGAAAGCAGTTAATTTATCTTTTAGTTCTTTAATTTCTTTCTTTGGTGGTCTTCCTGATGCATTTTCATTACATAAAATTTTCATACAAGAATTAACAAATACTTTATCTATTTCTGGAAGTTTATTATTTTTTTCAAAGTAATCTAATAAATAAAGTTTTATAAACATTAATGTATTAATAACAATTTTATTACATTTAATAACAGCATTTGTAATTTTAGGTAAATTAATGTCTGGATTTGTATTTATATAATTTAATATTGGATCAATAAATGCATCAATTTTAAGTTTTGCATTATTATTGTAATATATTTTTATTTTTTTTATGTTCGATATAAAACACCCCTTATATAAATAATATAAATAATATATATATATATGACCCATGTAATGGATTATAAAAAAAAATACATCAAGTATAAATTAAAATATTCGAATTTGACTCGCAATAGATTAAGAGGTGGCGCGCTAGAAGATGTTGTGATGTTTGAGAAAAATGAACTCATGAAACCAACATTCGGCGTGACAATCGGCGAAAATATTTTTTACATACAAGACTATTTTGTAATTAGGGCATGGTATGGCAACGACGAAACAGACGACAGATCACATATTGACATGTGTTGCGTTACAGCAGGAGAGCCAGAAAAGGTAAATTTTTTCAGTTGCTACTCTTCCAAATCCGATGCTGGTAGCTGGAGATTATCTATGACAAGTATCAAAGAAAAGATGGAATATTATAAGGGACCCAACTATGTGACAGGTAATTTAATTCATCCGGAATTGCAAAAATATATACAACTATCCATAGATACGTACTCGCCAAGGGTCCAGAATTTAACATGGGGATGGAATCGTGGACATAATGGGCTTTACATTGCCGACAATTACAACCGTGCAACCAGGAAGGACGAAGTGATTTATGGAGGGAAATGGTTTTTTGCCCGCACTCAGCCAATAGATTTTTTCGACGGATATTATGAAAGATTTGACACATATAATAGAGAAAGAGGTACCCAGTTAAAAAAAATTCCGGGTTTGATGGAAGAGTTAGCAAGTTCCATTGATGAACAAATAAAATACAACTATTTTAATAAATATGAGCAACTTATGAATTCCGAATATAAATCTCCCGTTACATATTCAGACAAATTTATAGAGATGGGTTTACCCAATGTTGCAAGCCTTTTTAACAAGATACAAGTATTCAGTAACAGTACTGGCACAATATGCGGAAATTCGGTAGGAATTAGACCTGCTCATTACGATTCTCGGATTCCCGGGAGAGAATTCAAGGAAAATATGTTATTTTATATTAACAATAATTATAAGTTGGACATAAACCAACCTGTTATTTCAGAGGTAATCAGCAAATTTGTCGAATATGGTTTCGAAGATCCGCGAAACTTGGTAGATCGCGCAAGTATACCGATGATAAATCCAGAAGATCCAATAGATGATGCAAATAATGTCAGAGTGAATAATATATCCACTTCCGAAATTATACTAAAACTATTGAATGAGTGTGACGAAATTTCGGATTTAATGGTAACTCCCGAATTTATAAGGAATCGAGATGCTACAATGTTCGCGGTTAATAGCATAAATAGTGCAATGGATATTGTATATCTCAAATATTTTATACCGAAATTTAACCTTCCTCCAATAACTGAAATTCCCGAGAAAAAGCCTGCGCCACAAATATTATTTGGGCTCGGTCCGCCTCCTATGAGGCCACGTGATTCGCGTAATCTACACCTACCCCGCAATATAGATCCGTCCGATGATGATGACGATTTTTTGACGCAGGAATTACAAAGTCATACCCCTGCGCAAAAAAATTATAAAATATTGCCAGTATTGTCGTTACACCCGAAAAAAACAACAACAGAACCTAAAACCGGCGGAAGTTTATGTATGCACGAAGTAACATCAATGCAAGTTCATGACCACAGGAACGCGTACAAAAATAGAGTTGTTGACTTTGATAAAAAGTGGCAAAATATATCCAATGAATTTTATAATTTTGGGGATCATATGATAGTTATCCTTAACAAACTCCATATGGAGACTATGAGATTTATTTATGCCACTATACAAAGAGAGATAAATAATGTCCTACGTACCGATTTTACAGCATCTGAGATGGTGTACTCAAAAACTTTCGATATTGATCGTGTCGGATTCGATGTCAAATTGTATACTTCTCCAGTATACGAAAAAGCGACCAATAGAAAGATAATGAATTTTTACCATTATGCACTAAAAAAACACGACGATACGCGCGAAAATTGGGTAACAATGCCACACTATTATGAAATAATCGGACAGAACCCTACTATAAACGGTATAAGTCCATGTTATTATGAAGGGGGGTTGTATCTCTGCAAACCGTTTGAATACAAAAGTCAAAGCGGTATAACACGCAGTACACACAGAGATTACAATTTTGCAGATACAGAACTTGGGATCAATTCAACATATGTCTACTTAGGAGATCTATATTCCGATTTGAACGCTCATATGACAAAGCCACAATAAGTGTTATTTATAAACTTGCTAATTCGATATAAATTTAATATAAATTTAATAAGGTAACAATAATAAGTTAAATAATATTGTAACTAAAAATTATATACAGTTAATAACAAAAAAAATATGAGAATATCCTTCCATATATATTTTGATTTTTTATTCAGTTTTACATTTGAGTTTTGAAGTTATTATGTACAATATCTGCTCAATCACATTTGTATCTCTACAGTGTTTTTTTAACTTTCCTGGTATGTCTCTAGTACCATCGCCATAAAATTTGTTGTAATATTCCCAATCTAATACAAGATGCTTTTTGTGTTGTGAAATATGTGGTAGACAGGTATCTATTGAACATGATATTTTATTTTCCTTATCCTGTAAAAGCTGATTTGCGTCGCAATTTTGTTTTTTTTTAGTAATTAAATCGGCAGTTGATTTAGTAAAAGTTAATTCATGCGAACATGGTAGAATAAACGCACACCCCTGAGTACTAACACTTATTTCCCGCCATATTCGAAATAATGTTTTATAGCTTCTAATTAAATCGGATGCAAATAAATAAATTAATGATTCGGTTGATGGAGTTAAATACCTGTTTACATGTAAATAGTTTTTTAACCATCTACCAATTTTGCGGATCATTTGACGATCTGACAGATCGTCCGACAGTTCGGGATCTAATAATTTAATACGTGATATCCCCATTTTTGCACTATTATTATAATATCCTTGATTTATGATATAAAATACATATGGAGTATCAAAAGTATACTTGTCTAAATTTAAAGATTTTCTAATTTGTACAAGTTCATCGTTCTCACGTAATTCGTATTTCCTGAATATATTTTCATTTTCCTTGGGCTCAGCGTTGTACACATTGCCAGTTCTAAAATGTTTTATGGTTGTAGGTATAAAATATACATAATTATCTGGGCCCTGTTCATACGATTCTGGTAAATAGCCACCATGTATTAAATCAAGTGATAACAAATCGCGAGAAAGTTTTAATTCTAACACAGCCCCGTATTTAAATTTTTCACGACTGCGTGTTTTTATGTGTAGGGAATCCAGTAAACATTTTATACGTCCATTATGGGTAGCTAATAATGAGATTGTCGGTGTATTGTTAGTTTTTCCGTCTCCTCCGTGTGCTATATATGATGCTCTTTTTGACGCTCTTTTTGCATCTAGATATTTAAATTTATATTTTAAATATTTTTTGTACATACTATTATATCATATTTTAAATTTCAGTGGTATTTACATATGATATATTAAATATTTTTTATCAGTGTATTACCCAGTTCTAATTTTTATATGAGATAAATATACATATACATATGACTATTTCAAACAGTTTATATTTTGAAAATCTTGTGTTTGAAGGGGGAGGTATAAAAGGAGTGGCTTATGTTGGATCCTTGAAAACACTTAACAAATTAGACAAGATGAAATATGTAAAAAAAACAATCGGGACATCTGTTGGAAGCATATTCGCACTATTAGTATCAATGAAATGCACCGATGATCAAATAGACGCACATTTTTGGAATCTTATAAACGAGATGACTAAATTTAACGACAATATTTTTATTGAAGCTGAGAATATCATAAGTAAAATGGGGCTTCATAGTAACGAAAATATGTATAATGCTGTCAATAACGTGATAAAAGATCTATATGGTACAGATAATACCACATTCAGACAACTATATGAATTAACTAACATAGAACTAACAGTTGTTGCGACATGTCTGTCTACTCGAAAGATAGAATATTTCAATCATCTAACTTATCCCGATATGGAAGTTGCTAAATCTATCCAGATATCAACATCGGTACCTTTGTTCTACACTGTGACTAAATGGAACAATATGATATGGGCGGATGGAGGTATTGTTGAAAATTTTCCTATTGAATATTATGATATTGATGGTGAATTTAATGAACATACATTAGGTTTTATGTTCGAATATGATGCAGAAAAACATAAACTATACAATGTCAATAATTTATTAGAACTGTTTGGCGGTATTGAAAACACATTTTTAAATAATAATATAAGACAAAGTATCGGAAAATCTAAAGACAGATTTATTATTGATATTGAATCCGGTGATATTTCGTCGCTAGATTTTAATCTTCCACAGGAAAAATTAGATTATTTAATGAACCAAGGAATGAAAAGTACTATGGATTTTTTTTTGGAAAATTATGAAGGTGATAGTACTAGTGTTAATAGTATAGAGACAGTATGCACGTTATCAGAGGAAGGATTTGTAGCTAAGTTATATAGACTTTTTGAAAAGTTGAAATTTTGGTAAATTATAATGTTATTTTTAATATATATAAATGACATCATGTATATTTATTTTTAGGAGAGATCTAAGGATTGTTGATAATACAGGACTTAATTATGCTTGTACGGAATACGATAAAGTATATCCTATTTTTATATTTACACCGGAACAAATTACGAATAATGAATATAAATCTAATAATGCAGTTCAATTTATGATAGAATCGATTAAAGAACTACCAACAGTCACATGTTTTTACGGAGACATTATAACTGTATTAAAAAAAATAATATTAGACAACAACATTGATGGAATTGTTGTTAATGAGGATTACACGCCATACTCAAAAAAGAGAGATATGCTTATAGTAAAATTATGCGATTCATTAGATATATATTTTGACAACAAACAAGATATAATGTTACAACCGGATAATTTTAAGGCAGACGGAACAGTATACAAAATATTTACACCTTTTTATAATAGCGCCGAAAAAAAAAGTGTTCAAAAAGTGTCAATATATAAACCAAAAAATTTAAAGAGATTACAAGGGGGTATGAGTATAAACCAGATTAATAATCTGTATACGGAGAATAAAAATATTGCCATCAGAGGAGGACGAAGCAATGGGATTCAAACATTATCGAATATTAAAAAATTTAAAAAATACAACACAGAGAGAAATATCCCATCAATTAATACTACTCGATTATCCCCTCATCTGAAATTTGGTACAATAAGTGTTCGCGAGGCATATTATAAATTTAAATCAGTCTTAACAAATAAGAACGAGTTGATAAAACAACTATATTGGAGAGATTTTTACTTGAGAATAATTGACTGTTTTCCCGATTTAAAAAAATCAAACACTCGGCCTAATTTTAATAAAATGAAATGGGATAAAAATAAAAATTTCCTTGATGCGTGGAAAAAAGGTAATACAGGATTCCCATTAGTAGATGCTGGTATGAGAGAGATGAATGAAACAGGGTTTATGCATAACAGGGTAAGAATGGTTGTTGCAACATGTCTTATTTATAATTTACATCTTGATTGGCGAGATGGTGAAAAATATTTCTCGCAAATGTTGATAGATTCAGATGTCTCCAATAATAACGGGAATTGGAAATGGGTCGCAGGTATTGAATCATTTTCTAATGATTATTACAAGGCGATGTCTGTAACATCACAAACAAAAAGATTTGATTCGGACTGCGAATATATTAAAAAGTGGGTACCCGAATTGGAATATGCAGATAAAAAGCATATACTTAACTGGGATGTATATAGCACAGAGTATGATGATTATCCCGATCCGATAGTCAATGAAAAAAAAACACGGGCAGATATGATAAAATATATGAAAAAATATATGTGATAATCTTGGGAATTATTTCTATAAAGAACAGAAAAAGAAGCAAATATTCGGTGTTTATAAATAAAAATTGAAATTTTTATTTATTGATAGTCATATATTAGTATTAAAATATCAAGTCACGCAATGAACAATAATACATCGAATAATAATGAAACTATGGAATTTCCCGACGGAACTTATACTGTTCTTGTAACACCATTTCGTAATGATGACACAATTGATATACAATCTTTCAACAGATTGCTGGAATTTCAATATGAGAGTCCGGTGACTGGATTAGTTTTACTGGGGACTACATCGGAGGGCCCGACACTTGATTTTGAGGAAAGTGTAGATCTTGTAAAATACGTTTATAACTATAATAAACATCAACCTATTAGAAAATTTATAGTGGTCGGAGTCGGTGGTAATTGCACACGGAATGTATTGAAAATGACATCTGCTGTGGCTGATTATTGCGACGCACTTATGGTAACTGTTCCGA
>Ga0209443_1001828_pt1 | contig 12979 bp, 8 predicted proteins | sample LauGreBMM110DCMD_2_FD_187571 | JGI IMG/M metagenome (GOLD analysis project Ga0209443, IMG submission 187571) | Freshwater lake microbial communities from Lake Michigan, USA - Su13.BD.MM110.DCMD (SPAdes) (version 2) | ecosystem: Environmental > Aquatic > Freshwater > Lake | place: Lake Michigan... | reverse complement strand
GAGTGGCGGGCGCACCATAACCTAAGCGAGCTGAATGAACGCCTAGATCGTCATGGAATCCCAAGTTGGGGTGAAGCCAGCGCAGAGGACTTCCCTTGGCCAGCCAACCGAGCCGAAGCACTCGGCATCCTCGACCATTTTATAGCGCACCTTTTGCCGCTTTTTGGTCGGTTCCAGGACTCCCTAGCGGAAGACCAGGACTTTCTCTTTCACAGCAGACTGTCCTTTGCGCTCAATACCAAAATGCTTCATCCGCTTGAGGTCGTTCAGCGAGCAGAACAGGCCTATCGCCTGGACCCACAGCGCGTTCCCCTAGCCGCCGCCGAAGGCTTCATTCGGCAAATTTTGGGTTGGCGCGAATACATCCGCGGCATTTACTGGGCAAAAATGCCGGAATACCAGAACCTGAACTTCTTTAACCACGATCGAGCCCTACCCGACTGGATGTTCACCGGCAAAACCAAAATGCGCTGCCTGAGCGTCGCAGTAGACCAAAGCCTGCGCACTGCCTATGCCCACCACATTCAGCGCCTCATGGTCATCGGCAACTTCTCGCTTCTGGCAGGATTGGACCCCAGCAAACTCGACGCATGGTACCTGGGTATTTACATCGATGCTGTGGAATGGGTCGAGTTACCCAACACCCGCGGCATGAGCCAGTTTGCCGACGGCGGCATTGTGGGAACCAAACCCTATGTAAGCAGCGGGTCCTACCTCAACAAGCAGGGCAACCACTGCGCGAAATGCAGCTATTCCGTCACTGAAAAAGTTGGCGAAAACGCCTGCCCCTTCAACTCCCTTTACTGGCATTTTCACGAACGCAACCGGCACCTGCTCGAGCGGAATCCCCGCATTGGAATGGTCTACCGAACCTGGGATAAAATGAACCCAAACCATCGTGAATCGTTACTAGAGCAAGCGGAGCATAACCTAAATAGAATAAACGAGTTATGATTGCGTGGTGGCTCCGTCATGACCGACGCCTTAGCGACAACTCTTGCTGGGAATTTGCCCTTAAAGAAGCAGCTAAAACGGGCGAAGAGGTTAAGGTTTTCTTTGCCTGGAACCGCCTCCACCTTGATGCCGGAATTGGCGGAATTCCGCGCATGAGCGCCCTCCGTATTGATTGGACGCAACAAGACCTTCAAATGATGCGGACGGAACTTGCGAAACACGGACTTAGCCTAGAAGAAACCGAAGGTTCCGCCCTTGATTGGATTCGAACGCACCGACCGAGCACCCTCACCTACAGTTTTGCGGTTGCTCATGAGGAGCGCCAAGACGAAGCCCAACTTTTGCCCTTGGTAAAGCGGATTAAAGGATTTTGGACGCACAGCATTCTCGAACCAGACAGCATTCCAGGGGGATTAAACAAGTTGCCAGAGGTTTTCACCCCCTTTAGGCACAAGATTGAGCGAGAAAACCTCCGCTTTGAGTTGCCTCCCTTGCGAGTAGAGCCCAACGTGGAATCGCCCACCTCAACCAGCATAGCTTTTCCCTTTGAACCCGGCGAAGCCTCCGCATTGGCCCGCCTAGGAGCCTACCTGAACAACCCAGAGGGAGCCGCGGAGTATAAGACGCGTCGAAATGGTCTTCTCGGTACCGAATATTCTACCAAATTTTCTCCATGGCTGGCATCGGGAGCACTGAGTCCGCGCCGAATTTGGCAGGCTTGCCTGAATCTTGAAGAGTCGCTCGGAGGCAGCCCCGAGGTAGAGTGGATCCGCGTGGAACTCCTTTGGCGGGAGTACTTTCAGTGGGTCGCCTACAGCGCTGGCAGCCGACTTTTTAGCAAAAAGGGATTCCGTGAGCAGGCACCCCGAGCCGGATTCAACGCCCGAGCCTTCCAACGGTGGGTCGAAGGACAAACCGGCGACGATTTTGTAGACGCAGGCATGCGAGAACTCGCAGAAACGGGCTATAGCAGCAACCGCGCTCGGCAGAATTTAGCGTCCTACCTGATCCACGACCTTGGCATCGATTGGCGCTATGGTGCAGCATACTTTGAGGCGCAACTGATTGACTACGACCCGGCGAGCAATTGGGCTAATTGGGCCTATTTGGCTGGTGTGGGCAACGACCCCCGCCCTGTTCGGCGATTCAACACGGTCAAGCAGGCCCAAGACTACGATGCCAACCGAGCTTTTCGCAAGGCTTGGCAGCAGTAGTAACAATAAAAACTCCGCCTGCATAGTAAATTGCAGCATGCAACAGGACCTACGAATTATCGCACTCTACTTTCGCGGACTTTTCTACCGCTACGAAAACTCCAAAGGAGGCATTCCCATTGGAGAAACCCTGCTCCTGCAGGAGATGCTCCTGCGCAAAGTAATTGCTCCGCACCCGCTTGATGCGAGCCGTGCCATTCTCACCTTTCGCGGCGAACGCTACGCCAAAGACATTGTGCACAAAATGATTCGTCCCGTACTCTATATTATTTTAAGCATCCTCTTGGCCGCTACGCTCCTTGGAATCTAAGCATCTTAAATTTTTGGCTCCCCTTTTCCTGCTGCTTTTTGTGGGATTATTACCAATGGCCAATGCCCAGACCCAGGTATGGGCTTCTGCGACGGTCAAGGCAGCCTTGAGCAAGAGGTGGGATGCCGCCGCATCCATAGAGCAACGATGGCGGGGCACGGAATTCAATCAGTTCGCAGACCTGCGCATTAATCGGGACGCAAAAAATAAATGGAACTACTTCTATGAATTTAGAGCTCCCTTCTCTCAAAGCACTAAAGCAAGGCATACTCTGGCCCTCGAGAAAACGTTTAAGCCTAAAATTTCAGGCCTTAAAATCGCAGACGTGAATGCGGGTATTCGCTACCACTTTAACCGAAACGCATCCGTGCGCTATGGACTTTATGCCCAGCGAAACCTCGGAATATGGACCCCTGAACTTAGTTCCGAGTGGTGGTACGAGCAATTCAGTCCCTTTTCAAGCCTACGGCGCACTCGCCTTACCGCAGGGCTTAGCATCAAGCAGGGCAAGCACTTAAAATGGTCCGCAATGGTTGCGCTGCAGCGGGACTACCGCGGCCTAGACATCCTCGAAGCCGATTTTGCCATCGTCCGATTGGGCCTGCGCTACAAGGTCTAGGTCCAGGCAAAGGAACCCAATCCATCGAGAGCCAGTTCCGACTGAATTCCAGTCCCTAAGTTTTTGACCTGTATCGACTGGGCTAGCTCTTCTTGAGCACCCGCCATGACAACGAACTGGGCCCCAATCCTTTCGGCGTAGTCAAACTGCTTTTTAATCTTTGCGGATTCTGGGTATAGCACAGTGCGGATTCCTTCGGCGCGAAGCGCTTCGGCCACCCTAAAGGCATAGTCGGCCTCCTGGTCGCCCAATTGAAAAACGAGGACCTGTGGGCCAAAGGCGAGGTCCGGGAGAAGACCCAGTTCCTCGAGGCAAAGCAAAATTCGGTCAAGACCAAAGCTGATTCCTACTCCGCTCAAGCCTGGAGCACCAAAGATGCCCGTCAAGTTGTCGTAGCGTCCGCCACCGCCCACACTGCCCATGGCCACGCCCTTGGCTTGCACCTCAAAAATGCAACCTGTATAGTAATTTAGGCCTCGAGCCAGTGTCACGTCCAAAGCCAAGGGCCCAAAGGATGCCACGCGCTCGGTTAGCCAGCGAAGGTCCGCCAGGGCAGCCATACCTTGTTCTGAAGACGACAACCAACCCTCCATACGGCTCAAGGTTGCCGCCATATCGGTCATTGGCTCCAGAGCGGGCTCCAAAGCTGCAGTCTGCTGCTCCGTGAAACCGCGTTCGCGCCATTCCAGACGGACTCCGTCCGCCCCGATTTTATCGAGCTTATCAAGGGCCACCGTAAAGTCGGTAAGCCGATCGCCCAGTCCGGCAACTTCCGCAATTCCTGCAAGCAAGCCCCTATGGTTCAGGCGTACCACCACGTCAAGGCCCAGCTCGGCAAAAACCCGTTGATAGATCGCCACCAGTTCTACCTCATGCCATAGGCTCGAACTACCAACCACGTCGGCGTCGCACTGGTAAAACTCGCGAAACCTGCCTTTTTGCGGATTGTCGGCGCGCCAGACCGGCTGTATCTGGTAGCGGCGAAAGGGCATGGCCAGTTGCCCCGCATTCTGGGCAACAAAGCGCGCAAAGGGAACCGTAAGGTCATAGCGCAAAGCCTTGTCTGCCAATTCCGAAGCCTTGGGCTGGCTGGGGTCGGCGACCGACTTCATGAAATCTCCCGAGCGCAAAATCTTAAAAATCAAGCGATCTCCCTCGTCTCCGTACTTGCCCATGAGGGTTTCCAGGTTTTCAAACGACGGAGTTTCTAGGGGAGCGTAGCCATAACGCTCAAAAACAGCCTGCAGCACCGACAGCACATGGCGCCGCCGCATCACGTCAGCAGCCGCTAAATCACGGGTTCCTTTTGCGGGACGTACTTGGCTCACTTCACAAGTTTTTTGTACTTGAACTTCTTAGGTTCCAGACCTCCGCCTAGACGTTTTTTCTTGTTCTCCTCGTAGTCGCTAAAGGAACCCTCAAAGTAGTAGGCTTCCGAATCGCCCTCAAAGGCAAGAATATGAGTGCAGACTCTGTCTAGAAACCAACGGTCGTGTGAAATGATCACGGCACAACCCGCGAAATTATCAAGACCTTCCTCGAGCGCTCGAAGCGTATTGATGTCTAAATCGTTGGTCGGTTCGTCCAAAAGAAGTACGTTACCGCCCTCTTTTAATGCCATAGCTAGGTGCAGGCGATTGCGCTCCCCTCCCGAAAGAATCCCGACTTTTTTGGATTGGTCGGCTCCACTGAAATTGAACCGCGACAAGTAAGACCTTGAATTAACAAGTTGTCCGCCCAGTTCAAATTGCTCTTGGCCGTCGGCCACGATCTCAAAAATAGACTTCTCTGCATGCAGTTTGGAATGCGTCTGGTCGACATAGCTAATTTTAACCGTTTCGCCCAGCTTAAACTCCCCGCCGTCTGGCTTCAGCTGGTCCATAACCATCTTGAAAATGGTCGTTTTACCCGCACCGTTAGGGCCGACAATGCCTACAATTCCCGCAGGAGGTAAATTAAAATTCAAGTCCTCGTAGAGAAGCTTGTCTCCAAAAGCCTTTTTAACATGCATCGCATCAATAACATGAGTTCCGAGTCGCGGACCGTTGGGAATGTAGATCTCAAGGCGCTGCTCCTTGTCTTTCGACTCCTCACTCATGAGCTTGTCGTAGTTGCTGAGTCGAGCCTTGCTCTTGGCCTGGCGCCCTTTAGGATTCATGCGTACCCACTCCAATTCACGCTCCAAGGACTTGCGGCGTTTGCTAACCTGCTTCTCCTCCTGAATCATCCGCTTGGTCTTTTGGTCGAGCCAGCTCGAGTAGTTCCCCTTCCATGGAATTCCTTCGCCCCGGTCAAGCTCGAGAATCCACTCGGCCACATTATCAAGAAAGTATCGGTCGTGCGTTACAGCAATAACAGTACCCTGGTACTGCTGCAAGTGGTGCTCTAACCAGAGAATAGACTCCGCGTCAAGGTGGTTGGTGGGTTCGTCCAGCAAGAGAATATCGGGATTCTGAAGCAGTAACCGGCAAAGGGCTACTCGGCGTCGCTCTCCACCCGAAAGCACCGAAATTGGGGTGTCACCGTCGGGCACTTGGAGCGCATCCATGGCTCGAGCCAGAACTTGATCCAACTCCCAGGCATTGCTCGCGTCAATCTTGTCTTGAAGCAAAGACTGTCGGGCCATGAGCTTGTCCATAACCTCCGGATTTTCGTAAACCTCAGGCAGCCCAAATTGGTCGTTAATTGAATTGTACTCTTCAAGCACCGCAACAGTCTCGGCCATTCCTTCTTTTACCAGATCGATCACGGTCTTGGTCTCATCGAGTTGGGGTTCCTGTTCTAGAAAGCCAATAGAATAGCCTGGCGAATACACCACGTCTCCCTGATAGCTTTTTTCTAAACCAGCAATAATCTTCAAGAGCGTTGACTTACCTGAACCATTGAGGCCGATAATGCCAATTTTTGCCCCATAGTAAAATCCGAGGTAAATGTCTTTTAGAATTGCCTTATTGTTGTTCGGGAGGATTTTACTCACCCCCGACATTGAGAAAATTACCTTTTTATCGTCTGCCATGATTTAGTGCTAATAGAAGGCAAATATCGGGAATTTCCCTGCCAAGCGAGGCACGAATGTTGTACTTTCAAGGCCTGTGCGGAATTTTCTCCTTGCCCTGCTGTCCCTGCTGACTTTGCATGCCACTTTGGCGCAGCAGCGAGTGGTTTTTGAAGGCTACGTTTCTGAAGAAAAAACCACGGAACGAATTCCAGACGTCGTCATCGTAAACTCCCGGTCTGAGGAACGGATTATGACCGACCGCTCGGGCCGCTTTCGCATCGAGGCTCGAGCCAACGACACCTTAGTATTCAGCCGGCCAGGCTATGGTTACCGCTACCAAGCGGCACGCAATGCAGACTCCGTGAGGGTTACCTTGCCGCCGCGCAACTACTTGCTCGAAGAAGTGCCCGTTACCGCATACAAGCTCACCAGCAATTTGCCTAGAGACATCGACATTAAAGAACCCGACCGACCCAGCGGAAGCGCCATCAAAATTCCGCAAGCTAAGACGCCTACCCTTGCAAATCCTGTTGACTTTTTGTACGACCAATTCGGCAACCGTCCGCGCCAAATGCGCGAGCTCACCCTACTCTTGTCATCCGATCAATACCGCAACCAGCTCTCAGAAAGCCGAAACCGCCATGCGCTTTTTGAGCTTACCGGACTTACGGAAGCCCGCATCGAAGAAGTTCTGCTCTTTTGCCGCTACAATCAAAGTTCCATTAAGTCGGCCACCGACTTCGAACTCTTGGTCAGCCTAATTCAGTGCTACCAGGAGTTTGAGGAGCGCCGGAGCAGCACTTTGCCCTAGTTTTTAACGGCTGTAGTTGGGCGATTCTCCCGTAATGGTCACGTCGTGTGGATGGCTCTCGGCCACCCCGGCAGCCGTGATGCGTACAAACTTTGCGTCGCGCTGAAGGGCCTCAATGTCTTTGGCTCCGCAATAACCCATGCCGGCGCGCAGGCCGCCAACAAACTGGTACATAACCTCACCGACGTTTCCTTTATAGGGAACGCGTCCTACGATTCCTTCGGGCACTAATTTTTTGACGTCGTCCTCCACATCCTGAAAGTACCGGTCCTTGGAACCCGCCTGCATTGCCTCAAGCGAGCCCATGCCACGGTAGCTCTTGTAGCGCCGTCCGTCCAAAATAATGGTGTCGCCTGGAGCTTCTTCGGTGCCTGCAAACATGGAACCAAGCATCACGCTGTCGGCTCCAGCGGCAATAGCCTTTACAATGTCTCCCGTGTAGCGAATTCCACCGTCCGCAATGACGGGAACCCCTGAACCTTTCAGGGCCTGAGCCACCGCCATTACTGCACTGAGCTGGGGAACGCCAACCCCTGCAATAATGCGTGTCGTGCATATGGATCCTGGGCCAATTCCCACCTTAACCGCGTCCGCACCGGCCTTAACCAAATACTTAGCGGCCTCTGCGGTGGCAATGTTTCCGACCACCACATCCAGATGCGGAAAAGCCTTCTTAATGGCCTGCAGGGTGTCAACCACCCCCCGGGTGTGTCCATGGGCCGTATCCACAACAATTGCATCGACGTTAGCAGCCACGAGTTCCGCGACCCGGTCCAGCACGTCGGGAGTAACCCCAACCGCCGCCGCAACCCGGAGGCGACCAAAGGTGTCTATGTTGCTGAATGGCTTGGTCCGCTTCTTATTAATGTCGCGGTAGGTGATCAAACCCAGCAGGGTACCGTCTGCCCTGACCACGGGAAGCTTCTCAATTTTACTGCGCTGCAGTATCACCTCGGCCTGCTCCATGGTAGTACTGTCGGCTGCGGTGACCAAACCCTCGGAGGTCATCACTTCACTCACCCCCTTAAGATCGTCGTGCTCAAAGCGCAGGTCGCGGTTCGTGATAATTCCAATCAGTCTTTTTTCGGAATCAACCACAGGAATGCCCCCAATTCGGTACTCCGACATCAGCCTTTTTGCTTCGCCAATGGTCGCACCGGTAGTGAGGGTTACTGGGTCCAGAATCATTCCGGACTCTGCCCTCTTCACTTTGCGGACTTCCATTGCCTGCCGCTCCGCAGTCAAATTTTTGTGCAAAACCCCCATTCCGCCTTCTTGGGCCATAGCGATTGCCATTCCGGCCTCGGTAACGGTGTCCATTGCCGAAGAAACTACTGGGACCTTAAGCTCAATGTTTCGACTAAATCGGGATTCAAGACGAACCTCACGCGGAAGCACTTCTGAAAAAGCGGGTACTAGAAGTACGTCGTCGTAGGTGAGGTATTCCCCGAGGACTTTATTGGTGAAATCAGCCATAGCAACTTTAGATTAAGTTGCAAGCAAAACTACAAAAGTCCGCCCCTAGATAAGAGACGGACTTTAAGTAAGTTTTAAGGCAGCAATTAATACAGCAAATTGAGCGTGCCAATGCGCTCCACGAGCTCTCCCTCAATACTGCGGTAAATCAACTTGAAGGTGTAAACTCCTTGGGGAGCATAGCTGCCGTTGAGCTTGCCGTCCCAACCCTTGAGCTCGTTGGATGTTTCAAATACACGCTGACCCCACCGGTCATAAACCTCTAAACTGTAGCTTCCCGGGCTCACATAAATCTGGGCAGGCCTCCAAACGCGGTTGGCCACCACGTCTGAATTGGGATTAAAGCTATTGGGAATAAAGATTCGAGGCTTAAATTCTGCCATGGCTGTCGTAGACGTCGAGCGGAATATAGAACCGTCGGCATCCCTAAAGGCCAGTGGATTCACTCCCTCCACCGCCACTACTCGGTAGGCAATCAAGCCACTGTAGTCGCCCAAGGGACGTGTGTTGTCCTGAAACAGGGTGTCTGCGGTGGAACCAACCAATTGGAATCCCCCTGAAGGCTGCACCGCTCGGTAAATCTCGTAACGATCAGTTCCACCCATGAAGTCCGCATAGGGGTTCCAAGTCAAGATATTGGTCAAATTGTCCTGTTCGTCAACCTCCAAAACCATGGTCCGACCAATGTTGGACGACGTATCTATATTGCCGCAGCTGTCGGTGGCAACCACGCGGTAGGCATATCGATGGTACTTGGGGTTTGCGGTGAAATCCTTGAAGCGGAACTCCCATGGACCCGAAATGGGCTTTGGAAGCAAGCCCAGCGACTTGAATGGAGCACCAAGTTCGTCGGCGCGCTGCACGTCAAAGTGAACAATGTCTGCATCTCGGTCAATGAAGCAAACCAACTCTACCCCGTCGTCTTCGCGTACGCTTGCTTTGGCCAAATAAAGCAGTCTTGAACGCTGAACCGCGAGCGAGGTTATGCAAACCTTGTTAGAGGAACTTGTTTTAGACGCCGCAGTATCCACAGCGCGAGCGTACCAGCAGTAGGTCGTGCCGCTGTTAAGGTTGCGCATGCTGAAGGTTGAATCGGTCGGACCATTGATTCCCACGAGAGTCTTGGTGGTAACGCCACCCGTGGGGGTCTCCTCCATCCAAAGTTCATACTGCTTCACCCCTGCAATACCCCACCCGCGGTAGGTATTCCAACGAAGGCGCATAACGCCCTCGCAGGGGTCCATGTTTTCGGTAATCACCATATTGTTGGCCGCAGTCACAAGAAGGTCAGAACTTAAATTACCGCAGGAATCCGCAGAAATAATCTTGTAGTGGTCTTTGACGCTTTCAATAGAACCCGGAATCGTGTAGGGCATTGTAGTACCGGGCTTGATGGTGTCAATGGGGGACCATGTTCCGCTATTCAATTTGAGCAGGTAGTAGTCAACGATGTCGTTGCTGGCGCCTGGGGTCCATGCAATAACAACCTGGCCGTTGACCACAGAGACGCTGTCTATTACTAGAACATCAGTATTTACCTGATCAGAGAAAAAATCACTTTTGTTGCTACTGGCACAGCCAGTATTGGTGCGGATTTGGTACTCCAAATTCTGGCCGCAAACATTCACGGTGTCGCGGTAGGTTAGTGCACTCGTAGTATCGATTAACTGCCAAGCAGTGGTTGGAGCGATACCTCGACGCCAAACCTCGTAGGCTTGACTGTACCCCGACCAGGAACCGTTCCAAGTCAGCTCCGCCACATAGGAATTTGTTGGGGGCAGTGAGTTAAGGCTAAGGCCTATGGTTCTCAGGGTATCAGTTGGCACGCTCAGATAGTCGCAGCCGCCCTTGGATCGGATGTAGTAGTAGTTTGCACCAACCGCTGGAGACGCGTGGGTGTACCCTAGCGTCGCGTAGTTAAATACCGTATCGAGTACCGTGAAGGGTGACGTCGGATTCGCGGAATGGTAAATTACGTAGGAGTCAAAGTTCATTCCGGTATCAGCAGGAAAACCCCAGTTAATACTTACCGTACCGTTTGCATTCACCGAGGCGCAGGCATCGGTCATGTCGGGAGGCACCGGTATTGTTGAGACAACATTAATAACTACCGACTTTACCGAAACCGCTGGTATCGGGCAGAAGTTATCCTGCATCCGCATAGCAAAAGTGTAGGTGTTTATTGGGGTTCCGCACTGAGTACCCTGGTAGGCAATGTGGTTGCATGAGGTCAACCAGTTGAACAAAACCTCATTGTTCAATGGATTCACAAGGCTTGTCTGCGGGGCTACCGGCGTAACCGTTGCGCAAGGGGGGTTCAAGCAACCGCTCACTGCATTCGACAATGGGACTCCAAACTGTCCGCCGCTTGGAATAAATCCAATAGTTTGGGGCAAGAAATTCGGCAGCAGTTGGGGGTCTTGAGACACTAGGTTAAAGCGCACCTGCTGGCCCGCAAACACGGTGGCCTCGTAGTAGGCGGTGTCACCATTGATAACTACAGGAGTAACCCCCTGATAACCAGGAATATTTGAGACCGCTAAGGTTGGCGGAGTATTGGGTGAACCCGTCGGAAGGTTGGGACAATTGTTCTTAATTGCCATGGGAATATCACGGAACACCTCAGCGATCAACTGACCACAACGGAAGGCCGAGACTTTAATGGACGTAGCAAAGGATCCACCTGCAGAGGGATTCAATGTTATGTTCCCGGTAACATTATTGAGTTGAGCCGGTGTTCCGCCATTGGGAAGGGGGCTAATAGCCGTGTAGGGAGTAACATAGGTAATGGCTGCGCCTGCGCTTGTTAGTGATGGTGCCCAATCGTAGTAAATGGAGTCCAAGTCGTCGTCAAAGGCAAATTGCGCGTAGGTGTATTCGTATCCAGTACAAATTACCGACTTTGGGGGCTCTAAGAAGCGCGGAGAAGAATCGTAGCAGGGATTAGTATTTTGGGGAGTCCCCGAAATACTGTAGGGGTACATTACCGCTCTTAAAAATAAATTCTGGCTTCCGGGGTTGGTCAAATTCGTGAGAGTACCAGGGCGGCAGCACAAGGAATAGCTAAACTGCCAGCCTCCCGCAGGTGGAGTGCCTGTTAGATTTAAAAATGCCGATTCATAACGAGCCTCTTCTAAGGCACCTTCTCCACTAGCCGAAATATTGCATCGAATTGGCGAAGGCGTAACATAGCACGTTGGAGAAACATCGGTATTCACACCAACCTGAGTCAAGGTAATCGTTCCAGCTGGCGAATTCGAATTCAAAGGCACCGTGCCGCCTGGAAGCGTAGCATTGCCACTGCCGCAGTCGCGGTACAAAATCATGTAGAATTTAAACTTTCCGGCATTGGGCCCCGTGGTGAAGCACTTCCAGGTTATTTCACCACCGTAAGCGTGGGTCGCCTGCAGCTGAACAGAACTAAGAACAAGAAGCGCAGCAGCGGCCAGAAAACGTATCAATCGACTCATATACTACAAAGAAACCACAAATAACCCCTTCGCTCCAAGCACCGTCGATGCCGAGGCCTAAGGTTGCGTCAAAGGCGATTGCGATTGAGTTTGTGAATTAAGCCTTCTTGAAATCCCGTGAAATCACGAGTTTCTGAATTTCTGAAGTTCCTTCACCGATGGTGCAAAGCTTAGAATCCCTAAAGTACTTCTCGGCTGGGTAATCCTTGGTGTAGCCATAGCCTCCGTGAATTTGAACACCGTCCGTAGCCACCTCCACTGCGGTCTCGCTAGCGAAGAGCTTGGCCATGGCGGACTCTCTAGTAACCTTGTGCCCTTGGTCTTTTAGGGAACCGGCATGCCGCGTCATGAGTTCAGAGGCATAAATTTTGGTTCCCATTTCGGCAAGCTTAAAGGCAATGCCCTGAAAGTCTCCGATGGGCTGACCAAATTGCTCGCGCTCGCGACTGTAGCGCAGAGCGGCTTTTTGGGCCCCTTTAGCAATGCCAAGACTTAGTGCGGCAATAGAAATGCGGCCGCCGTCTAAAATTTTCATCGACTGAATAAAGCCTTCACCGACCTTGCCGAGCAGGTTGTCGTTGGAGACATAGCAGTGGTCAAAAAACAAACCGGCTGTTTCGCTTGCGCGCATCCCAAGCTTATTCTCCTTGCGTCCGCCCTCAAAACCAGGAGTACCCTTCTCGACCACAAAGGCCGACATGCCGTGGCTGTCTCCCTTCTCTCCGGTGCGGACCACCACCACCGCCACGTCACCGCTGATGGCATGGGTAATGAAGTTCTTGCTCCCGTTTATTCTCCATCCGTCACCGTCGCGAACCGCGGTAGTGTGCATGCCTCCGGCGTCGCTTCCCGTGCCGGTCTCGGTAAGTCCCCACGCGCCAATCCATTGACCGCTCGCGAGCTTAGGGAGCCAGCGTCGCTTTTGCTCCTCGGTTCCGAATTGGTTAATGTGCTGGGTGCACAGGGAATTGTGGGCTGCAACGCTCAAGCCTATGCTGCCGCAGACCTGAGAAATTTCGTCGACAATAGTAATGTACTCCGCATAGCCCATGCCTGCCCCGCCGTATTCCGTGCTGATGAGAACGCCAAGAAATCCTAGACGGCCCATTTCGTGAAAAAGCTCCTTG
>Ga0209443_1001825_pt1 | contig 12987 bp, 21 predicted proteins | sample LauGreBMM110DCMD_2_FD_187571 | JGI IMG/M metagenome (GOLD analysis project Ga0209443, IMG submission 187571) | Freshwater lake microbial communities from Lake Michigan, USA - Su13.BD.MM110.DCMD (SPAdes) (version 2) | ecosystem: Environmental > Aquatic > Freshwater > Lake | place: Lake Michigan... | reverse complement strand
ATCATTTTGCAACCATCTATATATAGATAATAAAATTTTGACAATCTCCGATTTCTTCAAGAGACGATATTATCAGTCTTCGGTTCCATTGTCAAGTGGAGTTGTATTAAATTGGAGGAGAGAGAGGGATTCGAACCCCCGGACGCTTTCACATCTACGGTTTTCAAGACCGTCGCCTTAGTCCACTCAGCCACCTCTCCGCGTTTAAATTTGGTGGGCACAGAGGGACTTGCACCCTCAAGGACACATCGTTTTAAGCAATGCGCTTCTGCTAATTTCGCTTTCGTCCATGTGCCCGTTTTACTTTGTGGTATTATATAAATCGTCCCACAATCTTAATTGTCTGATACAATCTGCAATCTTTACTGCCGCATCGGTTTGTTTGATTGGATTGTTTTCATATTTATCATACAAATCTTGGTATTTGTCAAGTTCAATTTCAAGCTCTTTTTGAGACTTCATTTTTTTGCGATTATTCATATGACTTATAACTATCACGCAAATACAAAAGTATCATATCGTTTTTTATAAATTGGTAGCTACGACTGGATTCGAACCAGTACTATTCTGTTTCTAAGACAGACGACTCCTTCCAGTTGGTCTACATAGCCGTTAAAATTCTATTGTCAATGATCTTCGTCATCATATTCAAATACTTTGCCGAATTGCTTTCTTTGAAATGCTTCTGCGACGATGTATCAATTATACACAACTGTATTTGATTGTCCACACATGTTTGTATCTTTTCAACATCGTTTTTTTGAACGTCTTTTAACTTGTCTTCACCAAAGATTGGTTGGTAATGGAAAATGCCATTCAACTCAAACGCCAACTTCAACGAATGTATGTAAACATCCAGTTCTGCTTCTATTGCATCTTTGCGATTGTAATGTATCACTAAACTAGGATACTTTTTGTTCAACTCTTTCTCCAACCATGCTTCCAATTTGGAACGACGAGTTCCTTTTGTTTTATGATGGTTGTTGTATTTTGCCGAACAAGACGAACCGCAGAATGCTTTTTTGCATCGTGAATTGTTGATAATTTTTTGACGAACTTTAATCGTCTTTCTACATTGTCCACACGATGTCAACACTTTACTATCATAGAAATGATTTGTATCAATGTTGTGTCGCTTAATCAACTCCCAAAAATACTTGGTTTGTTTTCCATTTTCGGGAAAATTAAAATGTCGCATTAGATCGGTTATCGATTTGGACTTGGCTACTATCAACTCAAGTTCTTTTACGTTGCTTTCTAGATTTTTCTTTATGTCTCTCAATCTCATACAATATTGGTAAAATGGTCGGCCATGCCGGTAACGCTCCGGCTCCACATGCTCCCAAAGCACGTATGCTACTTCAACACTTATGACCGATTGATTTGTTAATCAAAAAAATTCCCTCGGCCCACAGAGAATCGAACTCTGTCCCCATGCTCCCAAAGCACGTATGCTACCGTAACACTTTGGACCGAGAATGATGAATTTGCATTCATCGAAAAATGGTAGGCGAGGAGGGACTCGAACCCCCGGTGGTCACAGTGTAAATGTGATATTTTAGCCGCTAAACTACCCGCCCATTTTTAAATTAAAATAAATTAAAGTGTGCTACTACGCTAAAAGATCGGGTTCCGCTGGACGCGGACGACATGCCCATGTTAATTCACGGGTTCTTACTGTCTCATATGTGGATTTATCTCCAAGCTCTTAATGATTAAACTATTTCAATCACATTCGCATCGTTATTTTCTCTTCACGATGTTACATAACATAAATGTTATGGCTAGGCTAAGGAGCACAGAATCTACTCTTTAAATGATGGCTGCTTTTAAGCCCACATCCTTCAATTTATAAATTGTTGGGATTTTTTGACCTATCGTTGGTGGCTGAATTATTCCTAATTCAACTGGCGTCTCCGTTTCCCACGGCTCGCCTCTACGGATTTTGTTTATAGTCTAAAATTTCTAAATGACTTTTACTATTCTCTAAATTGTTTTAATAGTCTATCACATTTTTTATCGTTGTCAACCGTTTTTTATTTACGTTATGTTCTTTTGTTTCGTTATCGTTTTTCTAATTTACACTCACTTTTTGATTTAGTCAACAAAAAACCGTCAGATTTTTTATTTCTGACGGTGTGGGTAAATTTTATTGTTTTATATTTACACTACCATCAGACAACGCAACTCTGCACTAGATTCACTTTTAGGTGAAACTAACGCTAGTTGCGAGAGTGATTGTGGTATAAATTTCATTGTTATTATTGAATAAGTATTACATGGATTTAGAAAACGTCAAGAAATTTCTGATTAAATTAAATCAATCTTGATTGAGATGGCATCAAAAGAACTTTTCTGAACGGATACATTAGCTTTGACCTTCGCTAAATTTTGATTTTGTGTATCCAATCCTATTATAATATCGTGGGGATGATTTATATCAGTGCCCTTGATAATGAGTGGTTGAGTCATAGAAACTGTGTATGTTTTGTTTTCGCCCAAAACTTCAGCAATAGTTTCTTTTACAAGTTTTTTTAGATTATTAATTTTCATTTTAAAGTTAACAGATATTTTAATTTTTGTAGAGCACCAATCATTTCATCACGAACATTCAAAAGATTTGTATCCACAGGTTTTAATCCTTTTGGTAATTCATTTGATAGATAATTAATATTTGAATCAACAAAATCCATTACATCGGAGTCTTCTAAATTTAGCAATTCAACAACGAATTTGTCTTTGGATATGATGCGGGCATATGCGCCTTGAAATTCTTCAATAAAAGTATCAATTAATTCATCCAATTGTTCATAAGCTTTGCCGAGGGCTTTGTGTTCGGCATAACTTTCACTTTGCCAATGAAATACACGAAGTTGATTTTGTAATGTTAATAGTTTTGTGATATAATTCATATGTTATATAAATAGTATAAATTACTTTGTCTTGTTAAGAAAAATACCATTTGTTTTTAAATAAATAATTTGATTGTCTATATACGCATCAATCAAATTGTTGTTAGTTTTCTGGAAAGAATTACAATTGGTTAGTGTTTCCGCGACTATTTTACGATTGCGTTCCAATCGTTGGATTCTTTCACTATCAATATCTTCTTGATTGTGTTCTTTGGTTATTAACTTATCAATAGATACAATCTTTTGATGTAATTTGTTTTGATATGCCGTCAATATGATTGTTGGGGGATTATAAACTGTGTCTCTTATATAGTATCCAATGCATGATCCTATCAACAACAGTACAATTACCAAACCCGTCAATGTTAATATTTCGGGTTTTGACAAACCAGAAACTTTGTTTTGATTGGTGACAGGCTCCTTCACATTTTCCTTTATGACCTCAACTTCCACTTTTTGTTGAAAAACTGGTTGTGGTGTCGGAGTTTTATTTGGTGATATAAACTCTCCCATATAACAAATTGGTTTATATCACTTGAAGGGAACACTCCAACGATTTTGGGTTTGTTTTTGTTGAACAACTTTGTCAATAAGAGCATCAACTTTTGCTTGTTTTTGGTCTTGTTTAGCTTTTTGTTGTTCTGGTGTTTGTGTCGCAAGTCCATTTGGATGATTTGTTATTAATCCACCGATGGGTTTGAGAGATATGATGCCGCCTGCTACGATTGCCATATATTTTCCTTTGTTTTGTTAGTTTATTAGCTTACTACGGAGCCAGAGTTGCTTGAAATTGCGATATTTAGTCCACCAGAATTTCCGATTGGAGGAACAACGTTGTCCCAACTTGGAATGTTAATTAGAAATTTCTTTCCTTTTTTGTTTTTTCCTATAATTCGTCGCATAGTTTTTATTATTAATAAATATTAGAAAGTTTAGATATTGTATATATTTTATTTATATTTGATAATCCAAATCTTCGTCTTGACTTTCAAAGTAGCATTTTATACTTTCGGGTTTTCTTCTGAAACGTCCTTCTCTTGGATGTTTGTTAGAAAACACTGTCAATCTTTGACATGAAAGACTATATCCAATCAAGTCTTTTGACAAACCTTTGCGTTCATGTGTTACCAATTTATAATTTATGTCTGGACAATCCAAATCAAATTCCACAACAATTCTATAATGTTGTTTTACGCTGGTTGCTTTGACCTCGGGTACTAAACTCATATTCTTATAATTATATCACATCACAATATTTTGTCAACCTCCCTATATGGTGGGAGGGATTATTTTATGATCCCCCCTCCCCATTATAAATTAGGCACCGCTCTGTTTCCAATGTTTTTTAGATTTCGCTTCAATGTAGGCTTGAAAAGTTCCTTTTGGTTTGTCACAAAATTCATCAATAGTTTTTAGTTTTTTGTGACCCCATTCAATGTCAGCATAATTATTGTGATATTCTTTGCTAAAACAATTACGAGGTTTTGATCCTTTGCCGTTTTGTGATGTGTTGCTCATATTTATGATTATAATTTTTATACCACAATCTACCTGATTCTGTAAATTTGTGATTCCATATTAAGTTTGTATATTTTTCTTTTAAGAAATTTGCAATATTTGTTGCAATGCCATTTCGTCTATGTTCTGCGTTCACATAAATATATTCTATTGTAACGCCCACACCATCCAATAAGATGTTAGCATCATAATATTTACAATATGCTACCAATGAATCGCCTATGTAAACATTACAATAATATTCATTTGAATCTGTATTCAAATTGTATCCAATAGGTAAAATTTGATATATTAAATTATGAATGTTCACTTATAATTTAGACAGTTTCCATTGGTTTTTTTCAATATTCATAGAAAGAAAATCTGCACTATGAATTATAATTGGTAACATTGTTCTTAATGATTTATCTGCATCAAATGTCTTTAAATATTTTTCATTGTCGGCATTATAAAGGCCATCTGACAATTTAATTGCCAACATTTCTGTGTGGCTGTAAGTGATTCCATTTTCCTGTAATATGAATAATGTCATATCAGTACCATCGGTGTATGGAATTTTTGGATTCACCTTGAATATGGAACCTTGATTTTTGGTATGCCATTCACTTGTTTCTTGAATATAAAATTCAAATTCTTTTGAACCCAATTTGTATAAATCGTGATGCATTGCTGCAAAAATCAGTTCTTCCAATTCAAAGTCAAAAACAACACCTTGAATTTCGTATAATTTTTTGATTGCCAGCGAATTATAAATTACATTGTTGACATGATCAATGTATCCACCAATATAAGCATTGTGATAATGTGTTTTTCCACTGGCCGGTGCAGTTACTAGTCTGGTTGCATATTCAGTTTCAGTATAAAAATGTTTTAATTTTTTTAAACGCGGACCAGTAAAATATTTTTCCAATGTTGCAATAAACGCTTCGTATTTTTCTTTTAATTGTGTTTCAGTATATTCTTTCATATGATGATTGTATCATGTGATGATGATTTAACAAACTTATTTTACAAAACAAAAAACCACCGAATGATTTCGGTGGTTTTGTAATTAAATGGGTTTTTAATTGGTTGTACCAAATCTACGAATACTATCAGCGGTTCCTTTTACTCCTTTATTGTAAGCATCTATATCTGCTTGAGTCACTGAACCCACGTTTGTTACTTTGACGCTTACTATTGTCACCACAGAGCGATTATATGGCGCAGTCGCAAGCTTCTTGGCTTCAACTTCATCTGTTGCAAATATTGGAGATAAACTCTTGACTGTTTGACTATTGCTTCCTTTATATAGTGTTGTTACTACATAATCATATTTGTTTTGACCAATCATAGGCGTAATACCCGCAAGTTCAGTGAGTGATTGTTGATTCGCTTCGGTCATACATTCATCAGCACCACCGTTTTTTGTAGCATTATTCAAATATCCAAACACACTCTCCAAATTGGAACTTGCCAAAGTCAGTCTTGCCTTGACCCAATCTTCCAATTCAGTATTGACCTGTATCATGGTTTCTAATTCTTGCGCGTCATTATTAAGTTGTTTCAACTCACCAATCGCCATTGAATTATTTTGCTGTTTCAATATTTCCAGAACCGATTCTTTATAATATTCTTTGACCGATTTACTTGAAGTGTTACCACCAGCTTGTCGCTTTCTACGAGCAGCACAATGTGCTTTCTGACTAAATCCTTTTGCATTACTACAATCTATTGATTTTTTATATGAGCTTGACCACTTTTCTTGAATATTCTGTGTATTCATTTCTTGTTCTTCAGTATAAAACTTAAGATAATCTCGCACATTAGCAACATAATCACACGCAATAGTCAATTTAGCTTTGACCCAATCTTCTAAATTACCATTGGCATCAATCAATGATTGTAGTTTTTCACTATAATCAATTAGTTTGGTAACATCACTTTGAGCCATTTCAGCATTTTCTGTTGTTAATTTATCATTACACTTATCACACGTCATGTTTTTATGCACATCACCACTTTTACACTTCTCACACTTAGCGTTCGTGTTTGTTTCTTGTGTTATAGCTTCTAGTATAGTATTACGAATGATGGATTTGAGTTCGGTCTTAGTCATATGTTATATAAATATATTATCAATCTTAATTATATCAATTTATTTAATACTTCATATGTGTTATTAAACCAATTGGTATCACCCAGCTGACTAGTTGGTATTTTAGTAAAATCAATCCGAGAACTATATAACGCTAAATTGTGAATATACGCATCATTACAATTTGCATATTGTTCATAATGATTGGGTAAAGGAACCATCAAAACCGGTTTTTTATGCAATATTGCCTCAGATGTAGTTTCAAATCCACCACTACATATTACAGCTTTACATACCCGCATCCGATTCATAAATAATTTACCATCCAAACCATGAACTTTAACATTGTCGCAACTCTCAAAAGGTTTTGTAAGTTTTGTAAAACACTCAACTTTGACATTTGGATATCTTTTTGCTTCATCAATTAACTGTGGCAACATATCTTCATTCATCAAATATACCAACACAAAATCTTCAACCGCATTACTCAATTCATAACTTTCACGTCGTAATATAGGAGGACATGCAATTACTTTATTATCTGTAAATTTATAATAACTTAATGCGACCTTTTGAGATTGTATGCTGGTTATACTATTTAATATTCTAATAAACAGTTTTTGAAATGTAAAGCCCTCAATACTAGGATACATTGGTAATGTCATAGCATATTGATGTGCGATACTAATATACTTGATACGTTTACCGAAGAATAATGCAGACAATCCGACTAAAGGATCATAGTGATTTATGATTGTATCAGGCTTTTGTTTGCGTATTGTATTGCATATCTTTATAAATGACAAAAATAATTGAGGAAATATTATTATATTACGTAATACAGTTTTCCATATAATTACTCTACTTTTATTATCAAACACAAAATCAAACCCATCAAATTTAACTATATTTGAAAATTCATCGGTGAAAAATTTGGGAAACCCCTTGTTTTTTTTGGCTGCAAATATGCCCATAACATCATATTTCTTTGACTCCAAATATTGCTTGACGGCAATAGATTGTATCAAATGACCATTACCAACACTACACGCAGATATAAATACTTTCATAATTGTAATAATTTTATGTCACCCTCCAAAGTTTCCACAAGCACGGTGTTGTGCTCCAACATATCTCCAATATTGTAATATTCAATGTTCTGAATGGTTTTTATTATCGGAACATGTATGTGTCCACAAACTATACCATCATAACAATTCAATTTGCAATAATTGGCAACAACATTCTCATATGAACCAATATAATTAACAGCTTCTTTTGCCTTGTTTTTGAGAAATTTGCTCAAACTAAACTTGAATATTTTAAAAAATACATTGAGACTCAAACTTATATCATATATCGCTGCACCAATATGTTGTATCCATCTGTGATTGGACACTATACCATCAAATTGATCACCGTGCAATATCAACAGTTTTTGGTTTTTTGCAGTAATATGACCAATCTCTCGTTTGATAACAATGTTTTCACCAAAATTAAAATTATCAAATGACTGTAGAAAATCATCGTGGTTACCATACAAATAAACAACCTGTGTACCCTTGCGACTCATTCTCAATATCTTTTGTATTATGGTGTTGTAATTATTGTGCCACTTGAAACGTCTTTGCAACGCCCATCCATCAACTATATCACCTACCAAATACAAATATTCACACTCCACCTCACTCAACAACTTTAATAACTTTTCATGATTACAATGTCCAGTTCCCATGTGAACATCCGAGATAAATAGGGTTCTTACTTTCATTATCTTGATAAATATCAAATAGTATGTTACGGATTTGAAACACTATCACTTTTACTTAAATTATCTTTTGCCCAAAGTGGTTGTAAATTAGTGTAGTGACAAGCTTCTAACAATTGTTTTCTGTCTGTTAAGTCAAATGATGCTAATGGTTTGATATGGTCAATATGCCAACCGTCTAATGCCCAATTATCCCAAGTCATACCTGATTGGAATTTTGATTCTAAGTGTTGTTTTAATTGTTCTACAGTACATCCCAAGTCTTTAACTGCACTACCAGCTTTATAATTACACTTAATTGCGGAATTTAGTCTAGCTCTTAGATTCTGAGTTAATTTAAATTGTATATCTGTTTTCCTTCTATTATTAGAATAATTGTTTATTTTATCTTTGTTATCTTCACGCCAAGTTTTCTGTTGAACTTTTAATTTATCTTTGTTAACTTCACCCCAAATTTTCTTATATACTTTTAATCTTTCTTTGTTATTTTCATTCCAATTTTTATCATAAGCTTTTTTTTTATCTTTATTAACTTCCCAATAAACTTTACTATATTCTTTTGCTTTTTCTTTATTAGTTTCACGATAAGCTTTCATTTGAACTTTTCTCTTATCTTTATTAGCTTCACGATAAGCTTTCTGTTTAACTTTTAATTTTTCCTTATTGTCTTCATAGTAAGCTTTCTCACGCATTTTCTTTTTTTCCTTTGGATTTGTAATATCTTTCCAATGCAGATTTTCTACATTCGTCTGTGTGTCGTTTGTAGTATCTTTTGTCTCTGATGCGTTTTTGTTCTCGTAGTTCTTCTGTGGTTCTGTTGAGTTTTTTTCTTCCCATATAAAAAAATTATGACTTATATTCTCATTCATATATATCTCCTTGTCAATATATAAATATAATGACGAGAAATAAAACGACGAGAAAAGTTAATTTATTTACAAATTTGTGACACTATCACTTATGTTATGTTATTTTAATAACTTCTATTTGACGGTTGTTTATACACAACACTCGTTGGTTCATTTGGATGACCATCATTATCCAAAAATGCAAAACTATAACTGTATTTTCCTATATGAGATAATTGTATGCGGGTGTCACAATACAACTTGATACCTGCATCACGCAATCTATGACAAAATGCAAAATCTTCTCCCAAATAATATCCGTCCACCAACAACGGTAAAAAGAAAGGATATACCTCATATTGCCCACCCCATATTTTAACACGTTGCATGTTAAACTTATCAATTATCTTTTGATATACACTACGATGTGTATACATAAATCCCGTCGCCGCAAAAATAACCTCATATAATTTACCTGCATCACCAAGAATAACATTCTTATCAACAAATTCAGTTGTCAATGCAGGCCATCCCTTGACACTATATGGCGCACTCACAAACGGCAATCCCATTTGAATCACTTTATCAATGTCATGTTGCCAAAAACATACATCTGCGTCAATCCAAAACAAATGCTCAAATCCAGCATCCAATGCCTGTTGTGCCAATACACACCTACCTTGATCTATGGCACTAAATCCATATTTTCTCCATACAGTATATCCACGTTGTTCCAATTGACGCAATGCTGTGTCAACCGATGGCTCAATACTATTAGACACAGGCACCAATATAACAACACTGCTGGGTTTTATAGGCTCAACCACCGTCAAGGGAGTTCGCGGCACGACCCAGGTGGACGGTATAACAACACTGCTGGGTTTTATAGGCTCAACCACACCACTTTGAACTTTGTTTTGATTTGTCATTAGTAACTTTTTAAATAGTGCAAATATCTTGTTAAACATAATTGACTATATATATCGCAGTCACAACCAAAACTAAACACTATTTATAATTTTCGTCCAACTGCTCCAATAATCTGGATTTAGCAACATGATAGTCAACTTCATACCATTCATTTTTAATGGATTTTGCAAATGGTAACATCGTATCTTTGATTCGCTTTTCAGCAACCAAATAATCTGGATGATATAAACTATACTCCACTACATAATCTCGGTGCGGACTGCCTGTTTGATACGTCTTTAACCTGTTCTTCAAATCCTTGGTAACTCCAACCTTGATATATCCTGCCCAAGCCTTGTTTGTTATTATATATAAATATCCACCTGTCATATATCCATATATATAACACAAACACACCACCATTTTATTTTATATAGAATTTTCTTCACATTACATCATACGCGAATTTCCCCCTTTACATCACAAACTGCACGCACTTGTTCTATTGTAAATTTTGTTGCATTGCCCATACACCAAAAATCTTTACCAACACTACGTGGAGCACCATCCAATGAAGTCAAGTTGTTGATGTGACAATAAAAACTTCCACCAACACTGCTAGGAGCACCATCCAATGAAGTCAAGTTGTTGAGGCTACAATAAAAATATCCACCAACACTGCTAGGAGCACCAACTAATGATGTCAAGTCGTTACTGCGACAATCAAAACCTCCATCAACACTACTTGGAGCACCAACCAATGAAGTCAATTTGTTGTTGTAACAATTAAAATTTCCACCAACACTACGTGGAGCACCAGCCAATGATGTCAATTTGTTGCTGTTACAATAAAAACCTCCACCAACACTCACGTTTTTTAAATTGCCGGGTAACTTGGTCAATTTTAATCCACTTAAATCTAAATTACCTGTGCCGCCGTCTTTTATATATTTTTGTATGACTGATTGTACATATTTTTCAACACGACCCTCAATTCTTCGTGGAATCAAAAGATTCGGGGGATTATTTTCTAATAATATGTCTTTTAACTTGATCATACGTAAACATTTCCCTTTACATCACAAACTGCACGCACTTGTTCTATGGTAAATTTTATTGCATTGCCTCTACAATAAAACTCTCCAACAACACTACGTGGAGCACCCTCCAATGATGTCAATCTGTTGCCTCTACAATCAAAATGTCCACCAACACTACTTGGAACACCAGCTAATGATGTCAATTTGTTGAAGCTACAATCAAAACCTAGACCAACACTACTAGGAGCACCAGCCAATGATGTCAAGTTGTTGCTGTTACAATAAAAACCTCCACCAACACTACTAGGAGCACCTTGTAATAATTTCAAGATGTTGCCGCCACAATCAAAATGTCCACCAACACTGCTAGGAGCACCATCCAATGAAGTCAAGTTGTTTCTGTAACAATAAAAATGTCCAGTAACACTCACGTTTTTTAAATTGCCGGGTAACTTGGTCAATTTTAATTTACTCAAATCTAAATCACCCTTGCTGCCATCTTTTATATATTTTTGTATGAGTGCTTGTACGTATTTTTCAACACGACCCTCAATTCTTCGTGGAATCAAAAGATTTGGGGGACTATTTTCTAATAATATGTCTTTTAACTTAATCATACGTTATATTTGTTAAGTTAAACACCTACTATTTCTCTAAATTTATCCACGTTCGGTTGACTGGTTCCTGAATCCAATCTGTTATTAAGCCCATCATAACCATCTATTCTATTGTTATCTAATACCGCGAGGGCTACAACTCTCATATTTTTTCCACACATTGTATCCTCATTTATAAACGGAAATTCGGTTTCTAATTTTTCCATCAACACATCCGATTTGATTAAAAAATAATAAAATGTAGCATTACTTTTAAGATAATAATCATTCCAATGATCTGACGTTTTATATGTGGTACACCAAGTACTGTCTTTGTTTCCGTCCCCACAATCTCTATATTTAAATGTAGATAATCCTAATTTTCTGGATGCTTCGTGTGTATGAGGACACATAACTAATATATCATTATTATCCACAATAGTTTCATAATCATTTTCTCTGTCCGTATCAGATAGACCTTCACCAGAGTCATTCAATTCTTTTACCTCGGCAGCTAAATCTTCAAATGTTTTAAATGCGTTGATATCTTTGGTTTTAACTTTGCCTTTATTTAAAAATACATCATACTCTTCAATTGTGTTTCTTAAATCATCAATAGAAAGTTTTCCGGCCTTGATTATCCATTGCTTCGCAATCCACCCAACATACTTCTTTTGTTTACTAGGATCAATTTCTAATAATTTTTTAAAGTCATCCAACGATAACTTACCTTGTGTCACATATAATTCTGCTTGACGTTTGTTTTCAACAATCATCAAATTTTCATTTTTAAAAAAATCTTTGTATTTTATCATATAATTATTCTCCCCTTCACGTCACACACCGCTCGCACTTGTTTTTTGGTGAATTTTATGTTATTGCTGTGACAATAAAAATTTCCACCAACACTACTTGGAGCACCATCCAATGATGTCAAGATGTTGCCGCCACAATTAAAATATCCAACAACACTGCTTGGAGCACCAACCAATGAAGTTAATTTGTTGCCATAACAATCAAAACCTCTACCAACACTACTTGGAGCACCAGCTAATGATGTCAAGTGGTTGTTGACACAATAAAAACTTCCACCAACACTACTTGGAGCACCAACCAATGATGTCAATTTGTTGTTGCTACAATAAAAATCTCCACCAACACTCACATTTTTTAACTTGTCGGGTAACTTAGTCAATTTTAATTTACTCAAATTTAAATCACCCTTGCTGCCATCTTTTATATATTTTTGTATGAGTGCTTGTACGTATTTTTCAACACGACCCTCAATTCTTCGTGGAATCAAAAGATTTGGGGCACTA